>Ga0075423_10000221_pt1 | contig 41672 bp, 44 predicted proteins | sample SoiMethybrSBSTD2_FD_80114 | JGI IMG/M metagenome (GOLD analysis project Ga0075423, IMG submission 80114) | Bulk soil microbial communities from a Populus tree surrounding site in Tennessee, USA - Soil MetaG P. TD hybrid SBSTD2 | ecosystem: Environmental > Terrestrial > Soil > Tree plantation... | reverse complement strand
GGGCCGCCTCAAGGCGGCCCCTACGTACGAGGGCCGCCTCAAGGCGGCCCCTACGTACCGTGGCTACTTACGCACTTTTCAACTTATCGACTTTCACTTCTTCCACTTTTCCACTTGTTCCACTTTTTCCACTTGCTGGCGGGCCCGCCTTGGCCTGCCGCGCAGCCAAGGCCTTATCGGCGGCAGGCGGTCCCGCTGTCTTGAGCCTCTCGTCCTCGTCGATCGAAACCGTGCGGCCCGGACCGCTGCGGTTCCAGAGATCCTTCGGACGACCCGGTCTGCTATCGCGACCGAGGTAGAAGTTCACCCACGATGCCGTGCCGGTGAGCTGGCGATCGGGCGGCGGGATGAACACTTTCAACTGGTCGATGGTGTGCGACGCTTCCGCGCGCGCCATCACCCTCACCCAGATGCACTCCTGATCGATCACCTCGCACGCGCCGTCAAAGGTGCCGCCGCAGGGGCCGTTGCGCATCTGCTTCGGGCACGTCTGCGGACAGACGTACTCCATCGATCCCAGTACGCAGTTGCCGCAATTCTGACAGCCGAAGACCTCTTTCTTCGAGTAGAACTCGAAGCGCTCGAACCAGTGACTGAGGGTCGGGTGCCGATCGAGCCAGCGGAATGCGCCCGCGATCACACGCTTCACCGCCGACTCCCGCGCGCTCTTGGCCCACGGCACGAACGGCAGCGCCTTGCCGGCCGCATCCATCACCGTCGGCAGGAACGTGCGCGTCGGCTTCGGTTGCGGATCGCGCTTGTAGAGATAGAAGCCGTCCTTCTTGCCGTACTGCAGCTCCTCGTAGAGCTCCTCCCACTTCGGCGCGAGCTCCTCGGCGCGGCGAATCATCCAGCGGATGTGAGTGGCGTCGTGCGTGCCGCCGATGTAGGCGCCGGCGTAGCCAATGCCCTTCAGCACCGCGATCGATCGCGCGCCTCGCTCGAGACGTCCCTGCAGGCCGCCGTCCGGTGCTTCCGATTCCTTCTTGAGGATGGCGACGAGCTCGTCGGACGCCCAGCACCCCGGCGGGTTGCCGGTGTTCATCCGCTCCGCGGCGCGGCGGCTCAACACGTAGACGTTGCCGAGGACCGGCGTCTTGATCCCGCGCTCGTCGAGATACTTCTTCAGCTCGACGAACTTGGTGGCGTCCCATCCAACCTGCGTGATCGCCATCTCGGCACCGGCGGCGATCTTCTTTTCGAGCTTCAGATATTGATAGAGACAGTCTTCGCGCTGGTACTTGAAGGGCGACACCGCGCACGAGATGAAGAACGGCGCGCCGGTCCTGGCGCGCAGCTCGGCGATGTGCGCCGCCAGCTGCACCGAGTCGATGTCGAACACCGCCGTCCGCATCGCCGCCTTCGGCCAGTCGCCGCTGATCGCGAAGATGTTGTGCATCTCCAGCGCGCGAAGCTGGTTCAGCGTCTTGTCGATCGTCTGGCGATCCTGTCCAACGCACGTCAGATGCACGTTCGGCACGAGACCGCGTGCGCGCACGGCAGTGCCGACGCGGATCGAATCCTGACCGAGCTGCCCTCCCGCGTAGCTGGTAATGCTGCCACCCGCGATCTCGGGAATCATCGCCAGCTTCGACGCGATCTCGAGCACCTGCGCTTCGCGCTTGAGGCCCGATGCCACCAGCTCCGTCATGTAGACGAACTGGCCGGACTTCACGCGCTCGGCGAGCGGTCTCACTTGCCGAGTTCCTGTCGCACCGCCCGCGTCCCTTCGACCATCGCATTCAATTTGCTGAACGCGACTTCACGCGGCAGACGCACGAGGCCGCAGTCCGGCGTGATGATGAGACGCTCCGTCGGAATGACCTCGAGCGCCCGGCGGATCCGATCGGCCACGAACGCCGATGACTCCACCTCGTTGGTCTTGACGTCGATGACACCGATGCCAACCTGGAACGGTACGGTCTTGAACAGCTGGATGTCCTCTTCGCCGCGGCGCGCAAACTCCATCGAGATCGCCTGCACCTTGGCGTCCATAATCGCCGGGAACAGAAACTGGTAGCTGCCTTCGAACGACGGCTTGCCGTAGCGGTTCCCGTAACAGATGTGCAGGGTGATGTGCGCGTTGACGCCGCTCACCATCTCATTGATCGCCCGCAACGCCCACGGCAGATCCTCAGGAAACCCCGAGTAGTACGGCTCGTCGATCTGCAGGCGCGTCGCGCCGGCACGAACGAGCTCCTTCAATTCGAGATTGAGCAGCTTGCCGATATCGAGCGCGAAGTCCGCCTCCGACGAGTAGTGCTTGTTCTGGATCCGCTTCACGAGCGTGTGCGGACCCGACAGCGAGATCTTCGACGGCCGGGTGCTGAATTTCGACAGGAACTTCGCTTCGTCGCCCAAGCCGAGCGTACCGGTCGCGAGCTTCGATCGCACCACGCTCTCGTAGAAGTCGTAGTAGAAGCGCTTCGATCCGAGATCGACCTGCACGCCGGGCATCCGCTCGGTGAAGTAGTCGATCATGTTGTCGCGCTGCGCCTCACCGTCGGAGACGATGTCGATGCCGGCCGTCTCCTGATCCTTGATCGCGGCTTTGCGGACGGCATCGTGCATTTCGTCGAGATCGCGCTTGCTCAAGCGGCGCGAGAGGTATTCGTTCTTCGCGCGCTCGAGCCATTCGGGCATCGAGTAGCTGCCGATGACGGTCGTGGGAAGTACAGGAAGTGGCGAGGTCATTGATTCATCCGTCGTAGGGGCCGCCTTCAGGCGGCCCATCTTCTAGTCGCGTTGCGTCGTATACAGAATGCTCGTCTTCGTACCCGGCCGATACGGGAACGGCGCGAAGTGCACGTCGTAACCGGCGCGCGCACCCACAGCCCGTAACAGCGCCCCATTCACCCAGGTCACGAGCGATCCATCCAGCTTGCCGGGCCCCTTGAAGCCCTTGCGGTACTCGTCCATGTCGCTGACGAAGATGTCCTGAACCTGCAGATAGCCGCGCGGGTGCAGCAGCGGCAGCGTGTTGGCGAAGCTCTCGCCCGCGCCTCTCGAGATGTGAAACCGCACATCGTCGGGCGCTTCCGCGAGCAGATCCTCGAGGTGCGTGCGGTTGAGTCCCGGCGGCACGTGCGCGTCTTCGCCCTCGTCCAGGAGACGAAGGCGTTCGTCGAGCTTGAACGTGTCCCACAGCCTGCGCCAGAACGTCACGCCCTTTTCACCCTCGTAGACCGCGTGCGGTCCGCCCTCGAGCAGGGTATGGACGAGCGTCGGCAACTCTTCGCGCGTGATGCTGAAGTCGGTGACCAGCGCGTCGGCCATCGGGCCGTTCAAGTACGGCCGCACCTCGATGAGATAGAGCTTGCCGTCGCGGCGCACGATATCGTCGAACGGCAGGTTGTCGTAGACGTTCGTCAAGTGCACGTACATCAACTTGAATCGGTACTTCGAGAGCGTCTTCTCGGGATTCAGCGCGTCGAGCGGCGCCGGGCTCACGTGCGCGCCGTGATGCGCGCACGCCACCATCGCGCGCTCGAGGCTCGTGGGCGAATAGTCGCCCAGAATGAAGTGCAGCCGCGAATAGAAGTTCGTGCCGCACTGCTCGTCGAGCGTCTTGAAGCGATCGAGCCACGCCACGGCTCGCGCACCCGAGCCGACGCCTATCTCCAACCCCGTGATGTCGCCCGGCAGCTGACCGCGGGCATCGAGATCGCGCAGCAGCGTCCAGAAATCGGCCACCGCATCGGACACGGCTTGAGGATGATTTGCGTCGGACTGGCCACCTGGCAGCGCCGCCTCGAAGCCTTTACCGGAAGAGGCCTCCCAGTCGCCGAGATGGCGCCAGAACAGTCGATTGAAGCTCCAGATCAAACAGTCGCGGTACGGACGAAAGTCGTCCAGATAGACGTGGCGCGAGGTCTCGACGTCGGGTTGGCCGATGCTCTTGACGGCCGACGCCAGCACCTCAGGGATGCGCGACGCATCGGCTTGCCGCATATCGATGGCAATCTCAGCGAGCGATAACGGCTGCCCCCTGGGATTCGTCGTCCGGCGCACGATGACCGGATCGCGAAAGTTCGTCTTGTACTGAATCCAGTCGAGGTGAATTCGCAGCGATGGCGCGAGACGCGCATCGAGCACACCTTCCTCGACGAGCGACATCAGCGAACCCGTGACGAGTCCGGCGATCTCACTCTGCGGCGAACGACCGCCCTTCGGCTTCTTGCTTTGCGAAATGTGATTGATGTGGACGATCACCGGCTCGGGTCGCTTCTCGTAATGAATTCAGGTGGACGAAGTGACTCTGGCGACAAATTCCAGCGCCAATCAGCCTTTCAGTTTATTGCATAGGTGAGGGGAAGTCATCCGCACTGCGAAAAGCTGGAACATCAGCCGCGGGTCACGGTTCGGGTTCGGCAAGCGAACGCAGCAGGGGCAGGTATCTGGCTATCGAGTGCGCGTTGAACTGCGACAGGCCGCCGAATCGGTGCGGAGCGAGGACGTGATCGAGCAGACCGCGGCGGAAGGTCACCTCGTGGTGAAGCGCACCGTCGACGTCGAAGTACCACAACGTTCCGCTGTGCCGCCGCCAGAAGGTGAGATCGTCCGCCACGACATCCGTGTGGTTCACGCAGCGGATGTAGCGAGTGCCGAACGACTCCCCGCATTGGCGGCAGAAGGCCCAGCCGCCGACCGCAGGCTGCCCGAACGTGCAGACGCGATCGACGACGATGGTATCGGTGGCCAGGCGCGCCGCGGCGAGTAGAGCCAGGGCGCCACCGAGACTGTGTCCGGTCAGCCAGATACGCCGACCGGTGCCCACCCCCTCGCGAATGTGGTGATCGACCTCGGGCCAGAATGTCGACACCGCATCCTGAAATCCGCGATGCACGCGTCCCCACGGCGTCGATCGCGACCACAGATCGAGATTGGTGCGCCAGTCGTTGGTCCGATCGGTACCGCGAAACGCGAGTAGACGCACCCCGTCATCGTCGAGGACGAGAGAGTTATGTGTGCCGCGCTGGATGGCGGCCACGAGCGCAAAGCGGGCGTCAGCGGCCTTCGACTGCAGCTCGCCGCCATCCAGATACGCCAGTCCGGCGGCGACTGCGCAGCGATAGACCTGCGATGCCGTTTCGTGGTCGATCACGTTTCGAGGTGGCGACAGTGTAAGACACAATCGGCGCTATCATCCGCACATGCGACGCGCCCTCGCGCTGTGCACCGTTCTGATCCTCGCGACGTCGTGGCTCGTCGATGCGCAAAGAGGGCGGCCGGCCGTGCTCTCGCGGCTCCTGTGGTTCGATCGGGCGGGCATGCGGCTCGGCGGGATTGGTCCCGTGGCCGATCACGGCAACATCGAGCTCTCCCCCGACGGTCTGCGCGTCGCCGTCGCCGTCACCGATCGTGCGGTGGCCACTCGCGACATCTGGATCTACGACACGAAAAGCGGCGAACGTACGCAGCTCACGTCGGATCCCGCCGATGAGAACTGGCTGGTCTGGTCGGCCGACGGTCGCCGTGTCGTCGCCAATTCGTTTGCCAGTGGACGTCTCGCGTTGTTCGAAGCGCCGGCCACGGATGGCGCGTCGCGCACGATGCTGGTCACCGATGACGAGGGCAAGTGGCCGGTCAGCCTGTCGCGAGACGGCCGCTTCCTGCTCTACGTCACCAACAGCAGCACGACTGGCAACGACATCTGGGTACTGCCGCTGTCCAAACACGGGCGGCCGTATCCGTTTCTTCAAAGTGAAGCGTCCGAGAATTGGGCGGCCTTCTCGCCGGATGGAAAGTGGGTGGCGTTCAGCTCCACCGAGGGCGGCCAGTCCGAAGTGTATGTGTCAGCGTTTCCATCGAACGGCCATCACTGGCGCATCTCCGCCGACGGCGGCAGCCAGGCGCGATGGCGTCGTGACGGAAAAGAGATCTTTTATCTCGCGCCCGATCGCACCGTGATGGCGGCGGCGGTGACGAGCTCGAAGCGTGAATTCACGGTCGACGAGTACCGGCCTCTGTTCCAGGTCAACCCGCCCTACGCTGCGTATCACGCGTTCGACGTCACGGCGGACGGACAGCGATTCCTCGTCAACACCCTCGTCGTCGGTCCGGCCTCATCACTCACGGCCGAATAGCCTCGGCGCGAACCGACCCGTTCTCGCTTTGTAGTTCGCGTACTCCGCGGCCACCGCACTGCGCGCGAACTTGCGTTCCTCATACATCGCCGCGCCAGTGAAGTAGACGACCATCGCGAGCACGAGTCCGAATCTGAAGACACTCGGCCACATCACCGCCGTCGACAGCATCGCCAGCAGGTAGCTCGCGTAGAACGGATTCCTGATCGACGCGAACGGTCCGTCCATGCAAATGAACTCCGGCGTGTCCGATGAAAAGATGTACGAGAACAATCGGCCGCTGACGGCGCGCCTGGCCCACTCGAATAACACGAGCGAGGCAATCAATCCGACCACTCCCACCACCGTGAGCCACGGCACGAGCTCGATCTCGTCGCGCCGATAGAACAGTCCGACGAACGCCAGCGAGATCAGCTGCGCGAGAAACGACGCGCCGCGCTGTCCGGGCATCGGGCGAAATGTGTGTGCAGCGCCCACGACCTGCCAGATGAAGACCAGGACCGGAAGGGCGAAGATGAATCCCACGGCGAGAGTGTAGGTGGAACGGATGCCGATCGAGGTTCGATGTTCGAGGTTCGATGTTCGATGTTCGATGTTCGATGTTCGACCGAGAACGCGGAACCTCGGAACCTCGAACGTCGAACCGCGAACCGGGAACGGCTTCGATCAGAGCTGCGTCCCAAACACCTGCACGTAATACGGCCGTCCGGCACTGTCGCGCGCGTAGCCGACACCGATTTCCTGGAAGCGGCTGTTGAGGATGTTGGCGCGGTGACCGGAGGAGTGCATCCAGGAGTCGACGACGGTGGCGGCGCTGGTCTGCCCCATCGCGATGTTCTCGCCATAGGTCTGCCATCGATAGCCCACCGCGGCAAGGCGGTCGGACGGCGTCGGATATTTCGCGCCCGAGAGCTCGTGCTCGAGGCGTCCGAGCTGGGCCATCTGATCGGCCTGGATTTGTGCGGCCTGCATTAATTTCGTGTTCACGCGAAGCGCCGAAAGGCCTGCGTTGGCGCGCTCGGCGTTCGTCAGCTGCACGATGGATCCGGTGATGCCGCCCCCGGCCGCATCGGCGGCGTCCGGCGCGGCCTCTGTCGGACTGGCCGGGGAGGCACACCCCCACACCAGCACCAGCAGCCACACGAGCGAAAACCGGCGGGTGGACAGGACCACGTTCCCCTGACGTGCAAGCGGCAGGCCGGGGAGAGAGCGGCGTATTTCCCATGAATCCCCGGGCACCCCGCCACCTGCGATTGCCGCTTGAACACGGTTTCGTGAATGGCTTACGCTTGCGCCACCGTAAATGGAATGTCAGTGTCTGCGGTAGTCACTCGGTGGAGTAGTCTTCACATCCTCTAGGAGTTTCGTCCGACATGCGACGACAGATTGCCCTCTTTCTCTTCATCGCGGCCTGCCTGCTGGTCGCCCCCGCGCGCGCGCAAGAAGGCCACCCCCTGAAAGGGTCGTGGATCGGCACGTGGGGTCCCAGCAAGGTCCATAGCAACGACCTGCTCGTCATCATGAGTTGGGACGGCAAGGCGGTCTCGGGGACGATCAACCCGGGCACCGACGACATTCCGCTCAAGAACGCCACGCTCAATCCCGAAGGCTGGGTGGTGCACTTCGAAGGCGAGGCCAAGGACAAGGCCGGACCAATCAACTACGTCTTCGACGGCAAGATCGAAGGGCTGGCATTCCACAACCGCTCGATTAGCGGCACGTGGAAGAGCAACCGCGAAAGCGGTCAGTTCAAGATTCAACGCCAGTAGCCGACCTATGAAATTCATCGCCATCTCAACGCTTGCTCTTCTCCTGCTCGCTGGCGCGCCGGCCGCCGCGCATCATGCGATCTCCGCGAAGTTCGACGACAAGAAGCCGATGACGCTCTCGGGCGTCGTCACGCTCGTCGATTGGAGGAATCCTCACGCCCACATCTTCGTCAACGTGAAGGATCCCAAAGGCACCGGCGTCCTCAACTGGGCCGTCGAGCTCGAGAGCCCGATCGATCTGCAGGAAGGCGGATGGAACCGCGACATCGTGAAGCCGGGAGACAGCGTCACGGTGAAAGGCATCGTCGCGCGGGACGGCAGCCGTCAGGTGTGGGGCGAATCGGTCGTCCTCTCGGCCACCGGTCGGCGCGTGTTAAACGTCACGACGACTCCGCCCCCGCCTCCACTTCAGGCACGGCCGGTTCCGCGATGGCCCGACAAGCAGCCACGACTTGGACCGATTACAGGCGGTGCGCAGGGGTATTGGGGCTATCCGAGTTCCACGGTGATGATGGAAGCAAACACCAACATCAAGATGGATCCGTGGGGTCTGCTCGCGAACATCGCCGATGCCCCCAAGGTGGCGCCGATGCAGCCCTGGGCGCTGGCGCTGTACAGGAACCGGCAGAGCCGTTTTCTTCAGGACGATCCGACGTACCTGAACTGCAAACCACCGGGTGGACCTCGCCAATTCCAGCTGCGCTACGGCGTCCAGTTCGTCGAAGACCGTGAACGGCAGCGCATTTTCGTGCTGATTGGCGGCGGAAACAGCAATTACCGCATCATTTACACCGACGGCCGGACTCATGCGGGCCAGGTGGGCGGCGACGATGACAACCCGCTCTATTACGGCCGCGCAGTGGCAAAATGGGAGGGCGACACATTGGCCGTGGACACCCGGGGGTTCAACGAGGACTTCTGGTTCACCAACGGCGGCCTGCCGCACACTGAGCAGTTGAAACTGCTCGAGCGCTTCACGCGAACGGACTTCGATACGTTGAAGTACGAAGTCACGATCGATGATCCAGGGGCGTATACACGATCGTGGTCGAGCGGGTGGACGCTGCGGTGGATTGCGAACGAGGAGCTGCCGCGGCATCTGTGTCAGGAGAATCGGCCGTAGTTATTTGTTCGAGGTTCGAAGTTCGAGGTTCGAGGTTCGAGGTTCGAGGTTCGAGGTTCATAGTTCTTTCTTGAATCGCAGGGCGCAGGACAAACGGAGGAGTGAAGATGAGGGCGTACATACTCGCTGGTCTGATCGCAGCAGGCGTTATGTTGGGGGCGAGCACCACGATCGCGCACCACTCGTTCGCGGCGGAGTTCGATTCCAACAAGCCGGTCACGCTGACTGGCGTCGTCACCAAGGTCGAGTGGACCAATCCCCACGTGTGGTTCTACATCAACGTGAAGGATGCGAAGACGGGCGAAGTGACGAACTGGGGCGCCGAGATGGGACCGCCGCACGGTCTGCAGCGCCGCGGCTGGCGTCGTGAGACGCTGAAGATCGGCGAGCAGGTCACCGTCGCCGGATCGCTGGCAAAGAACGGCAGCAAGCGCATGAATGCCAGGACCGTGACGATGGTGTCGACGGGCGCGCGTCCGGGCGAAACGCTCGATGCCGCGTCGAGCCAGGGCGGCAACGACCAGAACTAGATCGCCGCGAATGCGATCGTCTTTCGCGCTCCTCGCCGGAGCCGCCGGCGCGCACGTCGTGCGTGCCGGCGTGGCCTTCGGGGTGACTGCGTGTCTCGTGGTGCCGTTGCTCGCGCAACAGCCACAAGGCGGGCCGCTACCCCAGGCGCCGGATCGTGGCGTTCAGGTGGGTGTGCCGCAAGGGCGCCAAGGCGGCGCCGCACGTCAGGGCGGACCCGGCCGCGGACGTCAGGCGGGACCGCCGCAGCCCGCGCCGCGCAACGCAGACGGACGCGTGCTCCTCGGCGGCGCCACACCCAAGCAACGCAACGGCGTGTGGCTGCCGAGCGGTGGCGGTCCGGTGACGGCCACCAACGTCAAAGAGATTCCCTTTCAGCCGTGGGCGCGTGGCGTGCTCGCCGATCGCGACCAGAAACAGCTCGAACCACATACGCGGTGCAAACCGTCGGGCGTCACGCGGCCGTTCCTCACGCCGTACGGCGTGGAGTTCGTCGAGTTGCCCGAGCTCGAACGGATCTATGTGTTCGACATCGGCGGACCGCACACGTATCGCACGATCTACATGGATGGGCGCACCCATCCGTCCAACCTCTCGCCAACCTACTACGGCCACTCGATCGGCTGGTGGGAAGGCGACTCGCTCGTGGTCGACACGATCGGATTCAACGAAGGCTTCTGGCTCGATCGCCGGGGCTCGCCGCATACCGAGCAGCTGCACACGCTCGAGCGGTTCACGCGCACCGATCTGAACGCCATCAAGTACGAGGTGACGATCGACGATCCCGGCGCGTACACCAAGACGTGGAAGAGCGGGTTCGATCTGCGCTGGGATCCAAACGTGGAACTGTTCGAGTACGTCTGTCAGCAGATGAACTACGCGCACGAGCTGATGCTCGGCGCGCATGAATCTGTGGATCGCCGAAGCCCGATCATTCCGTAAGGCGACGGTCCGCTTAAAGGCGGACCCCACGTACAACTTATGCGACATACCCTCACGCTCGTGGCCGCCGCGTTTCTCTTCGCTTCTCCCCTGCTCACCGATCGCGTCATCGGTCAGCAGGAACAGCCGCAGGCGCAACCGCAGCGTCCCAGCGTGCAAGTCGGTGTGCCCGAAGGGCGTGCGGGCGGCGGCGCGCGGCAGGGCGGGCAGGGACGTGGTCGTCAGGCCGGACCGGCGAAGCCGGCGCCGCGCCGCGCGGACGGGCGCGTCATCCTTGGTGGCGCCACGATCAACGAGAAAGGCGTGTGGCTGCCAGGCGCCGTGATCTCGAACCCGCTGGCGATCAAGGACGTGCCCTTTCAGCCCTGGGCCAAAGGGCTGTTCGCCGATCGCAGAAACAACGAGCTCGAGCCGCACACGCGGTGCAAACCGTCAGGCGTCTCGCGCCAGTTCCTCACGCCGTACGGCGTGGAGTTCGTCGAGCTGCCCGAGCTCGAACGCGTGTACATCTTCGACATCGGCGGACCGCATACCTACCGCACGGTCTACATGGACGGCCGTACGCATCCGGCCAAGCCGCAGCCCTCGTACTACGGTCACTCGATCGGCTGGTGGGAAGGCGACACGCTGGTGATCGACACGCTCGGCTTCAACGAAGGCTTCTGGATGGATCGCGACGGCCTGCCGCACACCGAGCAGCTGCACACGATCGAGAAGTTCACGCGCACGGATGCGGCGACACTGAAGTACGAGCTCACGGTGGACGATCCCGGTGCGTATACGAAGCCCTTCAGCGGCGCGGCGAACCTGCGATGGGAAGCTGGCACCGAGCTGTTCGAATACGTCTGCCAGCAGTCGAATTACGCGCCCGAGCTCATGGTCGGCGAGCACGGGAAGGTCGATAGAAGTACCCTGATCGTTCCGTAGGAAACAGTTCGACGTTCGAAGTTCGAGGTTCGAGGTTCAAGGGAGCGAACGTCGAACGTCGAACATCGAACCGAGAACCTCAGGCCTTCAGCGCAGTCGCGAGCTGCACAAAATCCTTCGCTGACAAATCCACCGACGCATCAGGCGTGAGATCCGCCGGTCCGCCCTTGCCACGCTCGAGTGGTCTCGCGACGAACGCGGTTCTGAGTCCCTGTGCCTTCGCCGCTTTCAGATCGTTGAGATGCGCGGCCACCATCATCACCTCGCCGCGCTCGAGATCGAGCAGCTCGAACGTCGACAGATAGACCTCGGGATCGGGCTTGTAGTGGTGCACGAGCTCGGAGCCGAGAATGCAATCCCACGGCAACCCCGAGTGCTTCGCGAGATCGGTCATCAGCGAGATGTTGCCGTTGGACAGCGGCGCGAGAATGAACTTCTTCTTGAGCCGCGTGAGACCGGGCACACTGTCGGGCCACGGCTGCAGGCGGTGCCACGCGCGATTGAGCGTGCGGCGGTCCCCCTCCGACAAGCCGCTCAGCCCGAAATCGCCGACGATGCGATCGAGGATTATGCGGTGCAAACGATCGAGCTTGGTCCACGGCAGCTTGCCCGTGCGCACCTGATCCATCATCGGCGCGTACTGCGCGCGCCAGGCGTCAGCAAATGCCGGGCCCTCGACCTTCACGCCCTTGCTCTTCGCCATCGCCTCGACTTCGCGCGCGACCGACGTGCGCCAGTCAACGACGGTGCCGAAGACGTCGAACACGAGGGCCTTCACGGATGCGAACGAGGTAGGCGTCGTCGCCCCCGAGCCCTGAGATTCAGCTGACGATGCGGCGCGAAGCGCATCGCCGGCAGCCACGGCCAGTGCACTGGTGCGGAGAAAGGTGCGGCGCGTCATCGACGTCTCCTGCTAAAAGTGTCCAGCATCCACGTCGCGAATGTACTGCACGAGCCCGCTGAAATACGTTTTCTGATCGTCGTACATCGCCATGTGGCTGCCGTTGGGGCAATACAGGTAGCGGCCCTTCTTGACCGTCTTCGCGATCATCTCCATGTGCTTGGGATCCATCGTGTCGTAACCCGCGCCGACCACCAGCGTCGGCACGGCGATGTTCGAGAGATCCGCCGTGCGGTCCCATTTCTCGAGCCTGCCGCTCGCGGACATCTCGCTCGGTCCCTGCATCAGGACATAGATCGACTCGTTGATGTGCCCGAACGCGCGATTGACCGGATCGGGCCACTGCGCCGCCGGCATGCGAAGAATGTGCTGCTCGTAGAAGTTGGGGATCAGCAGCTGCATGTAGCGCGGGTTCTTGTAGTCCTTGGCCGCCTCGATCTTCTTGATCTCGGCGAGCGCCTTCTGATCCATCGCCGGCATGAGCGTGGTTTCGGCGTAATGGACGTACTCGGGGATGCTCGCCATCATGTTCGAGATGACGAGGCCCTTGAGGTTCTGCTGGTACTTGAGCGCGTACTCCATCGCCAGCATGCCGCCCCACGAATGTCCGAGCAGATAGAAGTTGTCGCGCGTGAGCCCGAGCGCCGTACGCACCTGCTCGACTTCCTCGACGAATCGCGGCAGATCCCACAGCGAGTCGTCTTTCGGTTGATCGCTATACGCCGACCCGAGCTGGTCGTAGTAGTAGTACTCGATGCCTTCCTTCGGAAGGTAGCTGTCGAACGCCTCGTAGTACTCGTGGGTGGCGCCAGGACCGCCGTGCAGCAGCAGCACTTTGATCTTCGGGTTGTTGCCGACGCGCTTGGTCCAGACGCGGAACATCCCTTTCGGCGTGTTGATCGGAATCATCTTCACGCCGCCGCTCAGCGCATCGTCTCGGCCGGAGAAATCGAGATAGCTCGAGGACGACGCCGATGTCGTCGTGCTGGTGGCTGCCGGCGTGGCGGTGGTGCATCCCGTCAGCGCCAGCACGGAGACGAAGAGTGCGATTCGAGTCACAGTGCTCTCCTGTCCGCCCGGGACCAAGGACTAGCGCCCGCGTCGCTGGCGCGACATCAGGTAATTGCGCACGCCCAACACGTCGATCTCGTCGGCCATCGCAAAGCCGAAGCGCCGGTAGAATCGCACGTTCTCGGCCCGATCGGTTTCAAGATATCCAGCGGCTCCGGTGCGGTCGAGATCATGGCAGTACTCCTCCATCAGACGCTGGCCGATGTGACGGCCCTGCACGTCGGGATCGACGGCGAGCGGGCCGAGATGCGTATGCGGAGTAATCGGATCGTGCTTCGCCCACGCCGCCAGCCACGTGCCGATGCGCATGGTGCCGCCAACGCCGAAGGCGGTCCACAGGCCAGGCGCCAGTCGCAGCTTCTCGCCGGGCGAGAACTGGCAGCGCGGTGAGTGCACCCAGTGGATCATCGCCACGATGCGATCGCCATCGATGGCCACCAGCGCGCGTCCCTTCAACACGCGAAGCGCGGTGCGGAAGAAGGTTTCGTTGGCGGCGAGCTGATCGGGACCGAACACCGCGATGTGCAGAGGGTTGCTGACAAAGGCGCGCGCCAGCAGGCGCGACGCCTCCTCGTGCATCTTCGGAACCAGCGACTCGACGCGAATACCGGACACGACAGGATCTGAAAGGCGGGTCACAGACCCGCCTCTACGACTTTTTGGGTCAGGGCTTCTTCGGTGGCTCGAGGTGCTTCGACGACTGCTCGTTCTCGTTGCATATGAACTCGATCATCTCGGTGTCGACCATCAGCCGATGGTTCACGCGCACCGTGAACGGCTTGGTGTACGCCTTGGCATCGTCGATGGTCACGTCGATCTGCATCGTGCCGAACGTCGGCCGCCGGAATCGCTCGGTCATCTTCAACGCATCGGTGTAGGGGCTGCCGTTGACGTCGAGCCAGCCGGCGCGCTCGTCGCCACGGAAGTTGGTGGTCTCCACCACCAGAGTATCGTCGCCGTCCCACCAGCCGCGCGAGTAGCCGAACCACCACGGCGTCGGATCGTTGTTGGGCGCGGGACGGCCATCCATGTAGATGTAGCGCAGACCGTAGTTCGACTCGTAGGTGATCAGCATCAGGTTCTTGGTCTGCACGATCTGCCGCGGCTGCGGGTGATTGTGGTACTGCATCAGGCCGATTGGCAGACACCACACATCGGGGTTGTCCTTGCTGTTGTCGGCCATCCGCTTCTTCTTCAGTTCGGCCGCCCACGGCTGCAGCGGAAGCGCAAAGCCGCGTCCGGCCACTTCAAAGAACTGCGACGTGGGGATGGCGTTCGGATCGGGAGGAGGAGGCGTCGGTGGTGCGCCGCCGGCTCCTGCGCCGCGGCCGCGGCCGCCACCGCCGCCGAACCCTCCGAGCCCCCAGATGCCCGAGAAGTCGACCTTGCCGTCAGCGGTTCGTGGCGTGGCGCCGTCGAGAATGGGTTTTCCATCCGCGGTTCGCGGCACACCCGGCGTGGGGTACGAGGGCCATTGCGCGTAGAGGGACACCGAGAGCGCAGCAGCGACCGCCAGCGCACACGCAGCCCGCGACAGGGTACTCATTCAGCCTCCAGAGACGACACGGATGATGTGACGCGAAGTATAAGCCACGAAGACACGAAGACACGAAGCCACGAAGACACGAAGACGCGAAGGCGAACCACTCGTTCAGGCGCCGGCCGCTGACAATCGCGCGTGGATCTGCCCGAGGTGGTGGCGCAAGTGCGCGACGTAGTCGTCGGCCACGAACGCCAGCGTCGCCGGCTGATTGGCGCCGATGGTGCACCGCACGCGCGCACGGTCGGGGGGAATGCGTTCGATGACGTGCGCGAGATGTTGATTGTAGGCGTGCCACAGACTTGTCAGATCGCGCCACGACCGCGCCGTATAGGCCTGACAGTCCACCCACTGATCCTGGGCGTACGCCGGCGTGACGAGCTCGCTTCCCTGCTGACCGCGGACAAAGCGCTGGTGATTATTGGTGGCCGAGTCGATGAGATGACCGAGCACCTGCTTCGGACACCACTTGCCTGGTGCGCGCGGACGTTCGGCCTCGGCCTCGCTCATCGCCTGCAGCACCGGCAATGCTGAATCAATCGTGCGCCGCAGCTCGGCGGCGACATCGGGAAACGCGGTAACAGAGTTCGTGTCTAACGCCATGGCTGTTTCGAGATCATGGGATGGAGGGTCGTCGCGTCAACAGGAACAGGAGTCTCCACAGCAGAATCGCCAGCATCACAGCGGCCGCCGCCAGCGTCCACGCCAGCGCGTGCAGCACCTGCATGCGACGTCTCGCCGCCAGGCCGGTCACCGGCGCCCTCGGACGGATCATCCGAAGGCCTGGCGGTGGATATTGTCCCGTGCGACGGACCCTGCCGGCAAGATGCCGCAAGTAGCCGGCGAAGGCAAGCAGCGGAACGGAAGTCCCGACGGTCAGCAGGACACCAACGAGACGCGCCTCGGGCGTCACGGCTCCTTGTGATACACGACGACGTTTTTCACCAGCGCCGGATCTTCCTGCCGGAAGGTAATCGTCATCGTGCGGCCGTCCTTCGAGATCACGCGGCGCGCCGTTCCGAACACGCGGCTGGCGTGCGAGAGCACCGCGTCCGACGTGTAGGCATCGATTCTCCTGAATCTCACCGCATCGTACGCCTCGGTACCCGACACGGGGTATTCCTGATCGAAGTCAGCGCGGTACTCGATGCGCTCTTCGCTGCCGTTCGCATTTCGTCGGAGGACAATCCCCATGATGCCGCCCTTGTCGCGCGTGAACGTACGGGTCTCGCTGAGCGGCGGGGGACCGGGATAGTACCGAGACTGCGCGAGGTCGACCTTCCACACACCAAGCACCACGTCCTGGTCGGATTTGGATGGCGACTGCGGATGCGCGGGAACGGTGGCAGCGACGACGAACGCAGCGGAGAGGATGACCGACTGGATCTGGCGACGCATAGAGCCTCCTGCCTTCGGAACGGCCGATGCGCAGACAGCTAGCCTAGACCCTTCGTCACTGTTCCCGCAAGACCTCCATCGGATCGACGCGCGCCGCTCGGAGCGACGGCACCGCGCACGCCACAATCGCGACCGTTGCGAACAGGCCCAATACGGCGACGTAGGTCGGAAAGTCGCCCACGCTGACCTGATACAGCAGAGTCTGCATCGCTCGCGTGACGAGTCTGGCGACGATCGCACCGAGAACGACGCCGAGGGTCGACAGCGCCAGCCCTCGCGCCATCACCATCGCTACTACGTTCCGCCATGTTGCGCCGAGCGCCATCCGCAGACCGATCTCGCGGCTGCGCGCCGCCACCGATTGCGCCAGCAGACCGTAGATGCCGAGCGACGCGATCAGCAGCGCCAGCGCGCCGAATGCGACCAGGAGCGCCGTGTGCTGGCGGCGGTCGGACACGGCAAGCCCGATGATGTCGGACATCGATCGAACCAGCCGCACGGGTTGATCGGGATCGACGGCCTGGATGACGTGTTGAATCGCCGGTGCCGACGCCAGCGGATCGCCGGCAACGCGCACAACGAGATTCGCGGGCCCACCCGGCACTTGAGCCGACGTCACGTACGTCGCAGGCTTGTCCTCCTGCTCGTAGCCGCGTTCGAGAACATCCTTCACCACTCCGACGATCGTGAACCACGGTCCTTGGGGATCGAATCTGAGACGATGACCGACCGCGGACTGATTCGGAAGATAGCGGCTCGCCATCGTCTCGTTGATCACGACCGAGAGCGGCGCGTCGGCCCCGTCGCGCTCGTCGATCAAGCGCCCAGCACTCGTCATCACGCCGAGTGTTCGCAGGTAGTCGGCCGTGCCGACGCGGAAGAGCGTGTCGCGATTGATCTCACCCGGGACATCGGGACGGCCCTCGATTCCGAACCATCTGGTGTTGCCAATGCTTTGAAACGGGAGGGGCGAGCCAAACGCCGCGCCCGCGACTCCAGGGAGAGCACGAATGTCGTGGACCACGCGATCGTAAAAGGCGCGCTGCTTCTGCACATCGGCGTATTTCGGCTGCGGCAGCACGACCTGCATGGTCAGCAAATGATCGGCCTGAAATCCCAGACGCACGTCGCTCAGATTGGCGAGCGTCCGCAACATCAACCCTGCGGCCACCAGGAGCACGAGGGTGGCGGCCACCTGCAGAACGACGAGCACGTCGCGGAAGCGGCGCGTCGATCCGCCGATCGTACCTCGCGCGTGCTGCTGCAGCGCCTCCGACGTGGACGCACGCGCCGATTGAAACGCCGGGCCGATGGCGAACAAGAGCCCGGTCGCCGTTGAAAGCGCCACTGCGAACGTCAGCAGGCGCCAATCGAGAATCGACGTCACAGACGCGTTGAGACCAGCTGGCACCAGACGATCGAGGAGCGGTCCGGTCAGTACGGGCATCAGCAGACCAAGAGCGCCGCCTGCGACCGACACGCAGAGCGCCTCGATGATCACCTGACGCGCCAGCCGTCCACGCGTCGCGCCCAACGACAGACGCACCGCGTATTCACCTCGGCGCTCCGCCGATCGTGCCAGTAGGAGGCTGGCGAGGTTGGCGCAGGCGATGAGCACGATGGCCATGGCGGCGATCATCAATGCGATGAGCTCGACGCGGGTGTCGCCGAGCACCTCTTCCTGCAGCGGCCACACGCCGGCGCCGAGCTGACCATTGGTCTCGGAGTACTGCTCCGCCATCCGCCGGGCGATCGCCTTCATCTCGGCATCGGCGGTCGCCACAGCAACCCCCGGCTTCAGCCGGGCGACCACGTTCAGGAAGTGATCTCGACGCGTGTCGATCTGCTGCGGCGACAGCCGCATCGGGATCCAATAGTCGATGTCGCGGTCGCGAAACACGAATGCCTTCGGCGCAACCCCGATGACTTCGTACTTGGCGTCATTCATGACCATCGTGCGACCGACGATGCGCGGGTCGCCCTGATACCGGCGCTGCCAGAGCCCGTGGCTGATGACGACCACCGCCGCGCCGCTGGTGTCCTCGCCCGACGCGAAGGCGCGGCCGAGCGCCGGACGGACACCGAGCACGTTGAAGAAATTCGCGGTCACGGCACGACCGATCACCTGCTCGGGACGACCGTCTCCGGTCAGGCTGGCGGCGTTGCCGCGCGTGGCCGCCATGTCGGTGAACGATCGATTCGCGGCCTTCCATTCGTTGTAGTTGCCAGGTGCCGGCGTGTTCTTGGGAAAGCCGATCGAGCTGGCGTCTTCCCACACCATCACGAGCTGGTCGGGATTGGTATACGGCAGCGGTTGCACGAGAACCGACTGCACCAGCGAAAAGATCGTGGTGTTGGCGCCGATGCCGAGCGCCAGCGTGCCGATCGCGGCGACGGCGAACACCGGCGCTCGACCGAGGACTCGAACGGCGTAGCGAATGTCGGCAAGGAATTCCATGGGGGCTTAGACGCGCAGGCGGGAGGATCGTTTGCTTCAGTCGCGCGCGCCGGCACCACGCAAATACGCGGCGATCGCCTGGTATTGCGGCTTGTCCGACATGTACTCTGCCCAGCCCAGCGGCGTTCCACGGTACGCCGTATCGCGAGCGGCCAGATCGGCGCCCGATTCGACCAGCACGCGCACGGCATCGATCACGCCCGAGCTCACGGCGTGATGCAAGGCCGTGGCATGCGAGTAGAGATCGGGACTGACGGCGTTGACGTCGACACCGACCTCGATCAGGCGTTGAACGGCCTCCGCCTTGCCTTTGAGCGCGGTGAGAATCAACGCAAACTGGCGCTCACGGCCCGTCGCGCCTTGGGCCAGCCGCCTGGCGTCGTCCCAACGCCCGAGGCAGAGCGCCGTCGCCAGCGTTAACGACGCGCCGCGGCCGACAAGGTGCTCGGCCGCGGCGAAGTTGCCGTTGACGAGCGCGTTTTCCGGGTTGCCGTCGAGTCGTGCACCGGCATCGATGAGCACGTCGATCAGCGCGATCTGCACGCCGCAGTCGCGCGCGATCCACGACCACGACACGAGATTCAATGCGTAATCGAGCTGCGCCTGCAGGCTCTCGACGCGTTCACGCCGGGCCGCGTCGACGATGACCCGTGCGATGTCTGCAATGTTCGCCGGCAGCCTGCCGTGTCTCACCGGATCCTCGGCAACGAACCACAGCAGGTACGGCGCCTTGAAGAATCCATCCAGGGCGCCCTTGACCGTGTCGCGCAGCCAGGCGCCGGGGCTCTCGAGACGATCCCGTACCAGCTCGGGATGATCGGCCAGCACACGTTCGAGCGCCTCGACATCGCCGGCATCGATGGCCGCGACCGCACGTTGAAACAGCGCGTTCACATCCGGTGTCCGCCGCTCACGAAGATCTTCTGTCCCGTAATCCACCGGGCCTGCTCCGAGGCCAGAAAGACGATGACATCGGCGACATCAGACGGCGCGCCGATACGACCGAGCGGAATCGTCGGGAGGAGCGCCTGCTCGAGCTCGGGTGTGATCCAGCCGGTCTGCACGGGCCCGAGCGCCAGCGCGTTGATCGTAATGCCAAACTGCCCGAGCTCGTGGGCGGCGCTGCGAGTGATGCTCTCGAGCGCGTATTTGCTCGCACCGTAGCTCACCTCGGACGGAAAGCAGTCGGACCCGGCCGTGCTGATGTTGATGACGCGCCCCCATCGAGCGTCACGCGCCACACACCGCCGCGCAAACGCTCGAATCAGGAGCGCAGCGGCGATCGCGTTGACCGCAAACTGCGCCATCGTCGATGCTGCCGAGAGTGGCTCGGCAGCATCGCTGAACAGCTCGAGATAGGGATTGCGCGTCGCCCCGCGCTCCGGCACGAACGTGTCGGACCGCCACGCCGCGGCATTGTTGACGAGCACATCGACGCGGCCCATCGTCCGCTCGGCGCGATCGAAGAGCGCCGGCACGGTGTCCGGATCGGTGAAGTCGGCTTCGCACGCATCTGCGGCGGTGCCACCCGACCGTATCGCGTCCAGGACTTCATCGCACGATTTCGCTTGCTGCGCGCGGTACAGAGCGGTCCCGACACCATCGACTGTACGGTGGTAGTGAAGATAGACACGAGCACCCAGCCGGGCAAACGCCATCGCGGTGGCGGCGCCGATACCGAGGGGGTTGTTCGCACCCGTGACGAGGACACATCGGCCGCGTAAACCTGGATCGATCATGGCTCCCTCCTGTGAACATCGCTGGCAGGACGCACACTAATCCGGCGACCCACGTCGGATGCCTGGCGTGCGCGAGGCGAAAGAGGGTTTAGCGTTTCACGTCGTCGAAGAAGTCTACTACGCCGGTCTCGAGTGAGTACTCGGCGCCGACGACCACGAGTCGGTCCTCGATGATCAGTCTCTCGAGCAGTTCCGACCCGTGCCGCAGGTGGTTCGCCGACGCGCGCACGTTAGCGCGAACGGCTTCGCGGACGAGCGCGCCGTCATCGCTGCTGCCGAGATGGGCGAGGAGCGGCTCCACTGAAGGACGGACGCGATCGACGATCGAACGCAGATTCTTCGATGGCGTCGTGGCGCGGCCTTGCAAATCCTCCAGCGTGGCCACCACCGCACCGCATTGTGAATGCCCCATCACCACGACGAGCGGGGTGCCAAAACGCGAGGCCGCGAACTCGACGCTGCCGACCTGGGACGGCGCCACGATGTTGCCGGCGACGCGGATCACGAACAGATCGCCGAACCCTTGATCGAAGACCAGCTCGGCGGGCACGCGAGAATCGGAGCAGCCGAGCACGATCGCGAATGGTTCCTGGCCGTCCACCAGCTCCACGCGTCGCGCGGCGTTCGAAAAGCCGGTCGCCATCGTCTGGTTGGCAACGAACCGCCGGTTTCCTTCGCTCAGACGCGCGAGTGCTTCGTCAGCGGTCAACATCATCGCTGCGACGCGGATTGCTGCATCTTGATCTGGGCGCGGAACATGGCTTCCTGGATCTCGGCTTCGTGCCAGCAGCTGTCCGGGTCGATGAAGGGATTTGGCGCGCCGGGCTTCACTCGCCCGTACTTGGCGGCCAGGTTGTACTGAGCCGGATGATCGCCAAGCGGCACATCGCAAGGCAAGGTGCGCAGGAGCTTGAAGGTTTGGTTGAACTCTCGCTCGATCTCCGGGGGCACCACGGCCGGCGACCGATAGCTGCAGGCGAACACCACGTTGTAGGTCCGGCCGCCGTCCTGCACCGCGGTAGTCCACGTGGTGCACCCACGCGTGTGACCGGCGGTCAGATGGGCCACGAGCGTCGTGCCGCCGAGCGTGACCGTGTCGCCATCGCGCAGTTGACGATCGATCGGATGCGCTTTGCCACCCGGCCGAATAGCCTCGAGCGCCGGCACGTCCTCTCGCATCACCATGACCTGCGCACCGGTGAGCATCTTCACCGCCGCGTCACCTTCCTGATGATCGCCATGCGCGTGCGTGCCGAGCAGAATGCGAACATCGCTCATCTTGAATCCGAGCCGAGCGATCGAGTCGGCGATGGTGTTCACGTTTCGCTCGTAGGTGCTGTTGATCAGCACGTGGCCGGCTGGAGTCGTGATCAGAAACGAGCTGAGCGTCCTCGTGCCGACGTAGTAGACGTTGCCGATGATCCGATGCGGCGCAAACGCCGTCGTTTGATCCTCGTCGCTACCCATGTTGCGCGCCAGAATCGAGCGCGGCGTGTAGGTCTGTCCGCGAACGGTGACCGCAGGTTGATCCGGCGGCTGTGTGCCCTGCGCGCCGAGTGCAACGGGGACGAGACCGATCGCGCCAAGCAGGATCGCATGCCCTCTCACGTCAGACCTCCGCGCTGAGCGTACTCGAACGAATCGGCGCCAGATCCGGCTCCATCCACACCGCCCGCGCGGCGGTCGACGTCAGACGCTCGCGCGAGTAGAACGTGAAGAGCACCGTCTTCGCCGCCAATGGACTCTCGAGCAGCGCCGCGACCGCCTCGGTCAACGGAAGATCGCTGGCGTCGAGGTAGCCGGCGAGCAGCTGCACGTACGCCGCCGTGATCGTCTCGTGATAGCCGTCGGTCGCTGTATTCACGCCGCCATGGCTTTCGTTCAGCCGCCTGATGCCCGCGCGCAAACGCGGCAGCGCCTCGTCCGCGCCGTAACGATGCACGTGCCACAGACCAACCGTGAGATGCGCATCGTGCGTCCATTCCCGCTTCGTGATCGTGCACGCCTGAAAACGCGCGCCCAGATCGTCGACGCCGTCGGCATACCACCGCACCGGCAGCTGTTTCACGAACGCTCGATCGGCTGCAGCCGTGACGCGTCGCTTGGGCCCGCGATACGCGTCGAACAGCGCCTGATGCTCGGCATGCGAGAGATCGCCGGCGCGCGTGTAGTACTCGCGTACCCACGACAACAGGAACTCGAGCCGCGCGTCCTGTTCGTCTTTCGACGCGTACTTGTGCGGCTCCCAGGGCCGCTGTCGGCAATTCGCGACGCACGCGTCGGCGCCGGGATCCATGTACAACAGCATCGGCGAATACGCGAGCGCTCGGCGCGTCAGCGCCGCGTAGCAGCCCTCGACGATCCAGTTGTCATGCTGCTCGCAGAAGGCGCGCACGTCCGCAGCCGCTGCCTCGACCTCGCGGGCCACCGCAATCTGTCCGGACTCCCAGGCGACCGTGTCGAGATCGAGCGTCGGCAGCGAATGCATCGCCGCGATCTCCTGCGCCAGCGTCGACTTCCCCGAACCAGAATTACCAACAATCGCGACTCTCATTCCCCTCGGCTTCTTCGGCTTCTTCGTGTTCTTCGTGTTCTTCGTGGCTTCGTGGCCTATGGTTCCGTGTTGACGGCGTAATACGCAATGGTCTTGGTCGGTACGTCTTTGAACCAGTGCGGCGTCTTCGCCGGAATCGTGATCACATCGCCCTTGGTCAGGTGGTGAACCTCGCCGCCCTGAACGCTGGGCGCGCGCGTCTGACCGGGCGCCGTCTCGTGTGCGCCGACCAGTGTTCCACCAGTCACGAAGGTGGCCTCACCCTCGACGATGATGAAGACGTGGTTCGTCTTTTCGTGCACCTCGACTTCGCCGGCGCCGCGGCGCTGCGCCAACACGATCAGACCGTGATCCCCAATGATCTGTCCGCCCTTGACCATCGTCGCCTCGACCTTGGCGTGCGGGACATAGGTCACAACCGTGGGAACGCCGTCGGCGATCACCCCAACCGACACAGTGAGCACGAATGCGAGGCCCAGCAGGATCTTCATGATTCCTCCTTGCGCGCGAGGATATCACCGGGCCGCCTGAAGGCGGCCCCTACGTTCGAATCAGCTCGACGATCTCGTGCGAAATGCGATCACCGGCGACCTCGAGCCGGGCCAGCGAGATCGGCAATTTGAAACGGCGAGGCCCGGCACTCCCCGGATTCAAGTACAACACACCGTTCCGCACGTCGGACACGGGGCGATGCGTGTGCCCCGAGATGACCGCCGCGAATCCGGCCGCTTTCGGATCGAGGTCGAGCGCGGCGAGGTCGTGAAGCAGATACAGATGCAGATTGCCGACCTGAACGACCTCGGTCAACGGGAGCGATGTCGCCCACGAGGCGGTATCGATGTTGCCCTTCACGGCTGTCGTCGGCGCGATCGCCCGAAGCATTTCCAGAATCTGCGGGCTGCCGACATCCCCAGCATGGACGATGTGCGCGCACCCATCGAGCGCGGCGAGCGCCTCGGGCCGAAGCAGACCGTGCGTGTCGGAGATCACGCCGACGGTGACCGGCGTTGCGGTGGACACGCACGCGAGCATGACCGCGAACGGCATCGATGTCCAGCCGCGGAGCCGACTCGCGCGCGTTCCATTCGATGGAGCGGGCGGACGTGGACGTTACGCGGCGCTCTGTGAGGGCTGCGAACGCAGGCGGTCGATGGTCGCCGCCAGCCGTTCGGTGGAGATCGGCTTCGGTATGTAATCGTCCATGCCAGCATCGAGACAGCGTTGCCGGTCTTCGGGCATCGCGTAAGCGGTCATCGCGACGATCGGCACATGCGCCCGGTGTGCGAGGGCTCTGATCGCGCGCGTCGCGGCGTAGCCGTCCATCTCCGGCATCTCGCAATCCATCAGGACGAGATCGTATTCCGCCGCTTCCAGCGCCTTCACCGCGCGGGCGCCATTCTCTGCGATCTGCACCTGGTGGCCCATCTTCGCGAGAAGTGCGGCGGCCACCTTTTGATTCACCGGATTGTCCTCAGCCAGGAGGATCCGCAGCGACCGCTCGGATCGAACGATGAGACCGCCGGCGATGCGAGCCGGCAGCTCGCTCGCGGTGCCGAGCGGTAAGCACACCGTCGCTCGAAACACGCTGCCCGCGCCCACTTCGCTCTCGAGCGTCAGCGTGCCTCCCATCGCCATCATCAGCCGTCGAGAGATTGTGAGGCCGAGCCCGGTGCCGCCGTAGCGGCGGGTCGTCGAGTTGTCGGCCTGCGTGAACGATTCGAAGATCCGCTCCTGGACATCGGCCCGAATCCCGACGCCGGTGTCGCGGACCACGAATGTCACCTGCGCGGCGTTATCCTCACGCCGATCGCACGAGATGCCCAGCGTGACGCGACCGTGCTCGGTGAACTTCACCGCATTGGACAACAGGTTGAGGAGGACTTGTCGCAAGCGCTGCGGATCGCCGACGACGGCGGCCGGGAGCTCGGAGGGTATCTCGCGAACGAGCTCGAGACTGCGCATCGCCGCCATCGGCGCGACCAGCGACGCGGCGTCGTGCAGCAGCCGATCGAGCGCGAACGGAATGCTCTCGAGCGTCAGCTTGCCGGCTTCGATCTTCGACAGGTCCAGGATGTCGTTGACCAGACCGAGCAGTGTCTCGCCGCAGCAGCGGATGATGTCGACGTGATCACGCTGCTCCTGCGTCACCGCGGAATGGAGGAGCAGCTCCACCGTCCCCAACAATCCGTTCAAGGGCGTCCTGATCTCGTGGCTCATGTTGGCCAGGAAATCACTCTTGGCATGCATGGCGCGCTGCAGCTGCGCCACCATCTCCGTCTCTTTCGTGATCTCGATGCAGGCGCCCGACAGACGCTTGGGTCGACCATGCTCCGACTCGAGGCGGCCTTGAGTACGGAACGACCGGAACACACCCTGGCCGCGAGCCACGCGGAACTCGGCGTGAAACGATCCATCCGACTGGGCGGCGTGCGTGAACGCCTGACGAAGCGTGGCCCATTCATCACGATCGATCAGCGCCTCGACCTCGGCGAGCTTCAGGCGAGTGCTGGCACGTGCGAGACCGAGCTGCGACGCCATCTCTTCCGACACCGCCACGGTACGCGTCTCGACATCCAGTTCCCAGACGCCGAGCGACGCCGCCCGCTCGGCGAGCTTGATCCGCTCCTCGTTCTCGCGCAGACGCTCCTTCGCGCGCAGGCGCTCGATGGCATTGCCCGCCAGGTATGCGCCCGCCTCGACGATCTTCAGCTCTCGCTCGCTTGGCGTCGACGGCCGCCGGTGATACATGGCGAACGTGCCAAGCACCTGGTTGGCGGCATCGCGAATCGGGACGCTCCAGCACGATCGCAGCCCGTGACTGAGGATGAAATCCTTCGCGCCGGCGAATCGATAGTCGTTGGCGATGTCGGTGACGACCACCGTTTCATTGCGATACGCCGCACTGCCGCAGGCGCCGACATCGGGACCAATGGCCAGGCCATTCACCGCGGCCATGTAGGCCGATGGCAGACTGCCACCCGATCCGGCCAGCAGATGATGGCGACCGGCATCGAGCAGAAGAATGGTGCAGGCGCAGTCGGGAGCGAGCTCCTCGATCGAGTGCGTGAGCGCGTCCAGCACTTCCTCGAGAGGCGCGCCGCTGGCCATCATCTCGGCGAGGCGCAGTTCGTGCTCGAGCACGCGTGACGACTTGGCATGGGCCTGCTGCTCTTCGACGCTGAGCGCAAGCTCACGACGCACGCGCACCCATGCCCAGGTGGCGATGCCGGCGACAATCAGTGATGCACCGAGTGCTGTCTCAGCCCACATGTCCGCACACACGGCCTGCCGCGTACAACCCGCAGGCGCTGCCGTAGCTCGTTTAATCGGCAGCTGGGTAGGAAGGCTTGAACGGTGTTAACGCGCCGACGCGAGCGGCAGGCGGAAGGCGGCCATTTCCTCGCCGTTGCGCACCAGCAGCACATCGCCGACGACGACGGGATGGTTCCAGGTTTTACCTTGAATGGCGGGCGCGCGCGCGATCTCTTTGAATCCATCGGGCGAGGCCGAGACGAGTGCGATGTCGCCATCCTCGGTCAGCACCAGCAGCAGGTCCTGATCGCGCAGCAGCACCAACTGACCGGCGCCGTATCGTCCGCCCTTCCACTTGCGCGTGCCGTCCTTGAGATCGATGCACGAAAGAATGCTGCCGTCGAAGCCAAACGCGTGGCCGTTGTGCACGATGTAATCGTTGTAGTACGGCTTCAGTCCGGTGGAGGTCCACCGCTCTTCGGCGGTCCATCCGCTGGATCCATGTGCGATGGCGAGGCGACGGATGCCAAATCCTCCGGTCGCGGCCAGCGACGTGATCAACACGCCGCCGTCGGGCGTCATCGCTGGCTGCACGATGGCGCCCCCTGACCACGCGTGTTTCCACAGCACAGCGCCGTCCGACGGAGCCACGCTCGTGGTGCCACTGCCGCTGAGCAGCAGGATTTGCGTAACGCCGTCGAGGGTCACGCGATGCGGCGAGCTGTAGCTCATGCCGCCATTGGGACCGAACCAGCGCGGTTTGCCAGAAGCAAGGTCGTAGGCAGCAAGCTTTCCTTCCGCCGCCACGATGACCTCATCGTCGACGACCAAAGGCGAGCTCGTGAAGCCCCACATCGGAACGACAATGTGGCTGTCGGCAGCAACGTTACGCGACCAGGCGACCGCACCCGTCGTTTCGTCGAGCGCATTCAGGATCCCGGTCGCGCCGAACGCGTAGACGCGTCCGCCGTCGAGCGTCGGCGTCGCTCGTGGGCCCGCGCCGCCGTTCGACTCCCAGAAGCGTACGCGATCGCGATGCCGCCACACGGGCTCGCCAGTCTTCAGGTTGTATGCGGCAACGATCTCGTCTTCCCCTCGCTGCTCCTGCGTGAAGATCAGATCTCCGTCGACCGCAAACGACGACCAGCCGGGCCCGACCGCTCGACGCCAGATCTGCGATGGCGGCATTCGTGCCCAGTCGGTCTCGATCTTCACACCGTGCACGACGCCGTCGCGATCCGATCCGCGGAAGCCAGGCCACTCCGCGGCCCTGCGTGGAACGACGGTTGACGACTCGTCGTCTTTCGGCGCCACGCGGTCGACAGCCGGCGCAGCGAGTGCCGGGGTTGGAGTGGCGACGGCTGGGGGGTTCGGAGCAGGGGCTTCGTTGCCGCGCGCGAGGGACGCTGCAGGAGGGGCAACCGGTTTGGGATCGTCGTTCGAGTGTGCGAGGAGCCGCTCTTCCGCTGTTGGCGTCCATCGCCATGCGAACTGCGAGCCGATGCCGGTGATGCCGTCCGTTCGAAGCAGCGTGAACACGCCGCACGCGAGAAGAATCGCGATCGCGATCGCTGTTCGCCTGCCGGCGGTCGACAGCCGCTGACCGACGACGGCGCCAGCGACGAGCGCCGTGGGCAGTGCCGAGATGCCGTACATGATCAGCAAGCCGCCCATCATTCCGGTCGCGATCGAGACATGCACGACGCGGTACGTCACCAGAATCCCAAGCACCATGAGGACGGTGGCGCCGATGCGCTCGAGCCAGGGCGCGCGGCTGAAGAAGAGCCACCACACGAGAATGACCACTCCGATCAGCGCGCCTCCGCCCACGGCCACGAGCCCCAGGCTGGAATCGATCGCGGGGAGCACGATCCGCGCAACCCACATGAGCACTGCGGCAAGGACGCCGGGCCACAGCCGAAGTCCTTGCCGCACGGCGAGTTCGCCAGAGTGAATAGTGCTCATGGTCTCACCAGACGGCAGCAGTAGTACGTGTGTTCCGCGGGCTGGGGCGAGCTGGAGGCGACCCCAGGCCTACGAAACGGTGGAAAACTCCTCGCGATATCTCGCGAGGCCGGACACGCCGTTCATCCGCCGCTCATCCAGTATGTTGATCATGAACACGTCGTCAGGGACATCCCATTCGCAGCGAATGCCGCTTTCACGTGAAGGTTTGAATCCGAACCGCGGATAAAACGCGGGATGTCCAAGCACGATGATGAACGGGCAGCCCTGTTGTGTGAGCCTCGCGTTGCCCGTTTGGACGAGCTGAGTGCCGATACCCTGACGCTGATACGCGGGAAGAACCGCCATCGGCCCCAGACCCGCGCCTTCGACGCCGCCGATGGACGTAGGGCTGTACAAGATGTGGCCCACCACCGCATTGTCGAGCACAGCGACCAGCGAGAGCAGTGCGGCTCCGTTGGCGCGCAGCGCATCGACGATGTTCGCTTCCTGATCCTGTTCGAACGCGAGACGATTCACGTCGCGAATGAGCGGGATGTCCTCGCGCCGCTCTTCGCGAATGCTTAGAGCGGTTCGAGGTTCGACGTTCGAGGTTCGAGGTTCGACGTTCGAGGTTCGAGGTTCGAGGTTCTCGGTTCCTGATTCGAGGTTCCGGGCTCGGCCTCCCGTTGGCTCGCTGTCCGATCGTGAACGTCGAACGCCGAACATCGAACGTCGAACCTCCCTATTTCGCAATCTCGCCCAGTCGCGCGGCGAGCGTACCGGGGCCATGGCACGTCTGACAGGCGAGCTTCGACTGTGCGCGCGACGCGGGGGTGTCTTTCCACTGTTGCGCCATCTTGGCGTATGGCGTATTCGGCAACAGCGTGAGTATGCGATCCAGCTGCGATGCGAGCTCGGCATCGCGCCCCGTGCGCTGCGAGCTCTGCGCGAGCCCGGTGAGCACCTCGCCTTTGTGATGCAGCGGCAGCTTCTCGATCACATCAGCCTGCATCTTCCACAACTGCTGATACGCCGCGTAGGCCTCTTCCCAACTCGTGGCCCGCTCCTTCTCAGGCAAGCGATCGGCGAGCATCAGCTGCGAGCCGCCGTTGATCGCGAACACTCCCACGTTGGTGGGACCCAGCTTGCGTGCCTCGGCAAACAATTCGAGCGCACGGCCGTAATGCTGACGAAACCGGTCGGGCTGTTTCGCCTCCATGGCTTGAGCCGCACGTGTGAGCTGGGTGCTGCCCTGCCAGGCGAGGATGCCGGCGCGCTCGTCCGGCCTGCTCGCCAGCAGCAGATCGATGTTCTTCTCCGCGCGCGCCAGTCGCGCGAGATCGTTCTGCAGGAAGCCGGCGAAGATGTCTTCCCGAAGCAGCGTGTGGACGGTGAGGCGCGTCTCAGCGAGCGGCGGTTCGGGCGCTTGAGCAGGGACCGTGGACGTGATCGCGATGGCGAAACAGACGGCGAGCAGCAGTCGTGTCATAGGCGCACGGTACACCCAGCACGCGCTTCAGACAAGCCTGCGGCACGCCGTTCAAATGTACATGGGCGCGCCGGCCTGCCACTCGTGCGCGATGTTGCGCATGATCAAGGCGCAGTCGAAGTTCACCGTGCCCGTGGGGAACAGCGTTTCATTCTCGAAGTATGTGGACGACACGCGCTCGATCGCCAGGGGCACCACGTTCCACGAATGCGTCTTCAACACCACTCCGTCGAGACGGCGACCCGACGCGGTTGCCGAGTAACCGAGAGAGCCCGGCTCGAAGAATTGCGACGCCGCATCGAGCGTCTGGAAGATTGAGGTGGCTGGGAGTCGATCGGCAACCCGGCCGGCCACATTGACGTGAACGCGTCCGTCGGCCGACGACATCGTCAGAGCGATGCGATCGTTGCCCTCTTCGACGCGAAACGATGCGCGGTGATGCTCGCCCGGGAACACGCGCCCCCCGGCCAGGTGATTCATCAACGATCCGGTGTCGCGTCGCGGAATGTAGACACCTTCGTGCGATCCCGTGTCGTCATCCCAGACGACGGCAATTCGATGCGCCGCGTTCTCGCTCGACAATCCCAGTATCTGTGGGACCCGCATGGGTCGAATGTGCTCGAGGCGAATCAGGCAGATGCCGGCCACGGCATGTCCATCGTGCAGCTTCGGCCTGAACGGTGAGGGCAGCTGACGCGCGATCACCTCGGGCTCGACGCGGAAGTTCACCAGCAGCCGCCGGCCAATCATGCCATGCACTTTCGGCACGTTCATGTCGACTCGCTCCGGCGTGATGCTTCAACCGCAGGCGCTCTCGGCTGCGCGTTGCGCATGCGGATGATCGAGAACATCAATGACGACGCGGCCACCGCGTCGCGAAGCCGCCACAGATTCCGCTCGATGCGAAGCTCCACGTTCCGCCGCCGCAGCTCCGCGACGGTATCGTCGATGACGTCGACGCGTGTCGGAACGACCGGGAGACGACTCACGAAGTAGCCGGCGGACCGGTCGATGCACTCGAACGTGTCGGGGGGAAGGTGATAGCAGAACATGCGGGCCGTGCGCAGCCGGTCCAACCAGCTCTGTTCGACAGCCACTACGGCCTGGCTCGCGCCCAGGAACCGCTCTCGATCGGCGGGCGTCGTCTGCCGACCGGCATAGAACGTGACGCGAGGACAGTCGCGCGGCACGAGGTAGTTGCGCAGGTGATCGGCGTCGATCGACCAGACGACAGGATCGGCTGTGTACTCCGAGGGCCGAGGATCGAATCGCGCGATATCGGCGTCGTCGCTGATGTGAAACAGCACGGTTACCAGCGGTCGATCAGGGCTGGCTCGTGCCGCTCGGCGTTACCGCGTTCTTCTTCTCAGCCGTACGCTCCGCGCTCAGGATGTTCCGCATCGCGTAGTTGCCTTCATGACACGCGTACTCGAAGAACTGATACTCGGGATGCTGCTTGAGCGGCAGCGACACCTTCCACGGCCTGGTCCACGTTGCCTGGTCGTCCACCGTCGCTTCGTACCGCAGCGTGCTGGCGTCGACGCGGGTGAGGCGCTCGACCAGCTTGAGATTGGGGCTCGTCAACAGCGTGTTGCCGTTACGCGTCAGACCAACCTTGCCGTTGAAGTTGACGGTCTCGATCACCAGCGTATCGCCTTCCCAATGCCCTCGTGAATCGCCCATGTACTGGCGGATGTTCGCGCTGAGGTGCGGACGGCCGTCGACCGGAATGATGCGCGTCTCGTGAATCATCTCGTTGCGAATGACCACAGCGCCTGGAATCTGGATGATCTCGGTGCCCATGTTATAGGCCGTGGGCATCATCGACGACAGCACGCCGCGGGTGATGCAGCGATCGTACGGACCGAGATCCTCGAAGGTCTCGAACGGATGCGCGACGACCGCATCGGGGAAGTCGTAATAGTAGGTGCTGCGCGCCAGCGCGATGCGCTTCTTGCCTTCCTCCGTCATCGATGGGAGGCGGCCGTTGGCGGGATCGACGACGAGCGACGCTTGACGTTGCGGCTCGCCGCGCTCGCCCGCGCTCCAGTGCGAGGGACCGCCGATGCCGGTGCGCGTGCTGGTGGCGACAAACACCTCGCCGTCGGCGCGCACTTGTCGCGCGCGCGCGTCCTGCCGTTCGGCGAATTCCTTATCGGTGAGGGTGGAGCGGGTGCCGAACGACTCGGGTCGCTCGTAGGGCGTGCCCTGCATATCGTTGGACGGCCACAGCCCCTGGATGTCGGGATCGCCCCACGGTGTTCGCGGCACGGTCCACACTTTCGCCGCCTTCGCCGACGCAGATGGCGATGACTCGGTGGATTGCGCGGCAACCCTGATCGGGCCCGCAACGAAGAGCAGCGCGAGGACCACGGCGGCGTTCAGCGTCCCTCTCATGGCGCGATCCCTCCTTGACTCTGGCGACATTCTAGACCGATGTCATGGCTTCCGCGGGCGCATGAGCGCGTCGACACGTTGTTTCGCCTCCACCAGGGTGAGACGCTCCTCCTCGCGCAGCACCTTAATCGCCTCGACGACGTTTCCCGCTGCCACCAGCGCCTCGATATGGCTGTGGTGGGTCTGTGCCGCGTCGTGTCCGAGCAGCGCACGAATCCGGCCGGCAATCTGTACAACGGAGCCATCGGCGTCCGGGCGGTAGCCGACGGTGATCGGAATGAGTGCTCCGTCGTTCGTCTTGAGCGTAATCCGCCTGCTCGGCGTGCCATCGTCACCAATCGGACGTTCGACGAGCACTGCGTGAATGGATGCAAACGGAATCGATCCCGAGCGCTCCCGCAGGCCCCACCGGCGACGCCACGTGACGGTCTTCATCGGTCGACCGAACCGAAAGCAGGCGGTCTCGAGGAAGACGACCGCGACGAGCAGACACGTGACCGCAGACGCCAGCAGGCCCAACAAACGCCCCGTGCCGCGAGTGCTGAAGAACACGTCGTAGCCAGCGACGACCAGGAACAGAGCCGCGAACGTCAACATCACCTTCGTCAGCCACAGGCCGTCGTAGCTGACGATGACCGAACCGTCCGCGACTTCGTCGACGTTCATCGCCCAGTCACTCTCCTGCCGGCTCGTGGAGAAGCATCCACGACGTCCCGAATCTGTCGCGCAGCGTGGCGAAGCGATTGGCGAAGAACGTCTTCTCCATCTTCATGAAGATCTGTCCGCCTTCAGACAGCAGGCTGTAGAGACGCTCGGCCGCTTCGGCGCTGTCGGCGATGATCGTCAGATAGGCGCTGCGCATCGGCTGAAACCGGTCAGGTGGAATGTCGGCGCCCATCACCACTGTGTCGCCGATCTCGATGCGGGCGTGCAGCACGGCGTTCTTCCAATCCGCCGGCACGCTCGCCGAATTCGGCTGCTCGCCATGCCGCGTCATCATTGTGATACGCCCGCCAAGATGCTGCTGGTAGAACTCGAATGCCTGGGCGCAGTTGCCGCCGTAGTTGAGATATGTGTAGAGCTTCAACGTAAGACCCCCTCGTGTACTCGACGATCGAGCTACGGCGTTTTCGACATCCGTCCTCGTCTCGATGCGACCGAATGCGATTCGATGTGCCGCGCGGCCTCGGCAGCATCGAGAAAGCAGCCTGTATGGGTACGCGTGCTCTACCGGCGCGCGCAAGTAGGTCAGCGTCTTCTCGTCGTGATGTGCTTTTGCGTCGAGCCGGCTTCGTTCTGCACGAACACGCGCACGGTCATACCGTCGACGAGGTATTCGGCGAGAGCAGCTGGTACAGCTTACGGATGCAGCCGTCACACAAAACAATCTTCTTCTTCCGCAACTCGATCATTTGATTGACCTCTACCGGAGGCTTGCGGCACATCGAGCACCGGAGGTTGAGGCCCATTCGATCCCAATACCGATTCGCATGCCTCAGCGTATATCCGGTGCGAACCCACGCAGTAGAGAGCTTGTGATAGAACCGGTCCGCCCCTCGCTTCGCGTCACGCAACGATTCATAAGGACCGCTTGCACCGCGGACATTCCATCGAGCATCGCAATGAAACAGCATGATCCCATGAGGGTCATAACGGCCGAGCGCGAGCAGAGGCACCGGTCCCACAGCCTTCTCACCACGGAACAGTCGCCCGTGGCCGACAAACGTCATTGACCTCGTTCGGACGGCGAATTGCTCGACCAGGCATCCTTCGAGCACAACCGGCGGTTTTGCGCGCGTCACGCCCGAGTCTCGTCGCTGGCGGGACACTGGAAGCAGAGGATGTAGCCGTCGGGATCCCTCACGTACAGCTGCTTCATCCCGTACAGCGCGACGGTCGGCGGCTTGGCGCTGACGCCGTTTGCGACCAGATGCGCGTGCGCCGCATCGGGATCGGGGCATCCGAAGTACAGACTCGTGTCGGCGTGATGCCCGACGCGAGTGGCGTCGGGCGCCGGCGGCCGCGCATCGCTCTCGTAGGCGGTGTTCAGCATCAGCTCCACATCGCCGCGTCGAAGCATCACCCAGTCCGACTGCTCGCCGCCGCCCGACGTCGCCAACAGCTCGAAGCCGAGGAGATCGCGATAGAAGCGAATCGAGGTCGGCATGTCGAACACCTGGAGCAGCGGCGCCATGCCTCGAAGATCGATAGCCATCACTGATCTCACAGGACTTTTGTCATCAGCACCGCGTGGCCATCTGACGAGCCCTCGCCGGCGTGCGCTGGCGTAAACCCGCACTTCTCGTAGAAGCCCACCGCGTCGCGCGCAACATGCGACGCGAGTCGTCCACACCGATGCGACATGGCAAAGGCTTCGGCGAGCGAGACCAGCGCTCGGCCGTGCCCACAGCGCTGGAGCTCGGATCGAATCGCCACTCGTCGCAGTAGGGCTTCGTGGCCCGAGATGTCGATGCGAATCACGCCGACGGGACGGCCGCGATGGAGCAGCAGTTTTGGATGATTTCCGGGCGCCGCATCATCAGGATGGCTCTCGTCGTAGACGCCGTACTGGCCACGCGCTTCGAACAGGACCTCTCGCCGGATGTCGTGAAAGGCACGCCACGACGCGGAGTCAGCCGGCGACACCAGTTCGTAATCGCCGCTCATGCCGCAGCGCGTTCCGCGCGAAAGAACAAGACGTCGATCGGCTCGACGATGGGGACGCGTCCGTTGTGATTGCGAATCACCTCTATGCCTTTGGTGAGTTCCTCGTCCGCAAGCCTCGCCAGGACCGAGTCGCTGCCCGCCGCCAGCTTGTCGGCATACGCCGGCCAATCCGGCGCAATCGCCTGCGTGATGACGTACGAACCGAGACAGCCGAATCCGGCCGACTCGAAGATGTGGCGCAGTCCGGCCACGCTCGGAAGCACGTCCTCGAGAATCGGGCGCGTCTGCGGGAAGAACGACACGTACGGGTACGACGAAATCTGATCGCGGGTGCCGTTCCGCACCATCACAGTCCCGCCTGGCCGTAGCACGCGGCGGCACTCGCGGGCAGCGGCACCGGGATCGCTGAAGTGATGAAAGCTCATCGACATGAAGATCACGTCGGCGACGCCGCTCAGGAGGGGAATGGCTTCGGCGCTGCCGCGCTGGTAATGCACGCGCGGAAGACGCCGCTTCTCATGCGCCCGCGCCAGCATCTTCGCGGACGGATCGATGCCGACCACGCAGGCGTCGAAGCGACCCGCGAGCCGTTCCGAAAAACGGCCGGTGCCGCAGCCGAGATCGACGATCGTGTTCAGGCGATCGGTGCCAAGCGTCGACGCGAGCACGTTCATCCACAGCTCGAGGAACTCTGGGCCGTGATCGCGCCCACGATCGTAGACGACGGGAATGTTCGTCAGGTCGTAGTTCACGTGCTCAGCCTTCGTGTGCGTCGTGCCCGTCGCGGCACGACCTTGCGGCCGGTCTCGAGCTTGGTCCGTACTTCGCGACGCACGCGTGAGGAGAGACGCGACTCGTGCGCTCGAAGGAAGACTGCGACGCTGTGCGGATCGCGCTTCGACAACTCTCGTAGTGCCCACGACAGCGCCTTGACAACCATGTCGTCTCGGTCGTCGACGAGTGCCGCGCACACGCGAAGTGTTCGAACCGTGTCGCCCTGGCCACCGCGGGCCCGCGAATTGAGCGGCACCGTCGCCACCAGGGCCAGTCGACGACGCCAGCGATCCGGTGACGCGGCCCATCGCATGACGTGTCGATCCGGGACGCACCCTTCACGCCAGGCGATGCCAGCGACAGTGACGCCGTACATGTCGACCGAGCCCCACTCGTCGAGCCCAGTCGCCCACTTCTCCACGTTGGCCCTCTTCACACAGCGGATGACATCACGACGTGCGATGAGCAGCTCCGTTCCAATCAGCCGCTCGGCGGCACTACCGCCGACCAAGAGGAGATCGGCCACGTCAACGACCGTGGTCGGCGGCGCGTCGACGAGCGCGGCTGAATACCGTCGCCTCACGCCACGAATCGCGTCGGTCGAGCATCGTGGCAGCTTGCGGAGATCGGCGCGAACAGCGCCAACGATGTCGGCCACCGTACCGAGCCGCCGATCTGTCGACGCCTTCATCGCGTTTACGCAGGTGATCCTATGTACCTAGCATGCTACTCGATGGAAATCACGGGGCGTTATCGGACTCAGAGCGCGGTTACCTACGGGCGAACAGTGACTTTCGTGATCTTCGGCGGCGTCACCGGCTTGCTATTCCCACCATCAGCGCCGAGCGTCGTCGGCGTTTCGGCCATCGCATCGACGGCGGCCATGCTGCCGGTGACCTTCGCGAAGATCACGTAGTTGGGCTGCAGCGGGTAGTCCTGGTGCATGATGAAGAACTGGCTGCCGTTGGTGTTCGGCCCCGAGTTGGCCATCGCGACGTAGCCGCGCTTGTACCCATCGCGATAGAGCGGCGACTCCTGATTGATCTCGTCTGCGAAGGTGTCGCCCCACGCGCTCTCGCCGCCGGTGCCGTCGCCGGTCGGATCGCCGCCCTGAATCATGAATCCCTTCACGACGCGGTGGAACGTCAGCCCGTCGTAGTAGCCGTGCTCGGCGAGCAGGCGGAAGTTCTCCACTGCCTTCGGCTGATCCGATGGCAGGAACTCGATTTCGATCGGGCCCTTGTCGGTGTCGATCGTGGCGTGCATGCCGCCCGAGCTCTTGGCGCCCTTGGGCACCTTGGGATTGCCCCCACCCGCCGATGACGTGTCGGACCAATCGCAGGCAACCGCACTCACGAGAGCCGAACACACTAACCACAACGATATCGATCGAAGTCGTCGCATCATTCAGATCTCTCCACCGAACGGATCGCGGCCGTTTGTCGCCGCGTTGGTTTCCATTGCCACACGCCGCCAGTCGTCGCTGCTGGCAGACGATGACCGGTCTGGCGCGCCACCATGATGATTTGACCACGGTGATGCGCCTCGTGCGCCACGAAGTACGTCAGGACGTGCGCGACGTCGAGCGCCAGATTGCGCCAGACGTAGCCCTTCGAAGGCGGGACGGTGCCGTCCGCTGCAAAGGCGAGGTCGAGCAGCGCTTCGATCCCCGCACTGCTCTTCTTCAATGCAGCAGCGAGCTGCCGAGGGGTTACTCGACGATGATCGACGCGGGCGGGAACGCGAACGCCGTGCTCGCGCCCGAGCGTCTTCACCCAACCGCATCGGCAATTGTGCAGGTGCGCCGCCATCGCGCGAATCGAGCGTCGAGGCACGCCCGGAACGGCGACGTCCCAGAGCGCGGGCGGCAGGCGCTCAATCAGCTCGGTCGTGACTCGGCTGTTGGTCCGCCACGCCGTGACGATGCTCGTCTGCAGATTGCGAGATAGAGGCACACCGCATCTCCGTCATCGCATTGTGGTGACGTTCGGCGGTGCGCGCAAGATGGGCGGCGGAGGACACCGAGTTTCCACACAGGGCTCACAGGGAACACAGAGGAGCGTCGCGGGTAGCCGCGCTGCGCGCGGGGATGGATCGAGAGGAGAGTACGAAAACGAGCGCCCTGAAATGCGTTGGCGTTCGTTTTCGTACTCTCCTCTCGATCCATTCGCCGGCCGTAGGCCGGCGTCCACCCGCGACGCTCTCTGTGTGCTCTGTGGCCCCCGTGTGAAAAACTCCGTGTCCTCGACCACTACCCTCGCAGTTTTTGCAGCAGGTTCTCCACCATGGATGGCTCGTGTCGCTCCGGCGCATCGACGAAGCGGAACCGCTTCACCGCATCGGCGCCCCAGAACCGGCCTACGGTGACCAGCAGATCGACATCCGGTCGAACCCAATCGGGCAGCATCGTCTTTGAGCCGATCTCCTGCAGTTGCTCGTAAGTGAGCTCGCGCAAGTGCACGATCTGCCGGCCGAGCTTTACCGGATGGTCGGCCACGATGGCGGTATCGATCAGCACGCTGAAAATACGTTCACGCCAATCGCGCGAGAGACGCGTGAGCACCGTGCGAAACCACATCATGCCGAGCAGCCGCTTCAGCTCGACGCCGTCGATCGAGATGTCCGACGCTGCGCCGTTGCCGGCCAGTGCCAGTGCTGCCGGATCGGAACGGTTCACGGCGACCGCAAACTCCCAAAACGTCGCGAACGCCAAGACGCGAGGCCGCTCCACGAGTGGCGTCTCGGCTCGTGGTGGCTGCTCCGATGGAATCGCAAGCGGCGCGACGCTCACGGGCGCTTCCACGGCAACTGGCTCGATGTCGGGCATCGCGACAGGCTCACTCGCGATGCGGTGATTGTGGACGACCGTGCGCACGCCTCGCTCGAGACTCCAATCGACCTCGAGCGGCTGGTGCGTACCGGTGTATTCGGCAAACAACGCCGTCACACCCCACGGCCGCGGCGTACCCATGGCTCGGGCGTATAGCGGACTGTAGGGGCTTTTCGCCTCGCCACCCATGGCGGCGGCGAGCCGTCCCTTGATCTTGGCGTCGACCAGATTCGACCAGTCGCCTTGAATGCAGATCAGCGATGTCCCGGCAGGCTTGTGGAACGCATAGTACGGATTCTCGCAACAGCGGCGAGCGGCCTGCTCCACCACATCATCGCTCGGCTCGGCGCCGTCGGACGGATCGATTTCGGCGAAGCCGATTCGCAAACGTCCATCGCCCGCAAACAGCATCGACAGGTCGGAGGGATCGACCTGCGAGAGATCCCAGAGCACATAGATCAAACCGCGCAGGCCGCGTGCGATCGGAAGGTTCATGCGTTCCCAGACGATCGGCTGCGGCTGCGGATCGTGCTCCGCGTAGCCGCGATCGTTGAGAATCTCGATCAGCCGGATCCCGGCGCCATCGAATTGCTCGACGGCGCGCACGGCGTAGTCGTAGTGGCGCTTGTCGACCTCGTGCCGCTCGAACGAGGGCCGAACGAAGATCGGGATCACGAGCTTCTTCTGCTGACGCGCCATCTGCGCCAGCGGAAACATCGTGCCGGAACCGGTGCCTTTCCCTCCGGTGCCAATGAGGATGATGATCGAATACCGGCTGAACAACGCCTCGACGTCGCTGCGCGATTCGTTCAGCGCCTGCAGCGCCACGTCCGGATCGTGCCGCGCGCCGAGACGGCCCGTCGTGCGCGCGCCGATGAGGAACCGCTCCTCTTTGGGCAAGTCGGACAGCGCAAACTCGTTGGTGTCGAGAAAGCGAGTGGTCAGTGCGCGTCTGAGTCGATCGGCGTACCGTGGGTCAGCCTTCTGCGTCACGGCCAGATCGCGCCGGAACGACGCCTTCACCGATCGCAGAATGTTTCCGCCGCCGCCGCCCGTGCTTAAAAGGAGGATATGCATGTGCCACCTGTGTGTTTCGGGCCCGCCTTGAAATGAAAGGGCACCACGACCCATCCTGCATCCGTGTAGAGCGTCCCGCACACGAACGACCGGTCGGCGAGCAGCGTCACCACGCGCGCGACGTCGTACTCGAAGTTCTTCTTGTGGTCCGTGAGGTTGGGATAGCGCCGCCCTGTGCCTGGTGCGAGAAGAATGTCGAATCGGTTCGGCCGCGCGCTGCACCGGATACGCGATCGCACCGTCTGCTCCCCGGCGCTGGATCGAACCAGCGGCCGCTGGAACTCCGCGATGAATCGCTCGGCGAAATGCCGCATGACGATCGATGTCGTCTTTCGTCGCGCGAGGTAGTCGTCTAGAATCCGCCACCCGACCCACGGCACGACGATCGCCGCGCCAAGCCACACCATCGTCAAATCGAGACCGCGGGCAAAGGAGGGGATACCGGATGCGGCCGACCGCGCACCACCGTCGGCAACCGCAAGCGGCGGGCCGAGCGCGAGCGACGCAGGCGTCGCGACCGCATCGAGAGCAGCAACCGTGTCGGGAAGGGCGACATCTTTGGACGCGTCGGCGATGTCCGCCGCGATCGACGTCTGGAGATGATTTGCGTTCAGCGAGATGCGGGGGATCGCCGACTTGATCACGCAGGCTCGCCAGCCGCCGCGAATCCGGTCGTACTGCGACTTGGGGACAGACCTCGATGAGGCGTTCCTGATCTGGAACCAGGGCTGATACGCATTGCGGCCGTCGCCGGTCAGTCGGCGTGCGGCTTGTGCGACGGACTCACCGCGCCGAATCGTCTGGCAGACGAACGAGTCCGCGAACGCGGCGGTCTGATCGATCGCCACCAGCAGCACGATTGTCAGCCGCAGCACACACCTCATCCGTTCTGGCCTTGAAGGTGGTCGGCCCTAACTCAAGCCGTGTGCCAGATCGTCGAGCTCACACGCTTGGGCATTCGGCAGATCGATCTTCGACAAGTGTGGCATTTGGGAGGCAGCGCGTCACGCCATGAGTACACCCGCCTTCGAGGCTTCACAGTGTCGGCGGGCGGAATCCTCGATTCATCAGGCCTTCAGAGCCCGGGCGCCCAATGGAGATCAAGGAGAACTCATGACACGCGTCACGCTCGCACTCACGCTGCTTCTTGCAGCGACTCTTCCGTCGGCACCCGCCAGCGCTCAGGCCCCCCTTCCGGAAGTCAATGCGCCTTCATATCCGCCGGCCGAGCTCGACCGGATCGTCTCGCCGATCGCGTTGTATCCCGATCCCCTGCTGGCTCAGGTGCTCGCCGCGGCCACGTATCCCGATGACATTCCCGACGCCGCGCGCTGGGCGGACGGTCATCGCTATCTGACCGGGCACGGTCTCGCCGTGGCCATCGACGACGATCGTGTGCCATGGGATCCGAGCGTTCAGGCGCTCCTCCCGTTTCCGTCGGTTCTCGACATGATGGCGCGCGACATGCCGTGGACCCAAGAGCTCGGCGACGCGGTTCTTGCCGAGCGATCCGATGTGATGGACGCCGTGCAACGGATGAGACATCAGGCGTGGACCTTCGGCTACTTGCGTTCGAATGCCAACGTCATCGTGAACAACGGCGCCTACATCGAGATCCTGCCGGTCGGTGCTGACGTCATCGCGGTGCCGGTCTACGATCCGCGAATCGTGTTTGCTGCTCCGCGACGAGGCGTCGTCGTCGGCACCGCGATCCGCTTCAGCAGCCGCGTCACGTTGGGTGTCGCGTTCACACCGTGGGGCTGGGGAGCGACGCGGTTCGCGTGGCCGAGCCACACCGTGATCATCAACCGCACACCATGGACACGGACATGGGCCAACCGCAGAACCTATGTTCATCCATTCGAGATTCGGCGCGATGCCTCCCAGCGTCCAGTCGAGCGACATGAGCTGCGGCCGAAAGAGGATCGGCAGCGCAACGCGCGGCATGGGGACGACCGCCGTCGCGGATCGGATCACGACCGCGATCGCGATTGAGCTCCGGACGTAGTAAGCTGGTGGCCTCGGTAGGGAGTAGCCACCCGCATGTGCGGGTCGATGCGGTCGTCAACACGGAGCGCAAGCTCCCGGTCGCATCGGCAGCTGACGCAGCGAAACGCGAGACTACCACGCACGAGGTGTCGTGGTGCTCGTCTGGATTGCATTCGTTGCGTTCATCCTGCTGCTCCTGGCCATCGATCTCGGC
>Ga0075423_10000219_pt1 | contig 41729 bp, 54 predicted proteins | sample SoiMethybrSBSTD2_FD_80114 | JGI IMG/M metagenome (GOLD analysis project Ga0075423, IMG submission 80114) | Bulk soil microbial communities from a Populus tree surrounding site in Tennessee, USA - Soil MetaG P. TD hybrid SBSTD2 | ecosystem: Environmental > Terrestrial > Soil > Tree plantation... | reverse complement strand
TGTGCTGCGAAACTCTGAACTTCGCCTTTGGCGACCGTTATGGCGAAGGCCGCCTGACGTGCCAACGCTTCGCTCTGTTTCAACGCTGCCTGTGACGCAGATAGCGCTGCCCTAGCCTGTTGCTCGCTGGCTCGCGCCTGTTGCACGCCGGCGTCGGCCTGTCGAACTGCCGCAATTGCTTCTTGAAATTTTTGTTTGGCCTCGGCCACTTTCAGCTGGCTGATCGCTGCGACATTCACTTGCTGAATGTTCAATGCGATCCGTTCCTCCGTTCTGGAGAGGTCGCTTGCAGCCTTGGCTTTGTCAACCGAGGCGACCGCGTTCGCAGTTACGGCCTTGGCTTGATCGACGGCGGCTTGTGCCTGGCCCACTCCGTCCCGGGCCGATACCACCTTGGCGTCCGCGGCTTCGGCTCCAGCTTGAGCGTGCTCGACATTCGCTCGTGACGCACGGAGTTGGGCCTCGAGTTGCTCGACCTTGTATTCGTAGGGGCGGCGGTCGAATTGGAACAGCGGTTGCCCTTTCTTTACGGGCACGCCCTCCTCGACCAGCACGGCCGTGACGAGGGTTGGGTCGGGAAGCCGAGGAATGAGCTGAATTGTGTGCTGAACGACTATCGCATTCGTGGAGTATGGCGTCACGAAGCGCATGCCTATGACAAACACGAGGAATACGTGGAGAACAAAAAAAGCGGAGAAGATCCCCCAGCCTGGGCTGAGCCTCAGCCACTTGAACTTGAAGAAGACAAGCCAGAAGACGACAGAGAAGACAGTTAGAATGAGGAGCGCTGCGGTCACGATGTATGGCTCTGCCTGGACGGGGAAGGCTCTTCTCGCGGGCCGGTCTTACCGATGATCCGCGCAAGGATTGCGGCAGTTTCTCACCTCTCTTCACCGGGCGTGTAACGGACGACATCGGTTGGCTTGAAGGCCCATGTCAGGGCCTTGACCCATGGCACGACCGCCAAGATGCCGATGTAACCCATCAGATTGAACGCTATCCCGCCAGGAAGACCGAGGATCAAGACGGCCAGCGTAAGCACCGCAGGGACAATGATGAACGTGGCTGCGAAGGTCAGATAGTCCCAGGAGTCGACGTGAAAGCCTACTAACGCATCCACGACCGCACTCCCTATTTTCTCCCCTCGCGGTCGCCCGCTGCATTGAGCTGGGGTCGCGCGGACTATATCAACCTGCCTGATGTGCTCTCATTGGGCAGCGGTTGGAGTTTGCCGATAGGCGTACCCCCTTGTCACGAAGGCGCGCTCCACCGTGGATACCGCCAGAGCACTGGCCCATCGGTGCTGGCAGACCCACAGCCGCGCCGACCTTGGTCGGCGCGCACGAGCTCACCGGGCCATTAGCAGATCACCGTGCAGCCCAAGCAGCAATCAGGGAAACATCCGGATTGGTTGGGTGCGTCACCCCTAACCACACACATGATCGACCGCCTAAACAGCGCTGCTGCGCGTCTCAACCGGTTCCCAATCAGCCCAAAGTGGGATTCACGCTCTCTAGGAGTGCGCTCTCCCCCCGGTTGAAAATATGGCGGGGGAGTATGACGGCGGGTAATCGAAGTGCGTCAGGCACATGGCGACCCCGCGCGTCTTGCAGGCTGACAACTTGGTTTGGGGACGGTCCAATCTCACCATTGCGGCGGCCGGACGGTCGGCCCGATGTCGGCTGGTGACGGCAGGCCTGGAGCCGGCGGTTGCGGTGCGCCGGCCGGCGGCAGCAAGCGACCCCAGTCGGTTCTCGCGCGCATCTGCTCGTTCGTTACCGCGGTCACGAAGTAGCTATCTTCCCGTATTTGCCATCCGCCACCAAGCGCACGATATATAGATGTCGCGCCCAGGGCGATGTTGCCCAAGGTTACAGCCAAGTTGCTCTCCGCTTGGAAGAGATTCTGCTCGGAGGTCAGCACGGTCGTGAAATCCGTGGCCCCCTGCTGATATTGCACCAACGCGGCGCTGTAGGCGCCACGCGCGGCGCGGACGCTCTTGCGGCGGTAGCCAGACTCGACTCGCGACAGCACGAACGTGGAGATGCCGTTATCCACTTCCTGCTGCGCCTTCAGAACACTGCTCTGATAGTCGACCAGCAATTGTTGCAACTTCGCATCCTGCAGCCGCACATTGTTTCTGATCTGCCCATAGTTCAGGAAATTCCATTGGAACGAAGGACCGACAGAATAAGTCATGCCTGTTGATGTGAAGACTTGACCGAGGTTGTGGCCATTTGCCGTGCTCGCTGAGCCACCGAACGTGCCAGTAATACTGATTGCCGGATAGAGTTGCGCTTCGGCGATGCCGATCTGTGCGCTTTGCGCCAGGGCAAGAAGTTCGGCCGCCCGAATATCCGGCCTGCGGCGCAGAAGGTCGCCTGGAATGCCGACAGTAATTGCGGCTGGGGGGGACGGTATCCGGCCTCTCGATCGGGCGAGCAGCGCACCCAGCGGCTGCGGCGGCATGCCCAACAGCACGCACAATGCATTCTGACCTTGCTGTAATTGAATTGTCAGCTGGACAATCGCAGCTTGTGTCTCTCCGAGGACGTTGGTTGCTTGGAACACGTCGAGTTCGGCAGTGCTACCCCCGATAAACTTGGCCTGCGCGATGCCGAGAGCTTGTTGCTGCTTGCGAACGTTAGATCGGGCGACTGCGAGCAACTGCTCGGTGACGCGAATTCCGATATAGGTCGCAGCCACATCCCCTAGAAGCGATACCAGGACGTCGTCATAAGACGCGATCGATGCCAGGTACGCAGCATCGGCGGACTCGACGCCACGGCGGAATTTGCCCCAAAAATCCAGCTCCCAAGCCGCCTGGAGGGCAAGGGCATCGGTCCAAAAGTGTTGTGGTTTCGAATTTCGCGGGGCTATTGGCGTTGCCGCGCTGGTCCGGTTGAAGGCCAGTGATCCCGTTGCCTGCTGCACCTGCGGATAAAACTCGCCAATGGCGATCCCCAGCACTGCGCGCGCTTGCAGGACCTTGGTCCCGGCGCTCAGCAAGGTGAGATTCTGGTTGTAGGCAATTACGACGAGCTCGTCGAGCATGGGGTCGTGGAAGGACTTCCACCAGTCCCAGTATTCTTTGTGACCGGAATTGATCGCACGGCTGTTCGCCCCAATAAACTTGTTGGCCAACGGTGCTGGCTGGGGAAAAAAATCTGGACCGACAACGCATCCGGTGAGCGCTAAACAGAACGCGACCGCGAGCGCCAAGCGCTGGCTCGCAATCCGGCCTAAAGGAGACAACGGCCGCACGGTTGGTTGCCAACTTCGCGCCTGCTGCACTCAAGCGGGCTGTTGCTCAAAGATGTATTTGCATGCCTTACAATACACGAATCGACCAATGCAAGTATTATGGTGCGCTCATCCGTGACAACAGGAAATCTGCGACAGCCGAGAATGTAATTCCTCGCCCGCGCGTTTCTAGTCACAGGCAAATTCGAAGTCGCTGTTCGCGCAGCCACGTCTGTTGTTTGCGTCGAGATCAGCCCTCATGTCCTGCGTTTCGGCTCGCGCTAACTCCTACTCCAAGTGGAAGTCGCGGCGCTTAACCGATGCTGCGGTCGTCGGCACCGATAGCGAAGTTCTAACTGGCTAGGGCAAGCGGGCGATCAAGCCGAGAGGCTCCAATCTCGATTGGCGAATCCTTAGGATACAGCCCTTCTCAGCCTCACCCAATTGCGTTGGATGCGTCGGACTATCATTGGATGGTAGGTCTAGATCACACCACGCCCTGACCGGTTCTTGCCAATCAGGGCGCCACCGATCGGCGAACTGCTCGTATTCTTGCTGTTCCCAAAGAAGGATGACGAGGAGCGGTTGCTCACCGAGTATCAGTCAGAGGACGCGTCGCGCATCACGCTGCCCGCGCACGGCGGCAAGCCGGATAATGCACCCTACAGGCCGGGGCTGCTTTGCATGATGCCGCCGTCGGCGAAGACGGTCGTCGCCGTTATGTAGCTCGCAGCGTCCCCGGCCAGGAACGCAACCACTTTCGCGATCTCTTCGGGCTCGGCCATTCGACCCAGCGGAATCGCAGTGTCGAGCTTCTTCATCAGCGTCGGGTCGTTCATAGTTGAAAGATTGATGGGAGTGGCGACCGCCCCTGGGCCCACGCCAACGACGAGAATGTTGTGCGGTGCAAGCTCGACGCCCGCAGTACGCGTGAGCATGCGCATGCCACCCTTGGAGAGGCAGTAGGCGGTGTTACCCGGCATCGGCCAGTCCTCGTGCACAGACGTGAGGTTGATGATGCGCCCTCCCCCGCCCTGCTTTATCATTTGCGCGGCTGCTATCTGAGTGCCAAAGAACGCGCTCTTTAGATTAATCTCCATTACCTTGTCGTATTGCGCTTCGGTAGTGTCGAGCACCGACGTGCGGGTCTCGACTCCCGCATTGTTTACCATGATGTCGACCCGAGCGAACGTTTTCACGGCCATGGCGACTAGCCTACGCAGATCCGCCACTTTGCTGACATCGGCATCTACCCCGATCGCCTGAGCGCCGAGAGCTGCGATCTGTTGTTCCAACGCCTGCGTCGCCTCTGGGTGAGCGATGTAGTCGATGACGATATTGGCTCCATGCTTGGCAAGCTCCAAGACGATCGCCCGGCCGATCCCGCTGTTTCCGCCGGTGACGATCGCGACTTTACCCTTCAGACTCATTGCCATTGCTCCTTCGTGTTGCGTCCAGAGACGACGCCGCTTCGCAGGATCAGCGGCTGATCGATGATCGACATGCGCTTTGCACCGGATCGACCACAGGTCGCGAGGGTGTGTTCAAGTCTGCTGCGATCGGAGTGGAGGCGCGCCTTCGGGCACGGGGATGGCGAAAGACAGCGCAACGAGGACCAGCCCAATGGCGGCGCTCCAACCAAAAATCATGTCCAAACTCAAACCTACGTTCTGCTGCAGGGGACCGACGCCGAAGGCGGCAATGCCGTAGCCCATCTGGTAGAAAGCTATCAGGTAACCTGCCGCCGAAGCAGCAATCGCTCTCATCTGCCTTTGGCCGAAGCTGATGATGAGCGGCAGCAGAGCCGAACAACCCAGACCAGCCACCCCGAAGGTCAGCAGGCCAAAGGCCGGATGGGCCTTCGGCAGGGAGGCCGAGACGACGAAAGCGGCTGCGACGACAAAGGGCAAGAGCCGGAAGGTCATCCGCGCGGGAAACCAACTTTCGATGAGTGCGAACAGGATGCGCCCTGCGGTCACCGACCCCCAGAATATAGTGAGAGCAAGCGAAGCCAGCTCCGCAGTCGCCCCGAGGCGCTGGGTCATGTAGAGCGTCACCCAGTTGCCGTTGATCGTCTCCAGGATGCCGTAAACCAGAGCGAACGCTGCAAAGACCCAGAAGTTGGCGGGAACCGCGGTCTTGTCTTGGCGCCTCTGGACAGCCGCGATCTTCGTTCCACTCTGAAAGGGCAAGGCCAGGCTGAAGAGCAGCAGAGCGGCCGCCAGCGCCCCCACCAGGATCGGCAATCCCCACCAGCGGCCCAGACCGACGAACAGCGCGATGAATACGGGAGCTAGTGCTGTGCCAAGGCCCAGCAGCGCGTTGAGTGCCAGCACCGCCGAATCGGCATTCCGCGGAAAAAAGGTCGCTGCAAGCGTGTTGATCGCTGGGACAGTCATTCCGAAGCCGATACCCAGGCAAGTGGTCGCTACCAGCAAAAGCCCGTATGCCAGCGGGCGTTCGCCCGTGACAGACTGGCTTATGACGAGTAGCGCCATCGCTAACAGATTGGCGACGAGACCCGTCAAGTAGACGGGCTTGAGCCCCAGGCGGCGCGTAAATCTTGCCCCAAGCAGCGATGTGCCGATCGCCAGGACGGCTTGGGGCACAAACATGCCCCCGTATTCGGTGCTGGTCAGATCGTAATACGCCGGACTGGTGAATACGGTGCTCGCTGCCGGGAAAGTGACAAGAGCAATGCCCTGTATGAGCCCGGCGATATACACTGCAGCAATCTCGCCGCGACGGGCCATTGGGTTTACGATCACTTTTGCCAGCCAGGGCAGGGTCCGCGGGACCTACGGCAGGACTTTGAACAGGCGTCATTGTGTCATGTTAGTCGTCCGAGCAAATGGTCGCCGACCCGGAGAGCGTTCGCCATCGCTGTGAGCGACGGGTTCACCGCCCCGATGCTTGGGAAGAAGCTCGTATCCACCACATACAGGTTGTCGACTTCGTGCGCCTTGCAGTTCACATCCAGCACGGAGGTACGGGGATCCGTGCCGAAGCGGCAAGTACCGGCCTGGTGTGCCACGCCGGCAAGCGGTATCTCGTTCTTCATATATAAATGGCGCGGAATCAGATACTCCGAATGCATCCCGACACGATCGAGCAGGGACACCAACGCATGATAGAGCTTCTTCTTGGGTAGCTCATTTGTGGGTGTGTAGCTCAGTTTGATGTTGCCGTTCTTTGTGACGGTGACACGGTTGTCCGGCATCGGGAGATCTTCTGTTGAAAGCCAGAAGTCGACCGCATGTGCTGCCAGCCAGTCCAGCGACCACATGGGGGCAAGTATTGTCTCGATCGGCCGTTCCCCTTTAAACATCGGGGCCTGCGACTTGCCGACCATCTGAATGTTGCCCATCGGGTACTCAAATCCATCCGTCCCGAAGTAGAAGTCGTTGAGCCCAAGTGTTTTCTGGTACCGGGTGGGATTGGGTTCCTTGGAGATGCTCAGAACGGCTTGGCTATTGTGGAACATGTAGTTGCGCCCGACCTGACCCGATCCGTTGGCAAGGCCGTTCGAATGCTTGTCGCTCGCCGACAGGAGCAGCAGCTTGGCGGAGTTCGCCGCGCCACATGACACAACGACGATGTCCGCGCGGTAGGTGTTGATTACCCCGTCGCGCTCGGCGACAACCTCGGTGACAACCGTGCCCGAAGCATTCGTGTTGAGCTTGAGGACATGGGCGCCGGTCACCAGGGTGACGTTCGGGTACTTGATCGCGGGGCGCACCCCCATCACCTCTGCGTCCGACTTCGCGTGGACCAAGCAGGGAAAGCCGTCGCAGTCCGCGCAGCGGATGCAAGCGCTGAAATGCTGCTGCTGCTCATTGAGCAGGATACCACACGGCGAATGGTAGGGATTGTAGCCAGCGTGTGCGAGGTCGTCACTCAGCTGCTGGATGCGCGGCTCATGTGACACGGCGGGGAACGGATAGGGTGCGCTCGCAGGCGGTTCGGTAGGGTCCTCGCCGCGCGCACCATGCACCTGGTACATTTGCTCGGCCTTGGTATAGTATGGTTCCAGGTCATCGTAGCCGATCGGCCATCCTGGCGAGATGCCGTCATAATGCGCAAGCGCGCCGAAATCTTCCTTACGGAGCCGGTATAGCGCCGCACCAAACATCTTGGTGGCGCCCCCGACGAAGTAATGGACCTGGGGTTGAAACGGCCTGTCGGTCTCGTCGTACCAGATCTCAGGGGATACGTAACGGTTCTCCACGAAAACGGCTTCCGCGCTCCAGTTCTTGGGTTCACGCATCAACCACCCGCCCCGCTCCAGGAGCAGGATGCGCTTGCCCGAGGGAGCGAGGTGACAGGCGAGTGTACCGCCTCCCGCGCCGCTTCCGATGATGATGACGTCGTAGCGGCCGCCCATTTGGCCCCCTGTGCCGCTTAGCCTCGGTCGGCCGGCGCCTTCACGCCAATGCTGCGGCGATACTTGCAGACGAAGATCGCGCAATCAGCGGCATGGCATAGTGATCATTCTCACTTGCGCACTGTGCTGGGGCCATCGACACAAGACCTGATTTGTGCAACGGGAAACCCGGATCAACCGCTGACGCCATATCAGAACGCGGCCGTGATATCAGAACGCGGCCGTGGCGGCAGCTGCGCGCGTGGCCGATTTGTCTTCCTAGCTTCCCACCCAGCTCAGACAGATACTCGGCCCAAGAAAAATTTTTTGACAGCAGGGTCACGCGAGGGTCGCCCCGACACTGCAGCTCCAACAACAGGCGGCTCGAATTTCCTTGGACCTATCGTGGGTATAACGAAAAGGCGTCACGAAGGGACTGCATCTTCGCGTCGGCTGCAATATAGAGAAAACCGCCGGCCAGACCGAAATTCTTCAGAAATGGCCAAAAATTCTGATTCCACTCCTCGCCATTAAATGAAAAGCTCCAGAAGTTGTGGAACAGAACCGCCGTAGCAATCACATAGAATATGAACAGCAATGCCGCCTGCCGCCGATAGAAGTTGAGCAGGATGCAGACGGGCCCGATCACCTCGAGCATGCCGCCGAGCACCAACAACAGCGCCGCGGCCGAGCGCGGCAGCGGGATCCACCCCTGTGCGGCTTGGGCCATCGCCGCTTGGTGGTCAAAGAGCTTGTTGAGCGCACTGAATGGGAATAGCAGGACCAGACAAAGGCGGGCGATGAAAGCAAGGATTTGATCCTGTTGGAACATCAGTCGCTCCGCTGCAGGAAACAAACTTCGGACCGAGATCTCATTGGCTATTCCTCGATCAGGCGTATCGCGTGGCCGTTCGGGTCGCGGACCATCAGCGCCTTCTTAAAGCCAAGTTGAGCCTGCGCCTCAGGGGAAATCGACACGACGTCCGGCGTGATAAACTGTACACCCGCCTCGCGCAATCGATCGGTGACCGCCTGGATATCCTTGGTGACCAGTGACGTCTGCCAATGCCAGAGATCGTTGGCCCTGGTGTCGGCGGGCATTGACCGGCCGCCCGGTGGCGTTTTGTAGTCGAGGAACTCGATATGTGGGGGCGCTGAGACCGGCATCATCTCCGTTACATGGCACGTGTCGTTGAACAGGTTGTCCAGCACTTCCTGCGTCGCTCCGCTGTTGAGCGTAAACCCGCCGACGTCGATCCCAAGCAAATCCCGGTAGAACGTCACCCCCTTCTCCGTGTTGCCCACGGTCATTGCCGTATGGCTAAGTCCGAGGAATAGTTTCTTTGTCGGTTTCTGCCAGGACGGGTCGCCTTTACCGGGCGGGAAGTAAAGCAACTCCAGATCATGACGTTCCGGATCGTGGAATTTAATCGCCTTGATACCTGCGGCCCCGGGATTCGTTTGAGGGATGGTGATCGGATGCGCTGAAACCTGCTGGACATTGTTTTCCTGCAGGACTTTGTACGCCGCATCCATGTCGCTGACGACGATGGCCATATGCTGGAACCACTCATCGTTGCTGTACGAAGGCACCGGGATCGGTCGCCCGGTCGGCGGTGACACGTACTGGGTGAGCTCAACGATCTGGTCACCCAGTCTGAGATGGACGATCCGCATGTTCGCATTGAACACGCCCACCATCTTGCCGTACTCGCTGCCAACAACGCGAAAATCGGCGACCTTCTCGAACTGCAGTACTTTAGTGAAGAAGTCTGCCTCCCGGTCGACATCCGCCACCGTGAAGCCGATCATTTTCACTCGCTCCACGTAGCCGGACAAACGGTCCCGCGCCTGGCCGGCATCCCACGACGATGCGACTATTAGTAGAGCCAGGACGACCGGCAGCCAAAAGCGCCCGCGGCACATCCACGATCCGCACCGTCGCGCTTGCGCTCGCGTGGCGCCGTTCATGCGCGTTCAACGCGTTGCACTTGTCCATGACGGCCTCCCTGGACCGGGAGATGAACCTTTCTGAGCGAGCCTCTGAGCTCACACGCCGGTCGAGATCGCGGGGGGCGGGGGGCCAGCATTCCTTTGAGCACGATTCTGTGTTGGACACTCATCATGTTCTCGCTCTCATTTCTTGCGCGCCGGTTCGATGCGGTCGCACTCGAAGGTGAACGGGTGGCGCCACGACCGTCTGCGTCGGCGTCGCTGGTCCCTTCGGGTGCTTGAGCGTTATTGGTCGACTCCTCGCGTGAGTGGACCACGCGCGCGGTCGGGAGCGACGCCCCACGTATGCCGTCGCGCCTATGGCCCGCCCGCCGAACGCATATCGGAGCTTGGACGCCCCGCTTTCGTCGGGCTGGCGTATTCGATCCTGAGCGCGAGCGGAAAGGGGCAGTCCGGTTGCGGATGGAGGACGCGTTCCATCACGACCCAGTGCGGCTCGCGCACGGAGGCCGTCCAGGCGGCCCAGCGGGCGAAGGCGTGGATCGCGTTGCGGTGTTCCGGCCCGTTCAGAGCGAGGTGATTGCGGCCCCCGTCGAACTCGAAGCTGCAAAGCTTGCCGCCGATACAGCCACGGGATCAGCGCCTGCCTCCGGCCTGAGGAGCTCATCTCGTCAACCCCGCACCGGTCGACAAGCTCCCGGCCGCTAGTCGAGTATGAGCGGAGTCCGCCCCGACCTCGACAATCACAGCCTGCTGATCCCCGGCGGCGTTCTCAATCTGCTCGCCGGATGGTGCGATCACTGCCCACCCCGCGTCAGGCCAGCCGCGTGAGCATGGTTGCCGACGCGAAGCGCGTTGGCCATCGCGGTGAGCGCCGGATTCACCGCCCCGACGCTCGGCAGGACGCTCGTCACCATGTCGTGCGCATCCATGGTCAGAGCTCCGCGAGCCTCTCGGGAACGATCATGCGCGCCGCAGCCTCGATCAGCGCCAGATGAGAGAACGCCTGCGGGAAGTTCCCCAGGTGCCGTCCTGTCTGCGGGTCAAACTCCTCGGCGTAGAGGCCGAGTGGCGAGGCGATACGCAGCAGGCGCTCCATCAGGTCGCGGGCCCGTTGCATCTCTCCGACGATCGCGAGCGCCGACACGAGCCAGAACGAGCAGATCACAAATGTTCCTTCCTTGCCGGAGAGCCCGTCGTCGGTCTCGTCGGTGCGGTAGCGTAGGACGAAGCCGTTCTCAGTCAGCTCGTCGGCGACAGCGAAGACGGTGTTTCGGAGGCGCTTGTCGTCATGCGCGAAGAACTTGAAGCTCCCTGCCAGAAGCGTCGAGGCGTCGAGCGCGTCCGTCTCGTAGTGCTGGCGCAGCACACCCCGATCGCTGACGCCGTGAGCGAGAATGTCTGCCTGGATCTCGTGCGCCGTTGCGCGCCATTTCGCCGCCATATTTGGGTCACCGCGGATGTCCGCTAGCGTGCTCGCACGGTCTAGGGCAACCCAGCACATCAGCTTGGAGGATACGTAGTGCTGAGGCTTACCCCGGGCCTCCCAAATGCCCTGGTCGGGGTTGCGCCAGACACGAGTGGCGCACGCTGCCTGTGACTCGACGATTGGCCACAGCCGGCGTGGCAAGCGCTCGTTACTGCGGGTGTGAAGCAGGATCTAGTCGAGGACTGCACCGAAGAGGTCGTTCTGGCGCTGACTGAAGGCCGCATTGCCCACACGAACCGGGCGCGCACCCGCGTAGCCCGAAAGGTCGTCGCGCGTCGATTCGGAAAGCTCACGGCGGCCGTCGATGCCGTACATGATCTGCAACGAGCCGTCCTCGGTCGTCTTGACGTCGGCGACGAACTGCATGAACTCGTCCGCTTCCCAGTTCAGGTCGAGCCAGTGGAGCGCCTGGAGCATGAAGGTCGCGTCGCGCATCCACGTATAGCGGTAGTCCCAGTTGCGCTCTCCGCCCGGTGTCTCTGGGAGCGAGGTGGTGAGAGCCGCGACCGTTGCGCCGGTCGGCATATAGGTCAGACCTTTGATGGCGAGCGCCGAGCGCTGGATCGGGACGCGGAAGCGGTGGTCAGGAATTCGGGCCCCTCCGAGCCAGGCGCGCCAGTAGCGAGTCGTGGCTGCAATTCGCGCCTCGGCCTCGTCGACGTGCTGGGGTGCTGCAAGCCCTTCGGCCCAGGAGAGAGCACAATACACCCGGTCGCCCGGCCCCAGAACGTGGCGCGCCCGCACGCGACTACCCTCGATCCCCAACGCGAGATCCGAGCGGAGACGGATCGTCTGCTGCGCCCCGCTCGCGTCGGCTGCATGGCGGCCACCGTCGACCGCGGTCCATTCCGCCGGCACGCGGCCGTAATCGAAGGCAGGTTCACAAATGAGCTCGACCTCGACCCTGCCTTCGAGGCAGAGGATCGTTCGCACCAGCAGATGATCGGCGTCGTCGTCGGCAGGTGGCCGGGTGTGCGGTGTGATCGTGTCCTCGTGATCCCAGGGACCGATCGTCAATGCGTCGCGAACGAGAATCCAGCCGGACGGCGACTTCCACGTCGTGACCAGGACGTTGGTACCCGGCTCGTAGATCCGCTCCGAGGGGTGGTTGATTCCGAAGGGTCCGAATCGAAAGCTTCCGGCCTCCCGATCGAGCAGACTACCGAACACGCTCGGCGCGTCGAACCGGGGCACGCAGAGCCAGTCGATCGCCCCATCGGGGGCCACGAGCGCTCCCGTGTGGCAGTTGGATAGGAACGCATAATCGGCGATCGGCGGGAACGACGAGGGTGCGGCCGCACTCTGCTCCTGGGGCTGCTTGGCCGCCTTGCGAGCGGGCGCTCTGACCTTGGCAACACTCATGCCGTCACCGAGGGCCCCTGCCAGGGACCGTGGCCCGCGACGAGCTAGCAAACAGCCCAACTCTCATTAGCCGAGGTGTGGCGACGAAGTCTCGGCTGGAGACGGATTTCATACATTAACTCATTTCATACGCTAATTCATTGAGCTTGAATTCTCCACCCGCCCGACCAGTCAACGCGACAATGGTCCGCAAAAGGTGAATTGCTCGGGTCGCGTCGCGCAAGGCGCCGCCGAACAATAAGGCGTTCCACATATGAAATGCATCGGGAAGAACCCTGAATACGCTCCAATCAGGGCTCCTGGGAGTTTCCTGACCGCTTGAGCATGAGTCGTCGAACTGGGTCGTGCGCCGGGTGGCTGGGAGGTAAACGTGGGGGTAATACCGGGAGCGGGGATCTTCGACACTACTTGACGTCGGCCGGGGCACTCGTCGCTTTACCAAGGCGCGCCAGGAGTCTGGCCGAGCACTTCACGCAGATCGTTGCGCAGCGATCAAAGATCTCGCCGCCATACCTCGGGCCCCTTCGACCTGCCATCGATTTTCATCCCTGGCCGGCATCAACCCATGATACCGTGGACGCTGCCGGCAATCTGACGCTGAGGTATACGCCGAACACCAGGTGCCCCGGCACAAGCTGTACGAGAAGCTGAAGTCGATGCTGGGCCAGTTGGGCATGTATCCGGGTGATCCCGCGCAACATCTATATGAAGACCGATATTCCGATTGCAGGCTGGGCCCATCAGGCAGGGACATGCCGCTTCGGCGCGGAGGCGACGAGCTCGCTCCGCGTTGGCGACCACCTGATCGGTCGGCTGATCTGACATGGCGAGAGCGGTGATCGTGCCATCGGGCGAGCAGATCGAGATCGCAGCCGAGGGTCAGCAGGCTGTGGTCGTCGAGGTCGGGGGCGGAGTCCGCTCATACTCCGCCGGCGGCCGAGAGCTTGTCGACGGATACGGGGCCGACGAGATGAGCTCCTCGGGCCGGGGTCAGGTGTTGATCCCGTGGCCGAACCGGTTGCAAGATGGCAGCTACGAGTTCGACGGTCGTCGCCACCAACTCCCGCTGAACGAGCCTGAACACCGCAACGCGATCCACGGACTCGTTCGCTGGGCCTCCTGGACCGCCGCTGCGCGCGAGTCGCACAGGGTCGTCATGGAACACAGCCTATATCCGCAACCGGGCTACCCCTTCTCGCTCAGGCTTAGCATCGAATATGCGCTGTCAGGCAGCGGACTCCGGGTGCGGACTACAGCCACGAACGTCGGCACGAAGCCGTGTCCCTACGGGAGCGGCGCTCATCCGTACCTGACCCTCGGGACGGCAACCATCGATCGCCTGATGCTGGTCGTACCCGGGCGAAGCGTCCTGCGATCTGACGAGCGTGGCCTTCCGATTCGCACGGAAGCCGTGGAGGACACCGAATTTGATTTCCGACAACCGAGGCGGATCGGCACGACAACGCTCGATCACGCGTTCACCGACCTCGAGCGAGACCAGCATGGCCTCGCTCGTGTCGAGCTCGAAGATCCGGACCACGGTACACGGGTCTCGATCTGGCTCGACGAGAGCTACCCCTACCTGATGCTCTTCAGTGGCGACCCGCTTCCTGACGTCAACCGGCGCAGCCTTGCCGTCGAACCCATGACGTGTCCGCCGAACGCATTTCGCACCGGGGACGCTCTGATCAGACTAGAGCCAGGGTCCTCGTTCTCGAGTACATGGGGCATCGCTCCCGGGCGCGCGCCTACGCGCTGAGTCAAGCTTGTCCGACTCCGCATGGGATGTCTCACGAGTCACTTGTAAACCAGGATGATCATAGCATCGTCAACGGGGCGACAGTGCCGAGGCTGCTCGCTCTATCGAGACGTATGACGGAATGTGACAAAGTGCGTAAAAGCGTGCGCCACTCTAGGTTTTCACGTTCGGAGACTGGCGATCCCCTGGCGGCCGATGGATGATCAGAGCCGCTCTGGGAGTGGATCCGCACGCTGGCACCATCCTTGACGATCTGCGCGCGAAGCCGTCCCATATCGGCTGATGCAGCCAGCCGTCACCTTTTGGGGCGCCATGCCTGTAGCCGGAGCGGGGTTGGATAAAACGCAAGATGGATGCGAGATTTGACCATTGCCTGGCGCGGACGGAAACAGAACGGCGGCGGGGGCGACCCTCGCGGCCGTGGCGCGATGCCGGTAAATGCTTAGACGAGCGATTACGAGTGTCCCGTGTGCAAGCGCCGCGGCCAAGTGCCGGGTCGGCTTCCAAGCCGCCAGAACCTTTGTCCTGAATGCCATGGCACCGGCCGGGAGCGTGTTCATCATACCGGGTACGTTCGTCAAAAATGGCGACGAGCGCCTGGTGGTACTCAATCGGATCGCCAAGTCAGTCGTGGAGGCACATCGTGGGATCAGTCCAGCGTACATCTTCATATGCAAGGGCAAGCCGATCACTCGCAGGATGACCGCTGCCTGGAAGCGAGCCCGCATTCGGGCCGAACTTCCACAAATGCGCGTGCACGATCTGAAGCATACCTTTGGGCGACGCTTGCGAGCAGCCGGGGTGAGCATTGAGGATCGGCAAGATCTGCTTGGGCATCGCTCCGCGCGGATCACAATGCACTACTCAGCCGCCGAGTTGTCGCGCCTCATCGCGGCGGCCAACCGCGTGTGCGGACGTAGCACTAGGCAGGTCGAGTTGGTCGTTCTCCGCGGTTCGATCCCGTTGGAGTCCCGCAAAACTCCCGCAAGGTCGTTGCCAGAGCCTCGGCCTTCAGCGCCTGCCAGAAGGGCTGAACGGCACGCTGTAGCGTCCGCCGGCTTACCGCCAAACCCTTGTCGGCGAGTAGATCCTGCCGCACCACGTCGGCGTTGCCACGGTGGCGATTGAACCGCTCGCGCAACCAATCCTCGCGCGGTCAGGCGCGCGCCTAACAATCCCTTTGTGGCTCAAGGAAAACCGGATAGGGACAATTCGCGCAGCGCCGCATGAATGGCCTGTGAGGCGGACATCAACGGAGAGCTACTGCACCGCCGGCGGCAGATGCTCGATGCCCCGCTTCGGTGCCTCGTAGTCCGTCTCGCACACGACAATGTTGACGTGCCCGGTGTTGTCGTCGATCAGCGCCTGGCGCAGGGGGCGCGCGATAGGCAACCGGCGAGTCATCGGTTTCACCGTTCTGTAGAGGTAAGAGCACCAAGGCCTGTCGGGGCATGAGCGCTCCCCCCTTACCCTGCAGCCATACTCTCGCGCTTATTCCGGCAGCACACCGGAGGTTGAATCCCTTGGGCATGGTCGCCTCCTGAGCGGTAACCGCCGGAGAACATGGCTGACCATCTGCGTCCCAGGGATTCTGCGGCACATGAATATCCCCCTCCCCCTCTCCCAGTGGAGCCGCGCACCAGGTGCCGCGAATCATCTTACCTTTCGGCGCGATTTGGTGTGCCGGAGAGGGTTCCCATGGGCGCTAGCAATCGGCCGACGTCGGCAGTCAAGACGATGAAGGAACTCGGCTACAGCAACCAGCAAGGAATATGGTCAAGCCCGCCTGTAGCGGTGGCCCATCTCGCCAACGTCGCTGACGCGATGCATGCACTGCTGGTGCGCCGAGCGGACGAGCTTGAGAGTTGCATAGATGGCTCTGCCGAAGAAGCCGAGCTCGCATCGATCGTCAATGCCATTGAGGCCTACGAAGAGAAGCGTTGGCCGCTGGGCAAGGTTCCAGGCGGCAAAGGTTAGCCTCCGTGTGCAATCTATACTCACTCAACAAGAAGCGGGACGCGGTAGCGCGCTTCTTCCGCGTCTCACACAATCGCGGTGCCGCCTTCGAACCATTGCCGGCGGTCTTTCCGGGGCATGTGGCGCCCGTCATTCGACAGAGCTCCGATGGCGATCGTGAGATCGTCTTGATGAGTTGGGGCTTTGTGCTGCTCCAAAAGGACCGAGCCTCGCGACGCGTAACCAATGTCCGAGATGACAAGATTCTCGAAAGCCGGTTTTGGCGCGGCTCGTTCGAGGAACGGCGTTGTCTGGTGCCGGCGACGTCCTTTTGCGAACCCAACGGAGACGTCAAACCGGCCACATGGCACTGGTTCGCGCTGCACGGAAAGGACGACCGGCCACTGTTCGCCTTCCCCGGGATTTGGCGCCGCTATCAGGGGCCGGTCCGAAAGGATAAACCGAAGGTCGACCTCGAAGTCTACGCCTTCCTTACCACCACACCCAACCAGCTGGTGGCAACCGTCAACCACGAAAGAATGCCAGTCTTGCTGACGCGCGAGGAGGAATTCGAGGCCTGGCTCAGCGGCGCGCCCGATGAAGCACTAGCCCTCGCTGGGGAGTACCCGCCGGGGCAGATGCGAATTGTGCAAGAGGGCTTCAAGAAACAAGATTTGCGCGCCGCCGCGGCGTGAGCAACCCGGCAATTACTCGGCGGATGGCCCAGACTCAAGGCGGCTCCGTCGCTCTGTCAGCCCTTGCAAGAAAGTCCGACATCCACCTGGTCGGCGCCGATGCTGTTATCGATTGTTTCTAGCCTGCCGCAGGAACAGCAGCTCAGACAGCAAGCGCGCTTTCCCTGCGTCGCTGTTCAGAGGACGCTCTCAAAACTCTGATGGCTCGGACGACGCGATCCGGGTCGGCGTGATGGATCATGTGTCCCGCGCCGGCAATGACGTCGAGCGTGCTGGCAGACAATTCTTTGTGCAAGCGCAGGGCCTGCTCCTGATAGTTCACGACGCCATCGGCGTCACCGGCCAGAATGGCCACCGGGCATGAAAGTTCGGCGAATCTTTCTGACAAGGCTTTCGCGTCGGTGACCATGTTCGATGCATCCTCGGAGGAGGCGCGGATCTGGGAAGGACGGAGGATAAGGCCAACCGGAAACTCCTGCTCAAAACGAGGGGGCACTGGCTGCGGCGCGAACATCTTCTTGAACATCCTTGGAGCCATTGCCTCGCCAATTAGCGGGCCCACCGTGTAGCAAAGAGCATCGCCGAGCAGAGGGATCGCGGGAGGAAAGAATAGGACGACATCGGCTCGGGCCGTCGGATAATAGTAGCCGGAGGCGAGGACCAACCCCGATACATGCTCGGGATGGTCTAGCGCCAGAGCAAGCGCGACCATTGTCCCCCAGGAATGACCGACCACAATTGGCCGATCGATTCCGAGGAGCGCAAAAGCTCTCGGAAGCAGGGCGGCTTGCGCCGCCGCAGTCCAGGAATGGCCGCGCGGACGTTCGCTGTGGCCAAAACCTGGGCGGTCGAACGCAATCGCGCGACCGGAGCGCGACGTCTGGTCAAATACGCGACTGATGAGCATGTCCTCGATCAGGACGCCGTTCCCATGCAGGAACACCACCGGCGGTCCGTTGCCCCGCTCGACGTAATGCAGTCTCACACCCTCTGAGGTGACAAATGAGCCAAGCGGTGGATGGGAGCGTTCAGCGGCGGCTGACCGACGATTGACGATGAGGCCTGCCCCTGCCAGCGCCAGCGCGCCGGCAGCCAGAAGCCCTCCGCCACGTTTCGCTTGCTGGGATGAAGGCAAATAAGATCTGAGATCGTTCTTGCGTGCCACGTATGGGCCTCGTTCAGATAGGTCAAATTCGAGCCCAGCGCTGGAAAAGAATAGCGGCAAGTGGGCAACGTCGGTAAGGGAGCTGCTTGCACAACAGCGCCCTCGCGCGAACGTTCCAATTAAAACGCGATTAGAGACGTTCGCACTTCGCAGCCAAAGTCACTTCAGCCTAGAGGCCGTACTTATTTTCAATTGAAGACACTTGATGGTATCCCAGATGCTTTGCTGCGCAACCCAGCACCGGCATCAGCAGCAGCGCTCTTGGCTGAGCGGCCCGAAATGCGGATGAAACAGAGACCCTTGGGAACGAGCGCGGACTGATGAACCGGCGGGGCGCATCGCGGCACACTGGAAAACTCGCCCCTACTTTCGATTATTGGCAGTCGCCACTTTTCCGTTGCAGACGCCCTCCACGACCAAAGGCATTCTGGCCGCCGACATCAGTGGTCGGGCGACCTGATTGAGGATCTGGTCGGCATTTTCCTGCTCGGCAAGGGTCCGCTGCAGGAGGTGGACAAGCGCGGGCATTTTCAGCTGATGCGCCAGGTTGCGCGCCGTGGTGTAGCCGGCGATTTCATAGTGTTCGACCTTTTAAGCGGCACCGATCAGCGGTTGCCCATCGAGTTGAACAGATTGACCCCGGCCGCCGCCGGCTATGGCGCTGGGATCTACCTCGGCGAACTCACGCTTGAATTTCATGGGTGCAAGGTGAATCCGCACCGAAGTTCCGACGACTTCGAGGTGGCTTAGCTCCTCGGTCCCGATGTCCGTGAGCAGGTCTTTGCAAGCAGCGTCCTCGCAGTTCAGGCCCTGGACTGGGTATTGCATGGCTGCCGCGAGCTCCCCATTGGCGCCTCCAAATTGCTCCAGCAGCATGTTGACAAACCTGGGATCGGGCTCGTCGACGCGAACGGTGTGCATCAGCTTCTTGACGTGGTGGTACTGCTGGACTCCAGGTACGAGGGGAGAGATGGGTTTAGTTCAGTCGACGCCGTCTCAGCGCCGTTGCAAGCTCGGAGGGGTCAAGCGCGCCCATACGGCCGCCAAACCATGCCGCGATCGCCCCGAGGATCAGAGCGATCGCCCCGAACAGCGCTCCCCGGGAGACTGCCTTGGCAGTCGCGTCCGCAGCCGCCGTCGCTTGCCGCTTGGCCTCGTCGACGATCTGCCGGTACTGCTGTTCGTACTCGGCAACCCGTGTGCGTGCCTGATCGACGGCAATATTTTGGGCCTTTGCCAAGGCCTGTATCGCGCGCTCGCGCGCAGCTTCTTGTCCCGCGGTGTCACTCGTCAGCGCCGCGCGCACGGCCGCAGTCGCGGCGTCCCGCAAGGCGGCGGGATCGGTTCCCCCGCTGGCGCTACGGATCGACTGGTCTATGGACGCGAAGGGGTCCGCCCGAGCCAGCGTCGGCGCCACCACCTGAGCAGCCGTTTGCGCTGTTGAACCCAGCGTTTGCGCGGCGCCTCCGGCCACGGTGCCGAGTGTGCGGAAGGCTCCCCCCACGATCGCACCTACGCTGGTGGACATAAGATAGAAGACGAGAAGAGTCGTGACGGCCCAGGCGGTCAGCCCGTGCCAGGGGCCGGAGGTTTCTGTTGGCTTTCCTGATAAACGGCCCGCCGTGTATCCGCCTGCCAATGCTGCCAGGAGACCGGAGAGGGCCCACCAGATGCCAGCCGCGAGCGAAAAGGTTGATCTGGCGGGGTTGCCATTGGCTGTCGGATCAAAGGATGCCGCGCCGATGCCAATTCCGATCAGGTTGAGGATCAGCTGCGAAACGAGAGCGACCATGACCCCGGCCAGCACAGCGCCCCAGGAAATCCTATTGAACAATAGTGTGCGGACTTCGTCCTCGGTCGCAAGGGGATCAGAAACTTGAGGTCCGTTTCTCGGGCGTGCGGGATTCGTTTGCGTTGTCATTGGCGGTCTCCAGGTGGGATATTCGGCGAACGCGGGCTGAAGATCAAAGTTCCTCTTTCCTCGCTCATGAGACCTAAAAAACGTAGGCACTAATTGAGATTAGCGGCGTGGATTATTCCTCGATCAATTTCCCCGGTGAATTTGCGTTAGACGGAGAGCCATTTCATGTGCAGCTGCAATAGACCCCCAGATAGGACTTGGTTATTTCAGAGGAGCGCGCACTTTTGCCAGAACGTCCTGTTATCGGAGTTGCAAAAAACGATCGTTATTTTGTAAAGCTATGGCACGCATTTGTCATTCGGAGGGCTTTAAGGGCGAGCGTCAGCTTGCTTGTTGTCGCAGCCTATTATCCCCGTGCGATGATGCTGTCATCGCGTCGGCCGCGGTTGATGACGAAATTGCCGACGCTACTGCGGCCTCCTCCTGTGGGCCGGCATGAACGATCAACTAACTAAACGGTGATCTCGGAGCCGAACGCGATCGAGCTCACGGCATTTGCATGGCGGCGCTCGTGACACACGACCCGATCCAGACATGCGCTGCACGTACGACGGGTTGGCACTCCCGGAGGAAAAAAGATCCCGCAGAGCAGGATGCTGCCGCGGGACTTAAAAGGGAATTTCGAAAGACGACCTACTTCGTGCGAGTGCACCAATCGTCGATTTCCTGCTTCGCCTTGTCTTTGGCATAGCCGTACTTGGCCTGAAGCTTACCCTCGAGCTGTTCCCTGTTTCCATTGATCTGCGTGAGCTCATCGTCAGTGAGCTTGCCCCACTGCTCTTTCACCTTGCCGGAAAACTGCTTCCAGTCTCCTTTGACGGTATCCCAATTCATGGTTGGTCTCCTCTTGGTTACGACTGACTGCAAATATTCAACGTAGCCGCCCGTAGGTCTCGCGCTCCTTGCGGATCTGCTCCTTGGTGTAACCTGGTGACTTGGGATCGTAAGCAGACCAGCCACCATCAGCGTAGTACATGCGACGAGCGTTGATATCGACCGGCCGCTGTTCGTTGAGGATACGCTCGGCTTGCACCGCCCGTGCGTCATCCGCACGGACCGTCACCAGAGTGCCGCCCCGTCTCACCCCTTCTGAGTACACGTGAGCGTCCTTCTCATCGACGCCATTGTCCGTCAGGGCGCCAACCAATCCGCCAACGAGCGTACCTCCAGCGACACCAGCGAGTGTCGTGGCCAGGACGCCAGCGGCGACAAGCGGACCAATGCCTGGGATGGCAATCACTCCCAACGCGGCTAGGAGGCCAGTGCCACCACCGGCCAGGGCACCGACCGTCGCCCCTTTCGCGGCTCCGCTTGCATCATCTGCCAGAGTACCATCGTCGCGATAGCGACTGACGAGGCTGACTTCTGAGGATGAAAAGCCGGCCCGCTCGAGAGCTGCCAGAGCATTCTTAGCCCGCCCGTAGTCGTCGAAGAGATGAGTCACTGATCGTGTCATTGGAAAGCTCCTTACTTGGCAACTACGTTGCCGCGAAAATCCAAGGCGACGTTCGTTTGCTTGTCGCCTTGCTTCGCGGCGGCACGCCAGATGCCTTGATCGTCCTTCTTCAGATTGCTGACTTGCGTAAATCCGGCCTTTTCGATCCGCTCTTTGGCTTGGGTCTCGGTGAAGCTGTTGGCGCCGGGCAATGGCGCATTAGGATCGGTCGAAGGGGCCGTCGCCATCGGCGCGTTGGTGGCCGGCGGAGAGGCAGAAGGAGACGTTTGTGCCAAGGCAGCACCAACGAGTGAAATACTCGCAACTCCAGCGAGCACTGCTACTTTGAAACGGTGCATAGGATTTCTCCATTTTAGAGTTGAGGAAGCAGAATGCTTTGAGTGCCCAGTGAGAGTGCACTCCATGGGCCATGATTTGCGCGGGCAAAAGCGTGTGCTGACAGGGGGGTAGAACGGGGTCAGTATTACTGACCGCGGGTGTCCCGAGCCGTCGACCAATCCTCAGACGCACAACAAGCGCTATGATCGACTGCGAAAGGCCGAGCCGGCGTAGCCATGGCAGGCTCGGTGGAGCGCGTCCTTTCAATGAGGGGATTGGCGCGACTATTTACAAGGGGTCGTCAGCCCCGCAAAGACGGGAACATTAGTACCTGCTTGCCGTTGCAGTCAGTCGCGGCAACAGTCAAAACTTCACCCTGGACTCTACTCCTGATTGGATGAAAGAAGGGGCTCAGCTCGCACCAAGCAAGTTGGTCAACATTTGCGGTCATCGCACTTCGCCGACCATTCACGGAGCACAAAATTGCGACAGCAGGCGGGAGCTTAGCTGACTCAAGGGACGCGCCTTGATGCGCGTGAGAGCGGCATCAATGATCAATAAATGTAAATGAAATCGCCTCCCGCCCCTTCTGCGTTTCACGATCGCAATTCGCTGCCCCTCGGCAAGTCCGCGCAGTCCGGCACGATCAACGCCGCGGGTGCCCACGATGCGAAAAAGTAACCCAGAGCTGCCGTCATCAGGAAACATCGGTCAAATCTTGAGCTTTTTTCAGCGCTTGTTGCAAGACGACCGGCAGCACCGGCTTCCCAACAAAGTCGATTGGTTCATAGGGTAGAAGTGCTGTCCTTGTCTGTTCATCCAGGTTTGCGCTGAGAAATATGCATCGAAGGGCCTGTTGCGCGTGGAGCTCCCTGGCCGCATCGATACCGCTACTACCGTCCGCTAGGCGAACATCCATCAGAACCACATGGGGATTGTGTAGGGTCGCTAGTGCAATCGCTCCGGCCGCCGACGCCGCAGTCGCGCACACTTCGTGACCCAACTCTGCGACGAGTATTGCAAGATGCAAGGCAACGATCGCCTCGTCTTCGACGATGAGCACGCGCATAAATCATCGCTGGGTAGGAGCAAGTGGCACCGTAAGCTCAATCGTGTAACCCTCGGACACCCGCTTTGTTTCCACGTTGGCAGCAAGTTGCGTGGAAAAGGCGTCAACAATGCGCGTCCCCAACCCTGGGCGCGGTTGATTCTGCGGAGGTCCTTGTCCCGTGTCGGAGATGGTGAGCTTCAGGGCGTTTCCTCCCTCCGAGCGCAAACTGATTCCGCATGGAGGGCCGACGTGTTTGACGACGTTCGTCACCAGCTCATTGACGATCAGAGCCAACGGTATAGCCATGTCAGTCGGCACATCCACGCGTTGGACGTCGGTCGTGATCCCATCGGGACAACCACAAGCTCTGCCGATTTCGCCACACAGATCGCTGAGGAAGGTGTCGAGACGCACGACGCTTGCATCCTCGCCAGTGTAGAGACGCTCATGGACGGCCGCAATTGCTAGGACCCGGGCAGCTGCGCTGCGCAACGCATCTTCGTCGCCCTTCATGGCAAATGAGCTGACGGCGATGACTGGCGTGGCCTTTAGCTTGGGGTCGGTCTTGATGCGGCGCGTGGCTTCATATCCGTCGAGTACGGGAAGCTGAATGTCCATAAGACGTCACCCAGTAGTCGAAACCGACTTTGAACCGATGCCTGGGAATGGAGGGGATGTGGTCTCGCGGACGTACCCTAGCGCAGTTCGGCACTTCGTCTTCGGGATCCGCTGGTACAAACGAGCTGCAAGGGACGCCAGAGGCCGCCCCGAACGCGGGCCGGGCCGATATAGGCTACCGAGATCAGCGGGTCTCTAGTAGATGCATGGCGACTGTCGACGGACCGCCGAACTAACTTTTCTGATCGTGGGTAGGGACGTGGGTAGACTCTCGAAATATGGAGATTCCTAAGGAAAATGAGGGGTATTCGAATCCCACTCCCTCCGCCAAAACTCCATTAGGAAAGGTTGCCACGAAGGACGAGTTGAACTTCATGCTTTCGGTGGTGCACGGCATCAATCCCAAGGACGCGAGACGGAGGCCCTGCTGGCAGCTCAGATGGCCGCAATCCACAATGCCACGATGGTCGCAACGCGTCGTTTGGCCCACACCGAAACCATTCCCCCAGCAAGACAGCGCCTCGAGCATGTTGAACATGAACAAGCTCGCCCGAACGTTTGCGGCTCAGGTAGAAGCCCTCAAGAAATACCGCTCGGCTGGCGAGCAAACGATCAAAGTGCAGCATGCGACTGTGAATGATGGTGGCCAAGCTATTGTCGGAAACGTTAACCAGGGGGAGTTGGGGGTACAGCAAAAAATGAAGGCCAACCTCATGGACCTAGTGAAAAAAATGAATACTGCCCCGCGGTGCGAGGCTGGAAAGTATGCCGGTTCCACGGGGCGCGGGGCGGGGCGCCCAAAGGCAAGGCTAATGGGGCCTGGAAGCACCGCAACTACAGCAACGAAGCAAGGGCGTTGCGGCACCATCACTCCGCCCTAATGCGGCACGAGCGCAAAACCCGTGACGATCTGTAGGCGCACCTCACAGTGATCCAAGCCAACGGTCGGTGCCGCAATCATGGCGGCCTATCGACCAGCCCGAGAACCAAAGCAGGCAAGGCTCGCCTACGCGAAGCATCCTGCGCTACTGCGCACCGAGTTGCGCTATGCCACGTATGCGAGCTGATCGTCGGTGCTGTCTGATTTGAGCTGGATCCCCATTGGCACCGTGCCGCAATGAGTCAGGACGTCTGTGTTCAGACTGTTGTTAGTGGACGGAAATTCACTCTTGCCACCGCGTCATGATTTGCCTTCGAGCTTCGCCATTTTCAGGGCTCGGTGGGACGATACTACCCACCGCCCCACTGCGTATTGCCTACAGGAAGAGCTGATGGCGCTCCCGGTTTTCGTTATCAATCTTGCCCGCAGCACCGACCGCTTGGGGCGTATCTGCGCCGAGTTCGACCGTGTCGGAGTTCCCTTCAACCGCTTCGAGGGCGTCGACGCCCTGAGCATACCCTCCGAATTGCGCCGGTACTTCTGCGACGCCTCCGGTGTTCTCACTTCCCCTTTGCGCCCGGGCGAGATCGGCTGCTATGCGTCGCATCTGGCTCTGTGGACGAGGATAGCTGGAGGGGAATGTGGCGATGCGGCGTTGATCTGCGAAGACGACATCAGGCTGCCGGATGATCTGATCAGCCTTCTGGATGATTTGATCGCGGCCCTCCCTGTTGGGTGGGATGTTGTGCGCCTATCTTCGGTGATCAGATATGCGGTTGTTCCGGTTGCCCCTGTGGGCTGTCGTACCCTCGTGCGGTTCTCACGAGAACCTGTCAAAACGGGAGCCACCTTGGTCAGCTGCAACGGTGCCCGCAAGCTCCTAGCTGCACGCATCCGCACGCGCCCCGTCGACCAAGATCTCCGCTGCCCCTGGGAGTTCGAAGCGCTCGACACGTATGGTGTGGCGCCCGTTCCTATCGTGCAAGACGACGCCATGTCGCTGGTGGAAGCCCTGGGTGGTCACACCTCGATCCGCTACGGACGCCAGTTGCGCGCGGTGCCCTGGCAGCGGTTGAGACACAACCTTCCGCGGCTCGGCTTCGGCCCGTGGCTGAAGTGCTTGATCTGGAATGTGGTAGGCCGCAAACTGATGCGCGGGCGTCCAGCCTAGATCTTCTGTGCGGCAAACGTGACCATTGTATCACCACCGGCCCTCCCGCGATTCATAAATCCTGGCGGGGGTGGGCTTACGCTTACTTTGAAACTCAATGGGGATGCCTAGCTCCCGCAGCTGCTCTGCAGCATCTCGATCATGTCGTTGGCGCGCTCAAGTTTTGCTTGTAAGTCATTCATTTTTCATCTTTGCTTGCCTTTCGACTTGGAGGTGGGTCTGCGCATGATGAGTATAGTTGATCGGGTCCTTGCCAAAAACGCCCGGCTTGTCTCTGGCATCGCGCGCCGCCTCATCAAAGCGGCGCATCCGCTGCCAGAATGGGCCTATGACACATTTCCCAAGTCACCAATCCGAGAGGCGCCGACTAATCTGCTGCGCAGTTTCTTCGAGGCTCGCGTGGATGGACGCGGTATCTGGAAGTGGCAACACTATTTCGACATTTACCACCGTCATTTCGCCGCCTTTCGCGGGCGCGCTGTGCATGTTCTAGAGATCGGCGTCTATAGCGGCGGCAGCCTTGATATGTGGCGCGACTATTTTGGCCCGCAGGCGCAGATTTACGGCGTTGATATTGAACCAGCATGTCGCGCTTACGAGTGCGATGGTGTTCGCATTTTCATCGGTGACCAAGCCGATCGCAACTTCTGGCGTCGTTTACGTCAAGAGGGTCTCACACTTGACATTGTCATTGACGATGGCGGGCATCAGACACAACAGCAAATCGCCAGCTTTGAGGAGCTCCTGCCGTCCCTTAGACCTGGCGGCGTCTATCTATGCGAGGACGTACACGGAGCCGGCAATCCATTTGCATCATACATACATGGCCTGGCTCACCGTCTCAACGACATGCGTAACAATAGCGCCGATATAAATAATCCCTCTCGGAGACTTGCCTGCGAGGCCAGCCCAATTCAAACCGCCATTGCTTCTGTGCATCTCTACCCGTTCGTCACCGTGGTGGAACGAAATACTGGGCCGGTGTCGGAATTTGTCGCTCCTAAGCGCGGCACTCAATGGCAGCCGTTCCTCCAATAAGTGACTAAGTTGCTGTAATTCGCATTATTCCGGATGTCGCAGCAACGAGAGTGGATACCATGTCACCGGGTCAGCTCGATCGACCAAGACCTGTTTCTCCAGCGGGCTTCGCTGCTCGACACGCGTCACCGCTCCATCGACGCTGCGCTCTCGTTTTTGGAACACTCGATCCCACCGGCCAGAGTACTGGTGCTGCCGCCAGGCGTGAACCGGGAATTCACCGCCGCGGAGCTCAGTGAGTGGCCTAGAAGGCGGCGAGACCGCAGTAGTGCGCTGCCGAGAGCTGGCGAGGCCGCCCATCTTCCAGTCCGGATCCGAAGACGAATACTGCATGCGTTAATCCACTGAATGCACGACAGTTTTTGCAAGAAGTGGGTTGGTATAGCTGCTGTGAGTGTGGCCTCTTTGCCTCTCTCGAGAGATATAATCAGGTGTATTCCTGGAGCGTCATAGATTAGTTGTGGAAAACAATTGACCCAGCTCGCTTTGCCAACGCACAGTCAGACGACTGCTGTTCTGCGTTTTTTGGATTGGGATCGCGTTAGTGAGTATGCAGCGTGGCCAGATTAAAAACGCGGGTTTAGTAACCCGCGCTCGGGCGGCGACTGCTATAAGCCACCGCACAATTTCCCCAAACGCGTTATCACCGCAACGGTGCGTCGCCTTGACAGAACGAGGCACGCAATCAAATCGCATTGAAAATATCCAGGCTCTTTATATCAACCTGGACCAGGAACTAGGTCGTCGTGATTTCGTTCAAGAGCAGCTTGCCAACGTCGGCATTGCCGGTCGGCGAATTAACGCCGTTGATGGCAGCAAGCCACTGCCACCCGAGCTCGCCCGCTATTTCAGCCCTAAGCATGTCATGAGTGCGGGCGCTCTTGGTTGCTACGCGAGCCACATCATGGCGTGGCAAGAAATCACGCTGCAGCGCCTGCCTTATGCGCTGGTGCTAGAGGATGACGCCATTCTTGATCAAAATTTTGCGCGCATCCTTGTGGATCTGTTGAGAGCATTGCCGCCTGATTGGGACATGGTGCATCTCTCCGCCGAACCTGACCGCGTCGTGCGTCCTGTTGCCAAGCTCACTGACGATCGCACGCTCGTGCGATACTCTCGCATCCCTTCTGGTACCGCAGGTTATCTGATCTCAGCCGCTGGCGCGCAGAAGATGCTGCTCGCTAATGAACCCAGGGTTTGGCCTGTTGACACCGATACGCGGCGCCCCTGGCTCTTTTGCCTCAATGTCTACGGCCTGACCACGGCTCCGATCAGGCAGAACCGGAAGATGCCCTCGACCATCCGTCCGCGCGGGCGCAAACCCCGCACAAGGCGACGTGGCTTGCGCGCGGCGTTTGGCAACCCGATCCGGAACCTGGAAAGCTTTCGATTCAATTTCGGAAAGCTTGGACCCCATTGGTGGTTGCGCTGTCTAATTACTAACGGGCTAAAGAAGAGTGCCGCACTCCTAAGATCACTGCGTCAGCGCGTCGTCACACTCAGGCCGAAGCATGTGCATGCGAGCCGGACCTAAGCTTGGCGACTTCGGGGGCTACATTTGAGCAGTCATGCGTTTTGGAGGGATTGCGTTGAAGCAGGTAGGACTGAGAGCCCTGTTGAGCCAATTCGGCATCCATCCGGATTTTGTACTGGGCTCGGCCCTTATCGGGGCGTCGATGATCATAGTTTTGATCGCGCTGCAGTGGGCGTAACTGCGACCGTGCCTGGCCCGCGAAGGACTTCGCGCATACCGACAAATGCGGCATGCTATTCGAGAGAGTTGCCGCAGTTGATGGTTTTAACTGCCGTATGAGTTCGTCGACAGTGGGGTCTAAAGAGATGCCCGTCACCGTGAAGTTCGGCAGCTCGGCCGCAGACCTTCGTCATCCGTTTGGGCTAAATAGGGTGGCCTTTCCTGCAACTCTCTTGTCCGTTGAAGAGCATCGTATGCCGGCCCCCCTTCCGCAGCCAGCGCTTCGCGACTGGATATGGCTCATGGCTAGCAAGCGCAAATTTCCAAAAAGGAAACGCCGCGCAAAATGGCGGGCAATGTGGCAGTTCGAGGCAAAGGTCGCCGGGCTGCGGACTGGCGACATCGCCATCGATTGCGGGGCCAGCGATGGACAGTGCACGCGCCAGCTGGCGGCAACTGGCGCGACCGTCTATGCCTTCGAGCCGGACCCGCATGGATACGCCAGTCTGCAAGCCATGTTCGGCGGGACGGCCAATATTAAGCTTATGGAGCAGGCCGTTGGGATAGAGCGAGCCCGCGTACCTTTATTCCGTTCACCGGCTTTTGCAGTCAACCCAAATCACTACGTTCAGGCTTCCTCGCTCTACGCCTCGAAAGCGGATGTGGCGTCGACCGAGAGCATCGTTGTCGAGCAGATTGACTTGCTATCCTTCATTTCTGCACTTCCGCATCGCGTGGCTCTCCTAAAGCTGGATATTGAAGGGTCGGAGGTCCCCATACTCGAGCGTCTGCTCGATACGGGCATAGTATCTCGCGTCGACTGCATTTTCGCGGAAACGCACGAGAGATTTGTCCCAGAGCTAGTGACCCGCACGGTCGCCTTGCGCCAGCGTATAGCGCGGGAGAAGCTGCTTCACATCAATCTAGATTGGATCTAATTCGGGCAACGGCGTTTGGTCGAGCCTGATGGCATTGACAGCGCGCGGTGCCATTTTGGCATGGCCCATGGCATCAAATCGTCGATGCGGGATGCGGGCCAGAGGGTCTCTGCAACTCATCAAAATCTGGACCGCCAGCTCACCTTGCTCAAAGCAGAGGGTTGCAAGCGGGTGTTCCGGGAGAAGCTCTCTGGCCGCGAGGGGATGAAGTGGCCGGAGCTGGAGAAGGCCATCGAAGCCCTCGGACCGGGCGACGTGCTGGTGCTCGCTGAGTGGGACCGGGCAACCAGGTCGAGGTTGGACGGCATTCGCATCATTGAGCGGGTAGCGGCTCGTGGTACCACCTTCAAGGCTCTTGATCGGCAATGGTTGGATCTGACCACGCCACTCGGCAAGGGTATCTTGGCGTTCTTGTCCGCCCTGGCCGAGGATGAACGAGCGCGCATTCTTGCTCGTGCCAATGGGGGGCGGGCCGCCGCCAAGAAACGAGGCGTCAAATTTGGGCCCAAGCCAAAGCTGGCTGCCCACCAGCAACGCGAAGCCGTCCGCATGGTGCGAGTAGGTCAGAGCTTACGAGCGGTAGCTCACCACTACCATGTGGGCCATTCGAAAACCAAAGAAGGCCAAGACTACTCGGGTCTCGATCACCCCTTTTTCGACAGCATCGGTCAAGACGCGACCCGCAGCGCACGCTTGATCGTGCCTTCGAACTAGGCCGCTTACCCCTCGATTCCGGACATCTGGGATCGGCCACTCGGCGCCCTTTCCGTTGGGCTTCAGGACGCACGCTTTAAGGCCCGCACGATGGTGGTAAGAACTGGAGTGATTTGGCCTTTTCGGTCTCGCCCACGCGGGCCTCGGCCCGATGCACCCAACCTCACTGGAAGCGCGTCAGCTTGATCCAACAGCACGCGGTAAATGTGAACCGCGTGTTGAATATTCTTGAGTTGGTGTTGACCGATACCCTCGAAGGCAATCCCTAGCCTGACAAGACTGCCCTGCGCATCTTCTTGCACGCGGCTCGACATGCAGACACCACCGGCCTCCGCCAATGCTTCGAGGCGCGCTGCCACGTTGATGCCATCGCCATGGATGCTGGCGTCTTCTACGATATCGCCGACGTTAACCCCCATCCTGAATTCGATCCGCCTATCTGCCGGAATTTCCGTATTCCGCTTGGTCATAGCGCGTTGGATCTCTACAGCACAACGCAAGGCGTCCACGGCACTGACGAACAGGACTAGCAAACCGTCGCCAGTTGTCCTTACGATCCGACCGCGGTGTTCTTTAATCTTGGGGTCAATGAGTTCAGCATGGTGAGCGTTCAGCTGGGCCAGCGTGCCTTCGTCATCGATGCCTATAAGGCGGCTGTAGCCGGCTACATCCGCCATGAGGATTGCCGTAAGTCGGCGTTGGATTTGCTCACCAGCCACAGCTAACACTCTAACCGTAGCCCGCATGCATTTTACGCCGGCCAGCCGGCCGCAACCATATCGTTTGGTGCGATTGGCAAGGGAGCGAGCAAAAATTCTACGGTTCAGGGGTAATTGGAGCGTGGCTGCGCGTCGGTTAATGTTAGCTTTTCCCCGCCGATGCTTTGTGGCACGTCAGAAGCACTCCCAAAGCCGACGAAGGGGCAATGGCGAAATAGACCCTGGCTGCGTAAAAAAGCGTTATCACGCAGCTAAGACCCAAAACGGCCCTCATCCAGCCGAAATCGATCCCGCATAAGAGTTTGCGGGCTAGTGCTAATCGGGCAACCCGGCCTTGCGCAGGGCATCAAAGAAGTGTTTGTCGTCCTTCGCGTGCTTGAACGGGGCGATGCGCCGCCGTATACCGATTGTGGAGCCGGGCTGCAATCGCAGGAGCTCGGCCACGGCTGCACGAGCTTAATCGAGCTGACCCAATTGCGCGTGGGCCGCAGCCAGCCAAGCATGGCCGAACGCCGCCAAAGGCACCCGAAACACGAAGTCCTGCAGCACCCGCAGCGCCCAAGAATAGTCTCCCAGCATGAAGTAGGCATATCCCACAAAGCATGAGGCCACCGGCGCGTGGAACGGATCGAGCCGCATGTAAGCCTCGAGTACGCCGATCGCCCGCTGCGGATTTCCCGCAAGGACAAGGGCCCATCCAAAGCGCCAGTCCATGTAGTTGGGATTGAGCACAACGGCTCTTTCAAACTCCGCTATGGACGCATCGTGCTGGCGCATCCAGACGAGGACAAATCCGAGAACGGCGTGAGCGTCAGGGAGGTTCGGATCGAGCGCTACGGCCTTGCGCGCGTATTGATGCGCGAGGTCGACGGCGTTTTCATGTGCCCTGGCGGCATCGGTGAAGATGCAGAGGAGAAGCCCGCCGCCAAAGGCTAACCACAGGACGTGGTGGAGCTTTGCGAGAAGCGGAGTCACACCCACCGATTGAAGAGGGGGAAAGATGAATAATGAAACTCCATTCAAGGCGGCTGTGCGCTGGGCCATCCACAAAAGGCTTCTGCGTGGCAAGCTTCGCACAATGGTGCTGCGGGCAGCAGGCGGGCATTTCGACGTCTGTGTTGACGGCGTCTATATTCGTTTGCACCCAGCCTACAATAGCACAGAGAGGGCTCTCCTTGTGCGCGGGGCACACGCAAAAGCCGTAGGTCTCATGCACGTATTACCGTCTCTCCAACCCGGCGACGTCTTTGTCGACTTAGGCGCTAATTCCGGCATCTTCACCATCTTCGCAGCAAATCGCGTGGGCCCCGAGGGGCGGGTGCTCGCCGTGGAGCCAATGCCCGAGATGTTGGAGAACCTTCGGTTCAACGTTTGCGCCAACGGTTTCACAAACGTGGCGATATTCCCAACGGCGGTCGGAGCACGTGCAGGCACCGCAACCCTCCGCGTCCACCCGAAAAATCGCGGTGCGTCCAGCCTCACGCCGTACTTCGACGGCACAGACATACAGGTTCCCGTATCGACCTTGGAGGGCATTGTGTCCTCTGCCGGCGTCGACCGTATCGACTTCCTTAAGATCGATATCGAAGGCTTCGAGGACCGCGCACTGGTCCCGTTCATTGAGGCTATGCCACGTAGACTCTGGCCGAAGCGCATTTTCATGGAGACACGCATTTCGCATCGCTGGGAGCAGGATTGCGTCAGGTTCTTGATAGACGCCGGCTACATCACTGTGTGGCAAGACCCAACCGACATAACTTTGGAACTGGAGGACGCCAATGAGCAGCTTCACTGACCGAGGCCTCCAGGAAATCGGGCGCGAGCTGGAAGACGGCATGGTTCTCATTGCCAGGGCGCATCAAGGAGCTGGAACTGCGCGTCAGTACAGACCCGGCCGAGCTGTCCATCCTGCGAAATGTCCAATGCAGCATAGCATTCGTACGCGACATCTTCCGTTAATCGGGATGGTTGGGCGCTCGCGCTCGTCACCTCATCTGTGCGCATCGGCCAGCACCTACTCGCCTATCGGCTTGCCACGGCCGTTTGCCTCGATGCGGTCGATCACGGCCTGCAGTTCCTCGGGAGCGTGGACCGCGAACATCTCGCGCACAACGTCGCGTTCCTCGTTGCGGTACTCGAACCGCACGGGCCTGCGGGCGCGCTCGGGCCGCAACTCCCGGTGCCGCCGGAGGGCAAATTCGGGCGTCTCGCCTTCACCACCACGGTGCTGGGCTTGCTGTCCGTGTCGATGGGCCGGGGTCGCCGGAATGCTGAACGCGAACCGTAGGTCGCCTTACGGCCACACTATCCCTGCAGAATTGACTTTAGTACGGAACCGGACCGCGCCGTCGGCGCTTGGTTCGCAAGGTTCAACGGGACGCTAAGAACGCGCCGTCGACGCGCCGCCCTGGTATCCCGATTCTGGAGGGGCATCCGTTCCGCCGGGTGCCTTTTCATTTGGAGGGAGAAGACAGCCGACCCCCCGATCACCTCCGCCGCTGAATATTTCGGTGGGATCGAAATCAACGTGTGCACATGGTCGGGCATCAGGTGCCCTTCCTCGATCTGGCATTCCTTGCGCCGGGCGAGCTCACGGAATACATTCCCCAATTGTCGCCGGATCTGTCCAAACAGCAGCTTCTTGCGGTACTTCGGCCTGAACACGACATGGTACTTGCACTCCCATGTCGCGTGGTTCAGGCGGTTATGATCCTGTGACATTGCGATCTCCTTGAGGGGCTCTGCGGTTCCCCAAGGAGATCGTATGAGTTCGTGACCCCACTCCCGAAGCTGTAGAACTGCCTCTATTCGCTCCGGCAGAGCCGGAGGCTTAGCGGGAGAGTTAGCCAATGCTCAAGCTCGCCGGCGCCGGCCTGGCGCCGGCCGTCGTCTTCTGGTCGTGTCCTGGCGATCAGGCGTCTTCATTCGCCATTCAGGTAGAATGGCGGACAAAGGCGACTCGGGGGACTTAAGCAAAGCAGCGTGCGGGATTGCTTTGGGCTTGCGGGAGCCGGCACCAACGCGAGGGACATTTCCATGCGAACCACCCGTGCTGTCCTCATTGTTCTCAGTGCCTTTGCCTTGTTCGCCTCCGCGGCGCGCGCCGAGGTTTCGATTCGCATTACGACACCGCCGCCACCGTTGCCTATCTATGTGCAACCGGTGATCCCGGGTCCTGACTTCATCTGGGTGCCCGGCTATTGGGCATGGGGCGAGTTCGACTACTTTTGGGTTCCCGGCACCTGGGTGAGGGCGCCGGCGCCAGGTCTGCTGTGGACCCCGGGCTATTGGGCCTGGTATGACGGGATCTACGCGTGGCGCGCCGGATATTGGGGGCCGCGGGTCGGCTTCTACGGCGGGGTCAACTATGGCTTCGGCTATACCGGCGTAGGCTACTACGGCGGCTACTGGAGGGATCGCGTCTTCGTCTACAACACCGCGGTCACGCGCGTCGGCTCGGTCCAGATCACCAACGTCTACACCAAGACCGTGGTCAATAATGTCAGCGTGACCAACGTCAGCTACAACGGTGGACCAAACGGGCTCAAATCCCAGCCGACGGTGCAGGAGCAGGCTGCTTTGCAAGACAAGCATCTGCCCCCGACGACACTGCAGACCCAGCATCACGAGGGCGCCAGCAAGAACCGGGCGCTGTTTGCCTCCGTCAACCACGGCAAGCCTGGCATTGCTGCAACCGCAAAGGCGGCTGATTATTCTGGCCAGGGTGTCACTGCCGCGCGCGGCGTCTACGGAGCCCAGCAGCACGCCAACGTGCGTAACATGGCCGGCAAGAAGATTGGACATGCGGACGGCCCGAAATTCGCCAATGTTCCAAAGCAACCCCATCGCAATCCCAGGGCTCCCCAGCATCACGACAAAAAAACTAATCCATGAGGCAGGCACGCTGTGAAGCCATGATCGCAAAAGCTGCGGCTGCCGCGAACCTTGGCTGAGCTTTGTGGGCAGAGCTAGGCCGGGCCAAAAACAGCAGGGGTCGTGCGTGCTCGGCCAGCCGTATCCTCGCCAGCAGCCTCGATGGTAAGGACCCCAAAGCCATTAGAGCCCGTCGCAGTTGAGTGGCTCGCCTGCATGCGCGGACATCCAATTAAACTGATCACGCGAGCCGGGAGGCCCAAGCGAGGTCCGAAGGGCTTTCTTGAGACCGGGAACCGGCGAATTGTCCGTGCTGTTGCAATCCGCAGGAAAACCTTTGATTGTCCCCTCGGTAATAAGCCTGCGGGCGAACGCATTGGCGGCACAATGAGGTTTTGAAGACATACTGGGATCTTCATGGATCCTGGCCATGGCACATCCTGGCCGGGGCTTAGGGGTGCCGGCGCTCGACGTCGGTCGGGCCCGCAGAGGGCCCTACTGATCGGCCGCACTTCGGTCGGCGCTTCCAGCCTGAGCGTGGCACTGAGGTTATCGCCGCTCCGTGAGGGGTGCGTGCTTGCCTATGGGCAACACATATGCACCAGCGATTTGTCGTCCAGAGAAGCCCACGAAATTTGGGCCAGCACGTCATCCAGTGATGGTATCCCGCGTCGGCGCCGTGCCCCGGCGCGGGCACCATTCCAAGATTGGTCGGGGTCATCGCAAGAACGCCAGCATGACCACCGCCAAGGCGCTGCACCGGTTCATCGGCAGCATCGCCTTCATCGGTGCGGCACGGGCGGGCTTCGCCGTACTGGAAGACCCGGACGAGAAGGGGCGCCGTGTCTTCTTGCACGCAAAGAACATTCTGGCGGCGCCGCCGCAGGGGCTGGCTTTTCGGCTGGAGGAGCGCGTGGCGGTGGTGGCAAACGGCGCGGCCGACCCGATCTACGCCACCGGCATCGTCTGGGACGTTGAGCCGGTGGTGTGGACGGCGGATGAGGTGCTGGCCGGCTCAGCCGCCGCGGCCACCGGCCAGCGATAAGCGCACGCTCGTTGGCGGCCTTAACCGCCTGCAATGCGGCGGGACCCCTTGCGGATGTAAGTCGAGCGGGCTGCCGGCAAGGCGTCCAGAAACGCCTTCAAGGCTGGCGCCAATATGATGGTGCGTTTCCCGAGTTTCACAGCCTCAAGGTTGCCAAGCGCAATCTGCTCGTACCAATAGGAGCGGCTCAATTTGAACGAGCGCACCAAGTCCAAGATTGTGTACCCACCAAGTGCAAGCTTCGCCTCGGTCATCACGCACCTCCCATGCTGTTCGTCGGCCTCACGCAACTGCGTGCAGGCTCACGTGGACAGGCAATACACGAATCACTCCGCGGCGCAGTCCGTGACTTGGGTGTCACTTCTGACCATTTCTGTTTTGCGCATCGGCGCGAGAAATCGCTTCGAAGCGAATCACGCGCAGCGGGATGGAATTAGGGTGGGACAAGCGCGATTGTTTGCAAAAAATCCAATAAACCAAGGGCTTTTTGAGCGTCCCTGGCGGAGACTCCCTCCGCCAGATTACTACGGTTGTAGGAGATCGGCATTAGATGATCCTGCGGGTTTGGAGGGTAAACAACTCAAGTTCGACAACGCGACTGCGCTACAGCCCAGGCCTGACTGGCCTCGCGGAGACTCCTATACGGCGGACCTGCATGTGACTGGTCGGCTTGGCGCTCAATCAGCATGGAATCGCCGAACTCGTGAGAGCGGTATCCGAGCCTCTCCGCAAGCGCTGTCGACTTTCTTAGGGTTGGTAGGTCCGCGAATGCCTCAAGAAGCTCAAAGTGGCTTTCGCCGGGTTGGTGCACACCGGTAAGGATTGCGTCCACGACCCGCAGTCGGGTTCCAGAGCCGATGCGTCCTCTCGCAACTCCAGTCCCAACTCGCACTGCGCCATCCGCACCTGCGGCCGACTCCAGCGCGCGCACGACGGTCGTGCCAACGGCGATGACCCGGCCACCCTTCGACTTTGCTGTCTTGACGGCCGCCGCCGTGCTCTCGGGAATGCAGTACGGTTCGTCGAGAGGCAGCTGCAGGTCCAGCGCCGGGTCCCCAGTCGACGAAATCCCAGCCGCATGGGTGAGGCTGGTGAACGCGATGCCGCGCCGCCGCCAGGTTGCAACGGTTTGCCAGTCGAGCGCAAAACCGGCCGACGGCGGCTCGAACGCAACCGGCTTGGCTGCAAAAGGCGTCCAAACATCCCAGAGCTCCAGCCGTTCAGGCACGTGAGCGTATTGGATGGGGCGCCCGTGATGCGCAATGCCGGCCAGCACGGTTGCGTGGCTGCCCAGGAAACGAAGGGCAATCAGTCGAGGATGGTCGAAAACGCGCTCGACAACCGCGGTTAGTGGTCCCAGCGAGAGGCGGTCGCCTGGCAAGAGCGGCGGCGGCGCGGCTCTGTCCTCGGTGCGGGTCCGATGATCACCCGGCCCGAAAGCAAGCGCGACAAACCGCGTCGGATCTCCAGCTGTCACCCAGGCCGCTAGTCGAATCTCGATTGGCTCACCGCTTCCCTGAAGCGAACCACGCAAGCTCCCCGGCAAGGTTGCGGCGTCGTTTGCGACGACCAGATCGCCCGCGCTGAACAACAAGGCAAGCTCAGCGCGGGGCACATCCCGCACTCTCCCTGCAGCGTCAACGGATAGTAACTTAGCGGCTCTGTGGCCAGGCCGGTCGGCTGCAATCATGGGCGCACCGCGACGCCAAGTTCACTGCTCCTCGACAGTGCGTGGTGCATCGTGTCGACGATCTCAGCAGCCGCGTCCTCGGGACGCTTCAGCGTCTGCGGGTCGGCATCAGGCACCGCCCGAGCATGCAGCGCAGTGTCCATATCGCCGGGATCGATCGAGAGGAAGCCGACCCCGTCGGCCCGCGCCTCTTCGGCCCAGATTGCGGTCATATGGCGCAACGCTGCCTTGCTGGCGCCATAGGCACCCCACCCCGGATAGGCGTTGACCGCCGCGTCACTGGAAATGTTGATCACCAACGCACTGCCCTCGTTGCGAGCCGAGGCGGCAAGCCCGCCGAACAGAGCCTTGGTCAGGCGGAACGCCCCCATCACGTTGACCGCCAGCGCTTGCGCGAAATCTTCACACTCTGTGTCGCTGAGAGGCACAAGCGGCATGGGACCCAGACTTGATGCGTTATTGATCAGCACGTCGAGACCACCCAGATGGCCAGTTATCTGTAGGACAATCGGATAAATGTCGTCCTTGCTCGACACGTCACCGACAATGCCATGCGTCCCCGTTTCCCTAGCAATCCGCTCCACAGTCTCGGGACTGCGGGCGACGAAGGCGACGCGGGCGCCGCCGGCTACGAGCCGTCGGACGAGTGCCAAACCGAGGCCTGATGTGCCGCCCGTGACAGCAACGCGAAGCCCCTCAAGATCGATACGTGTATCCATTGGCAGCTGCTCCTTTGCCTAACGAAATCACTGCCTACAAGTTAAAGTGAACTTGAAGTCAAGAAGAAATTGTGCTCCATTTCCTGAATGGATTCCGTGTTGACGATCAGCGAGGTATCCCGGCGAAGCGGCGTCGCGTCCTCTGCGCTGCGCTTCTACGAGGAGCGCGGCCTGATCACATCCGAGCGGGCAGGCTCCGGGCATCGCCGGTTTCCTCGAGCCGTGCTGCGCCGGATCGCGTTCATCGTATTCGCGCAGCGGATCGGCCTCACCCTTGAGGAGATCAGCGCGGAGCTCGCCAAGCTACCAACCGATCGCATCCCGACTCGCCGCGACTGGTCGCGCCTGTCTGGCGAATGGATGCGACGCGTCGACCAAAGGATCGCCGAGCTTCAGCGTCTCAAAGCCGGTCTCACACAGTGCATCGGATGCGGGTGCCTTTCTATCGATCGGTGCAACCTGGCGAACCCGGCCGACCGAGCGGGACGCGCAGGATCGGGGCCGCGATATTGGCTTGACTGAGCCGACCCCTCGTCGAAACACCGTTATCGGCGAACCAATCACAAACTCGCGAACACCGCTTCGAGGACTTGTCCGGAAGTGGCCTCCGCGCCACTTAGCCAGCAAGGGGTTACTCGCGACGTCCCCGTGAGGCCACGGCTAAAAGATCGCGTCCCAAGCGAACAGAAGGGGACGCCATGCCGTCATCACCCCAACTATCCGACAACAGCTTAGATACGGCGGTCGCAGCGGCCGGGTCTATGTCGCGCACTCGACCATTCGGCGCGTCACCGTTATCCGTAGGGCGCTGCCCAGACCACATGAGGAAAACTAAGGCCGCTCGGAGAAACAATGCTTTGCCGACCGCAATCGCCCGTGCTTACACAGCCACAAAAGCAAGCTTAAGGAGCAAACCAATGCATCATCAAGTACACACCAGCAGCTCAAGGTCAAAATCCGCCAGCCGCTTCAAGCGACCCATGGACGTCGTCGAAGCGAAAGGCATTTCGCCCGGAGACAAGCTCAGCATCCTCAGATCCTGGGAGGCTGATGAACGCGCGTTGTTGCGGGCTGAGGACGAGGGGATGGTCGGTGGCAAACATGACCACTTGCATCGGGTCAAGGATGCACTCGACCGGCTGCTGAGCCCGCGCGCCGATGGACAGTTTTGTTGATCAGGATCCAGGCTCGCAAAGGATCTACAGCCCATGCGCCCGACGCTCGTTGATGCGCCGCTTGCTGGCCCGTCCCAAGGTCGATTGCTGACTTAGTCACTCCGGCAGCGAGCGGCAGCCCAAAGGCATCGAACAGGCGTGGGCCGTCGGGCTTGTAGAAAAGAGTCAGTCTGGAAATGATTTTCTGCTTCAGCATCAGCACGTGAATGGAGTGCGCTGTCCACGGCGAATTGGCGTCCTTGCGCGAATAGGCGGCAAAAGCCGGCTCGCCGTTCGCAGCCGTCGGCACCATGCGGAAGCCGTCATAGGTCTTGAACGCAAAGGCAAAGAAGGTACGGATCGCCTTGGCCCAAGGAGATCACGCCGACGCTGCTTGGCACGCGCCCGCGTGGCCTTAAATCACGGTAGAAGTCGAAAAATGCCTCACAGCCGTTGGCGAGATTGAGGTTACGCTCGTTCAAGTTTCTCCCGCTCAAGAATTTCTCGAATTCCTGGCGCACATTACGCGGATCAAACATCATCGGATAACCTCCATTGCAGTGCATAAGTCCGGTTGTGGCAAACTTGCCACGAACGTGTACGGAGGAACGCACGGAGCAAACTGGGTGCTGACCGGACGCGTTGCGCTCGCGCTGAGCCTTTCCGGATATGACCCAGATCCTGCCCGAGTCGCATACTAGCTATTCATCAGTGACGATGAGACATGCTGTGACCGAACCTGAGCGGCTAGTCGTGTACCCGGTTGTGGCGTTGCGCGACCTCGTAGCGTTTCCGCAGACAATTCTGCCATTGCAGATTGCCCGCAAGAAAAGTGTCAATGCCCTTGGCTGGGCGGGCGTTATGCACGGGCACCAGCAGGTTCTGTTGGCGACGCAGAAGAATGCCGGCGATCCCGACCCAGCGCCGGAAGCAATGTACCGCATGGGAACCCTCGCTACCGTCATTCAGGGGATGAAGTTCGACGACGGATCGATCAAGGTGTTGCTCGAATGCACGGCGCGTGCACGGATCGCACACTTTACGCAGACGACTAACTACTTGGAGGCGGAAGTCGAACCCGTTGTCGACACCACGCCCGGTTCGCCAGACGCTATCGTGGCGCTTGTCCGGTCTGCCGCTGCCCAGTTCGCGCAGTATGTCAAGCGGAACAAGCAGATCTCGCCGGAGGCAGGAAACATAGTCAGTCAAATTAAGGACGCGTCGGAATTGGCCGATCTTGTCGCGTCCCACCTCGCCATCGATATTGCACACAAGCAAGAGCTTCTTGAGATCACTTCGATCTCGGAACGGCTAGAGGCCGTCCTGACCTTCTTGGGGAAGGACTTCCACATCTCCACAGCAGCTGAGGCGGAGCAGGGCCACGCGAACAAGCGTGACGCCCGCGCAGACACTCGACTGCGCAAACTACACGTCGCGCGCTACGCGGGTCGTTATGAGGCGTCATCGCAGGACTTGGCCAATCCCAGCTGGGATCAGGTCGAGACGTCCATCCGCCGTCTGGACCAGTTCAAACTGCCGTTCGTCTGGTTACTGCTTGGCGAAGCCGATGACTGGGGAGCGATGGAAAAAGAAGGCTACCTCAATATCATTGGTGGCAACGGCATCTACAGCGTAGATGGGCCCACCCCCTTTGATGGACGGAGGCGATTGTCGGTACCCAAGCATCGCCGCGAGAGCGTTGATGTTTGGTTGAGTGATCAAGGATTTTCGACCGAGGAAGTATTCGTCTGCTACGAGCTGGAGACGATTCTTCGCATCGCCAAGCATTTTAGCGTACGCGGCCGGCTCGATCCCAGCGTCGAATGGGTTGCGGTGTCGGCAGTGGGCGCGTGGGATGTGTTCTAGAATGCCCTGGCGACCCGGCTCAGCTGCTCGCCCCTAAGTTCAGGCAACAACGGACGAATACCTCGTGAGCTACTCGACAAAATACCGGAAGGCCATCGAAATATTGGCCAAGCCGGTAGTTGCCGAGGACGGCGTGCCCTCCGGCGAGATCGCGGCAGGAGAGCATCGCCTCGGAATCCAACTGCCAAGTGCCCTTCGCGAGTACCATATGACCGCGGGCCGACTTGATGGGCTGAACCGCGCGCACAATCGGCTCTACTCCCCGCATGACTGGTTTGTGGATGCTGGGAACCTTGTGTTCATGGAGGAGAACCAACTGGTTGTCTTCTGGGGCATCCCGATCAATGGGGACCCTAGCGATGATCCGCCCGTACTGCAGGGCGTCAACGTCATCGACCAGCCGGTCGAATGGCATCTCGAGCACGGCAGCTGCTCCGAGTTTCTGCTCATGATGCTGCATTGGCAGGCAGTCTGTGGTGGGATGGCGTTCACCGGTAGCGCAGACATTGCTTCCGTGACGCTGACGCACATCCGGGCAAGCTGGCCGTTTGTCGGGGAGATGGGGGGAATGCTGGTCTTTGCGCGAGATGGCAGCGCGGCCTGCGTCATAGGTGAGGGCGACGCACTGCAGCTGTTCGTGGGTGGCCGGTCGAAACAGGATTTCAATCTCATCTACGATGAGTTTGGACGCATCGGTGTGAAATTGGAGCGTGTGTAGCCAGGTGCCGCACGAGAGCTAGCTTGCAGTATGCGGCGGGATGGGCCCAATGAGACAGTCCGCAACCGATGCCCTCCGTTGATACATAGTGCGGGAATTTTTGCGGCCGCGACCTCCGGACCGGCCAATCGTGGCCCGGTTCGTTCTGACGTCGCCTTGGTC
>Ga0075423_10000216_pt1 | contig 41853 bp, 35 predicted proteins | sample SoiMethybrSBSTD2_FD_80114 | JGI IMG/M metagenome (GOLD analysis project Ga0075423, IMG submission 80114) | Bulk soil microbial communities from a Populus tree surrounding site in Tennessee, USA - Soil MetaG P. TD hybrid SBSTD2 | ecosystem: Environmental > Terrestrial > Soil > Tree plantation... | reverse complement strand
AGTCGCTGACCTCGAGACCCGAACGCCGCCGGTTGAGCTCCAGACCTCGGTCGAGCAAGGAAATCCCGCGAAGGTGCTGATCGAGCGGTCGAAGGGGGCCGACTTGATTGTTGTCGGGTCCCGTGGCCGAGATGGCTTTGCCGGAATGCTGCTGGGCTCGGTCAGTCAGCACGTTGTGGCACACGCCCACTGCCCCGTCGCTGTCGTGCGCTGATTGCCTGGCAAATCAGCTTCGCCTTCCCTGCCCTGAGGGCCAGGCACAACTAATGTGACTCGGATTGCAGGTGACTCTGGATCTGCACGCCCCGCACCTTTCCTGGGCCGAGGCCGCAGATTAATGACCCGCGCGGATGAGCATTGCCCCTACTCCAACGCCACGCGCGGCAACATCCCGGTCCCGCTCAGCGTTGACCGGACACCGATCCAGCGGGCCGCAGCCTGACCCTGTGGCCTGAATTCGGCAAGGGCGATCCCTACAGGTCCTCGGCTCAGGACCGGCTAACCGTTAAGCATCCTCACGCCCCCGGCCATCGCGCGAGACCATTGCTGCTAGCTGCAAAGCAGGCCGCGCAGGTTTGCGCACCAAATGATGCTGCAAGTTATAACTGAGAGACGTCGGTCAGCTGACGGATATCGTTTATGGGTCCGGCCCCATGGGCTTCCGTGGCGCCTGCGCTAGTTGTGCTCGCCGCAGTGTGCCGTGCATCGTGCAGATGATCAACAGCAAGCGACGGTCGCCGGAGTGAGCCAGGGAACAAGTGCTCGGGAGATAGATGGTGGCTCAGCACGCAGACCAAGTAAGGAAAGGACCAACATGACACTCGGATTTGGCCACGTCGTCATCGACTCACAGCGGGCTGACGACATCGCTGCATTCTGGTCGGCCCTTCTCGAGCGCCCAGTCACAGAGGGTGCCAACCAGTTCTTCGCGATGATCCCAGCGTCCGAGGACGCTAGTTTCCCCGCAATGATGTTCCTCGCCGTACCCGAACCGCGCCAGGGCAAGAACCGTCTTCATCTCGACCTCGTCGCGACAGACCTCTCTGCCGAGGTTGATCGGGCGGTCGGCCTCGGCGCGACCAAGGTCGCCGAGTTCGACGAGTACGGGACGAGATGGGTGACCCTGACAGATCCCGAAGGCAACGTTTTCGATATCGGAGTTGGCTCATCCGCGGAGGAGGCCGTCAGCTAGCCAGGCGAGCAGTCAGTCAGGGTATGCCCTGAGATCACCTGAGGCGGCCCTGGAAGCGTCGCCGAGCTCTCGGCGGCGCCATCGAGCCGGGGCTAGCTTGAGAGGATGACCGAGCGCGTCCCCGAACCCATGAATGTTGGCCCTATTGCCGGCGGCAACCTACGCGCCTCCGACGCCGACCGCGAGCAGGTGGCAACCGTGCTCAGCACCGCGTACGCCGAGGGCAGGCTGACCCGGGAGGAGCACGACGAGCGCACCGACCAGCTGCTGGCGGCTAAGACCTTCGACGATCTCGTCTCGATCACGCGCGATCTCGTCGTTGTCGGCAAGCCGGGCCAAGTCGCAGCCCGGCAGTCCGGGACCAGCTTCGCGATCGACACCAGCAGGCAGAATCCCGAAACCGACAAGATGATCGCGATCTTTGGCGGCGTCAACCGCGGCGGGAGATGGCGGGTGCGCAGGAACACGCAGGCGTTTGCGCTCTTCGGCGGGATGGATCTTGATCTTCGCGATGCGATCTTCGAGGCCCCAGTGGTGGAGATCTCAGGCTTCTGGTGCTTCGGCGGGCTCGACATCAAGGTGCCAGTAGGCATCGAGGTGCAGGATCAGACTGCGGGGATCTTCGGCGGGACCGATGTTCGCGACATCGGCGATCCCGTTCCCGGTGCGCCAACCCTGGTGATCAAGGGCGTCACCTTGTTCGGCGGTGTATCGGTACGAGGTCCAAAGCCAAGTAAAAAGCGGAAATGAGCGGCCGCGCATCTTCCCCGTACGCGGCCGTTCCGCCGCTGCTGCGTAGCTGGCACGTAGCCTGAACCTGTTATGGAAGAACTGTTCGCGCCGCCGGCGTACGAGTGGAAGCGGCTCTCCCCCAAGTTCCGTTCGATGCGGATACTGACCAGCTTGACCGTTACGCCTGTCATCTTCACGATTGCGGCGTTGATCGTGGGAGTCAGCTCAGGCAGGTGGTGGATCTCAGGCGTGATCTGGGCGGCGGCGATAGTCATCGTGATCATCCGGGTCCCCTTCGTCATTCGCAGCTGGCGATCCTGGGGGTACGTGGAGCGCGACGACGACCTCTACATCACGCACGGCGTCATGTTCCGAAACCTGGTTGCGGTGCCGTACGGGCGGATGCAGTTGGTTGAGGTCGAGTCCGGCCCGCTGGAACGCGCCTTCGGCCTGGCTTCGGTCACCCTGAAGACCGCCAGCCCCGAGACCGGTGCTCGCATTCCTGGCCTCACCCCGGAGGAGGCAACGCGGCTGCGGGATCGTCTCACCGAACTCGGCGAAGCTCACGCCTCGGGGCTATGACATCCTCGCAGGCTCCCCAGCCCACCTCGCCCGCCGACCCAGAGGTCAGCACGACACCAGGCTCGGCGACTCCGACCACAGCTTCCCCAGCACCGGTCAAGCAAACCGAGCGACCGCATCCGCTGACGCCCTTCGTCCGCGGATGGCTCGTCTTTGTTGCGATCGCCATCGGCTGGGGTCGGGAGATCGTCACCAGCGCGGGCGAAAATCAGTTCGAGCCTGGTGGCCTGAGCTGGATCCTGCCGATCCTCGGCGTCGTTGTGTTGCTCGCCGCGGTCACCGGTTTCATTAGCTGGTACTTCACCCGATTTGTCATCGATGACGAAGAACTACGCATCGAGACCGGCGCGATCTTCAAGAAGTCCACGAAGATCCCGTTCGAACGGCTGCAGTCGGTTGACATCATCCAGCCGCTCGCAGCTCGGATGTTCGGCCTCGCCGAACTGCGTCTCGACGTCGGCAACAGCACTACCAAGCTGCGCTATCTAAGCCGGAGCAGGGCGTCTCGGTTCCGCGACTATTTGCTCGCCCGGGCACAGGGCCACCAGGCCAGCATCCAGGATCTTGATCAACAATCGGTGGCAAGCGTCTTCACCGATCTCGGAGTAGCCGATCAGCCACTCGTCCAAGTCTCGCCGCAGCGCCTCATCGTCAGTTTCCTGCTTTCCACAGAGTGGTTGATCCCGACCGCCATTTCGATCATCATTCTGGTCGTCACAGCAACCTTCGGGGTGGTTCCGTTGGCGCTTGGCGCCCTGATTCCGCTGCTCATCGGCATGCTGTCGCTGATCTGGCGGCGCGTGATCGGAATGTTCAACTTCACCCTGGCCGAGTCGTCGCGGGGGCTGCGGATCACCCGCGGCCTGACCAATCTGACAAGCCAGTCGGTGCCAATCAATCGCGTCCAGGGCGTCAAGACCAGCCAGCCGCTGCTTTGGAGAGCACTCGGGTGGTATCGGGTGGACATCGACATCCTCGGATACGCCCACGGCGACGGCGAGAGCAATGAGTCAACGGCGTCCAGCGTGCTGCTGCCAGTCGCCGACCCCGACGAGGTCGAGCTGGCCCTGAGGCGGGTACTACCAGGATTTGATCTTGATCGGATTGAGCTGCATCCTTCACCGAAACGTGCGCGCTGGCTGCGGTGGTTCGACTTCTGGACCCTCCGTTACGGCTGGGACGACCGCATACTGATCACCGAGCAGGGCTGGCTCACCCACGCGCGTGACGTCGTGCCGCATGCCAAGACGCAGTCCGTACACGTCGAGCAGGGGCCGTTGCAACGACTGCTGCGGTTGGCCGATGTCCACGTCCACACTCCGCGAGGGCCAGTGAACGCGGTCGCACATCAGCTCGACGAGCGCTCAGCCCGCGAGCTCGCGCTGACCCAGCTGGATCGGGCGCGAGCGGCTCGAACAGCAGAGCGCGAGCATCGCGCCGTCAACGCAGTCCGAATAGATGATCATGAAGGTGAAGCCGAGCTGCTTGCGGCATTCGGCACCCGCCGTGATCAACTGCTCGGTTCGGGAGGCGAGAGCGAAGTGTTCGCTCTCGATCATGATCGAGTGTTTCGGCTGTATCGCAGCCGACACGAGGCACCGAGACGGACGGCGGTTCAGTTACGCGGGCTCTATGAGAGCTGGCGCGGCACCGAGATCGGGATCGAGCTGCCGTTGATCATTGACGCGGGTGAGCGCAATGGCCGCTTCTATACGGTGGACCGGCGATTCTCGGGTCTGAACTTCTCGACCTGGCTGCAATCCGCCGACATGACCGAGCGCCGCCCCGCGTTGATCAGTTTTCTTGATGCGACCGAGCAGCTGCAGCGACTGCCGAGACCAGTGCCCGGCTTCGCACGGCTGATCGGAGAGGGTGCGCCACAACAATTCGGCACGCTGAGTGAACTGCTCGCCAGCATGCTCCGGGGCCCGCTCCAGAACAGCAGAGCCCAGCTGGAACACGACCTGCCCGGCATCGACGAGGTGTGGAACACATTGCACGGTGATCTCGCGCAACGGTCCGTCACGCCAGCCGTCGTGCACGGCGACGTCTGTCCACCCAATGCGTACATCAGCAAGGGTCCCCAGGGTCCGGTTGTCACCGGAATAGGGGACTTCAGCCCGCACACGGTCAACGCCGATCCGCTACTTGATGTTGCTGGCGCGTTGATCTTCCTCGAACTCGAACCGTACGCCGACGCGCCGGCGGACGCGGCCTGGCTGGAAGCAGTCGCGGTGGAGCGGCATGGGCGTGAGATCGTCCGCTGGATCGACGTCTACCGACGCTACTACGGCTTCTACTTCTCCAACGCGTACGCGTTCGACCCGACCCTGTATGCCTGGTGCCTGCGCCAGCTGAGTCGCTGAGTCGCATGCCAAGATCGGCCGGGCTGATTCAGGTCGCTCCCCCACCTTGCCTGGCGACTGCGGGCGGCGGATAGTTGGCGCAGGGAAAGGCGGTGGCTTGGAGTGAATCTGGAACCTGCGGAGATGCGTACGCTCCAGTTCGGACCGTTTTGGGTTTTGAGCGCAGTGGCCGGCACCTACAACCGATTCAAGACCTACGAACTCGCTGCGTTCTGGGACACCGTTGTGGCCGTCGCGCTGCGTACGCCCTATCCGGCACGTGACATTCTCACCTCGATGACGGAAGACCGTCCCGGCCTCCTGTTCGACTTCGAACTTGACGATCGGCCCGTCGTCTCGGGGCTTCGGCAAATCCTGGAGATCCTCTACCGGGTCGAGCCGGAGACATCCAGTGACTTTAGGTTGGCGCTGCTACGCATTGGAGCCGACGTCGCCCGGAACCGCGGACCCTATGGCCGCACCATCACTGCAGAACAGGAGCAGACCTTGCTCTTGTTGGCAGCGTTGCTGGACATGGACTTCGTGGCAGATATCAGCGACGTACTCGTCTGAACTCCAATCCTGACCGATATGCGGGGATTGCAGGCACTCCCCGCAGCGCCCGGATATCGCTAGGCTCCCAAGCATGAGCGAAGAATCGGTACGAAGCGCGCCCGTGCTCGGCATCGACATAGGCGGCAGCGGCATCAAAGGAGCGCCCGTCGATCTGGCAACTGGTGAGTTCACCTCGAAACGACTTCGCATCACCACGCCACCGAAGTCGACGCCGAAGAACGTAGCTGAGGTCGTCGGCGAGATCGTCGAGAGCTTCTCGCAGATCATTGGCGACGGGCCGATCGGCGTCACGATCCCCGCCGTCGTGACCCACGGCAAGACCCGCTCTGCGGCGAACATCGACAAGTCGTGGATCGATGCCGATGCCGAAAAGATCTTCGAGGACCGGCTAGGTCGGGAGATCTTGCTCGTCAACGACGCAGATGCGGCCGGCATCGCCGAGGTGCACTACGGCGCCGCAGCAGGTCATCCCGGTCTGGTGATCATGACCACGCTGGGCACCGGCATCGGCACCGCGATTGTCTACCGCGGTGTGCTGATCCCCAACTCGGAGCTGGGCCATCTCGAGATCGATGGCCACGACGCCGAGCGCCGTGCCGCGGCCAGCGCCAGGGAGAAGGAAGGGCTCTCCTTCAACGACTATGCCGTCCGGCTGCAGCGCTACTACGAGCGGCTTGAGGCGTTGCTGTGGCCAGATTTGATCGTGATCGGCGGCGGCGTAAGCAAGCACTCGGACAAGTTCATCCCCAAGCTCAAGCTCAATGCCGAGGTCGTACCCGCGAAGCTGCTGAACACTGCCGGCATCGTTGGCGCCGCTTGGCTCGCGGCTGATCGTCAGATCCATCCCGACGAGCTCCGCTAGCTCCGCGCAGCACATACTTCGGCTCCCCTCGTCGGAAACTCACGTGCACGTGTGCTCCTGTCACGTTGCACACGTTGCAAAGCGTGCAACGCGCTCGGAACGAACGTGCACGTGAGTTTCCGTCACGGCCGCAGGGCAACAAGGGTCGAGACGCGACTTCTTGCTACATCCGCTCCAGAGGCTCGATTCCGAGCATGGTGAGGCCTGAGACGAGGACTCGTTTGGTGGCCAGGCACAAAGCGAGGCGTGAATCCCGCACAGCACCCGAAGACTGCAGCACCGGACACTGCTCGTAGAAGATCGCCAACGCACCGGACAACTCGTAGAGGTAGCTGCACAGCCGGTGCGGCTGCAGAGTCCGCCCGACCTCGTCCACGGTGTCTCCGAACCGAGTCAGCAGTAAGGCCAGCGTCTGCTCCGCCGGCTCCTCGAGTACCAGAACCTTCGACTGCTCGCCATACCCGCGAGCCGTGGCCTTGCGGAGCACTTGAGTCACTCGCGCATGCGCGTACTGGAGGTAGGGTCCGGTGTTGCCTGTGGTCTGGACCATCCGGCCGACATCGAAGACGTAATCCTTGTTCAATGCATTGGACAGGTCGGCGTACTTGATCGCGGCGAGGGCGACCGGCGGCGCAGCCTGCTCCTCGGCCGCGTCCAGCAGAGTATTGAGCGTCACCGTCGTGCCGTCCCGAGTCTTGAACGGCTTGCCGTCGGTGCCTAGCACGGTGCCGAACGCGACGTGCTCGGTCGTTACGTCATCGGGCAGAAAACCTGCCTTGCGAGCAACCGCAAACACCAGATCGAAATGATCGGACTGCCGCGCGTCCACCACATAGATGATCCGGTTGGCATGCAGATCGCGTACGCGATGCCGGATAGCCGCCAGATCCGTTGCGGAATAACCAAAACCGCCATCGCTCTTGCGGACGATCATGGGAGCCGCGAAGCCGTCGACGAACACGCACAATGCGCCATCGTCAATCACCGTGATGCCGCTTTGCTCCAGTTCGGCGACGACCTCAGGAAGATCATCGTTGTACGCCGACTCGCCGGCAAGATCATCATCCGTGAGTAACACGCCCAGCCGGGCGTATGACTCGTTGAAGCCGGCCAGTGAGACGTTGATCAGTTGTCGCCAGATCTCGCGGGTCTGATCGTCTCCGGACTGCAGGGCGACGACCCGGCGCCGGGCGCGACCAGCGAACTCCTGGTCTGTACGGAAGTGTGCGCTCGCGCGAGCATAGAGCGCCTCCGCCTCCGGCAGCGTGAGCGTCGACACATCGATGCCTTCGTCGAGGATCTGCTCGACCAGCATGCCGAACTGAGTGCCCCAATCACCGATGTGGTTCTGGGCGATCACGTGATCACCAAGGCCGCTAAGCACCCGGCGCAGGCAGTCGCCGATCACCGTCGAGCGCAGATGCCCAACGTGCATCTGCTTGGCCACGTTCGGAGCGGAGTAGTCGATCACCACGGTCTGAGGTTGAGATGTCTGCGGCACGCCCACCCGTGGGTCTGTGAGTTGATCAGTTACGGCCTGAGCCAGTATGTCGGTCCGCAGTCGGAAGTTGATGAAGCCCGGTCCAGCGATCTCGGGCGGCTCGCACAGGTCGGCAACCTCAAGCTTGGCGATGATGAGGCCCGCAATCTCCCGCGGTGGCTTGCCCTCACTGTTGGCCAGGCGCAGGGCCACATTGGACTGGTAATGGCCGAACTGTGGTCTCGTGGCAGGCCGGAGCTCTGGATCGACGCCGGTGACAGCCTCGATCCGAGCATTCAGCACAGAAGCAAGGGAAGACACAAAGGGAGATTATTTCACTGTCCCAGCCATGGCTCGCGCGATCGACACCAGAGATGGCCGTCATGCACACTTTGCTCGCTCGCGTCACCACTTGTTCGGGCGCTCCTGCCAGCGATAGATCTGTCCGTCGCGCAGCTCCACGGCGTACGGCTCGCCAGGCCGTGCTGCATTCTGCAGCCGCTCGATGGCCTTGGTGCGCCCTCGTACTCGAGTGCCTTCGGCTGTCGTCCAATGCAGATACGGATGCAGTAACAGCCGCAATACGTCCCAGTCTTGTCTCAGCATCGCCGCGTGTGCCGCCCTGGTCACCTCGTCGGCCAGGTCCGGATCGTCGTCCATCATGAGCCGGGCTGGCAGCGTGGACACCAGTAGCTGCGCCGTTCCTGGCCAGCCTGGCCGAGCTCGTCGGTGCGAATCGGCGTGCCGCAGCGCCGGCACGGCTGACCCGACCGCTCGTATACGTATGACCGCCGGCCCGGCCGTAGGTCGCCGGTGGTTGATTGCTCAGGTCGCCACCGGTTTGCCTGCAGCAGCTGCTGGCCGCGCTCGACAATGCGCCGCAGGTTGGCGACGTCGCTGACCGGCGTATGCGGGTGAACGCCATGGAGGAAGAGCAGTTCGGCTCGATAGAAGGTGCCAATGCCAGCCAGGTTCCGTTGATCGAGCAGGGCCTCGCCGATCGTGCGGTCGGGTCGGGTGGCAATTCGCCTGACAGCCTCGTCCAAGTTCCAATCGGGCCCGAGAAGGTCAGGCCCGAGATGCCCGACGACCGAGTTCTCCGCAGCCGTCGGAACGAGCTCGACGACGGGAAGCCGATATCCGACGGCATCATGATCGGCGGTTGCCAGCACGGCGCGAATCTGAAATGCGGGTCCTCCACTCCAGCGGCGGCCGCGCTGATAGATCTTCCAGACCCCGTCCATCTTGAAATGGGTGTGCAACGTGAACTCGTTGCTGAACCGGAATAGCTGGTGCTTCCCGCGCGATATCACCTCACGTACGCCGACACCGGTCAGATCGGTCGTGGCCAGAGCAGGTACGCGAAACTCAGATCTGGTCAGCACTCGGCCAGCAAGTGCTTCATTCAGCCTCTGGCATGCCCGCCAGACGGTGTCTCCCTCGGGCACAGCGTCATTGTGCCGTGCCCGAGGGAGATAACGCTCGCATCATGACGGCAACCCAGGTTCGGAAGGGTCGCCAAGACTCAGCCAGCGCAAGCATCTCGGCATCGCCGAGCTCATGATCAATGCCATACGCCTGCTGAATCGCTGCCCTTGATCGAGGCTCCCCGAGCGTAGGCGCATCGGCGTGGCCACACGCTCGGATGACGATCAACGAGCTGTAGAAGGGGCCGATGCCGGGCAGCTGCTGGAGCTCGGCTTGGGCATCTTCGGGGGACATCGCGCGCAGGCGTTCCGCATCCAATCGTCCGCGCTGGGTGGCCTCCGCCACGGCGTGCAGCCGAGGGATGCGGTCGGCCGGTAGCCCCGGCACCGACTCCATACCCAGTAGTCCGCTCGGCGTCGGCACGCAGCTGGTCCGAGTGCCTGACAGTTCAAACTCTGCTCCGTACTGCTCCGACATCTGGTTACGCACAATGATTCCCTGGCTGCGGGCTCGGCGAGCACTGATGATCGACCAGACCGCTGCCTCGTACGGCGAGTAGAACAAGGCAGGCCGAAACCCCGGCGCCTTGTTGTGTACGCGGGCGAGCACCGGGTCGGCAAGGCACAACTGGTGAAACGCTTCTCCGTCGTGATCGAGGGAAACCACTCTCGCGACTTGCTTGCGCAGCGCCTGCACCTCCGCGTCGCTGAGCGGATCTCCAGCCGATTGCACTCGCAGCTCAAGTCGATCGCCGAGCTGCTGGGCCTCAACCCCGACTTGGCGTTCATAGTCCCCGTCCAGGCAGAATGCCATCCGCATTACTCCGTCGAAGCTGCGCTCGTCGCGATGTCCGAAGCCCATCGTCGCGATCTCCCGCAGGTCGAACGGACCAACGATGTCCACCTGTGTGGTCAACACTGTCGTCGCCATGGCGTTCGTCATTCTGTTCGGCACCACGTTCGTCATGCGTTCGCCATTCTGCTCGTCATTCTGTTCGTCATTCTGTTCGTCATTCTGTTCGTCATTCTGTTCGTCATTCTGTTCGTCATTCTGTTCGTCATTGTCTTCGTCATTGCCATCACGTCGTCAGTCTGTGACACAGCACTGACATTTCTGGTCAGCCACATCTGCACCCCTACCCTTGGGGTGTGCCATCGCCGGGGCCAGCCGTTTCCTGGAAGCGATGGATTGTGCGCTGGTGCCGGCTCCTAGCTGGTGCGTGGATCCTTGGTCTTGCCGTTGTTGCGGTCTCAGTCAGGTTCGTCCGGGTCACAGCGGCCGGTCATTGCTATCAAGAATCAGATGTTCCTGCCGTGCCAGTGGCGCTCGTGTTGGGCGCTCAAGTCAAACCTGATGGCACGCCGTCGGGATTCCTGGCCGCGCGTCTTGATCTTGCCAAGCGACTCTACGATGCCGGCCGGATCGAGACGGTCATTGCGTCGGGCAACCATGTAGTCATCGAGCACAACGAACCGATGGTCATGCGGAACTACTTGATCAAGGCGGGAGTGCCGGCAGAAAGAGTGATCGCCGACCCTGGTGGCTTCGATACCTATCAGTCCTGCCTGCGAGCCAAAAAGATCTACGGTCTCTCACGGCTTCTTATGGTCACTCAGAGTTACCACCTGCCTCGTGCCGTCGCGACCTGTCGAGCCCTCGGTGTTGACGCAGTCGGTGTCGGCGACGACTCAGCCCGGCAGTACCGAGTGTCCTGGCTACGAGGAGCTATTCGGGACCAGTTCGCCTGCGTCAAGACGATTATTGATCTTGGTACCGGCCGGGATCTAGACCTCGTCGAGCGGAACGCCCCGGGCTAGGGAACGTCTGCTGAAACACCCTCGCTGCATGACGAAAAGTAGGTTCCGACACACAGGGGAAGATTTCAGGGGTCGATTTGATGACGAAATCGCCAATTGGAAAACACTTAGCTTTGCATGCTAATTCAACACTTAGTTTGACGCGCTAAAGACCTGGGGGCGTGGCTGATCGCGCACCGGAAAAAATGCGGTTGTAGCCCGAAATCGTAATCAATTCGTTTGATTAATCCCCAAGGAAATATGTAACCCTTATCAGAATCTCAAAATTAAAGAGGCTCCACTACGCAGTCACTGTGGTCTGCTGCGACGCAAATATCGGTTCAGGGTATGAGGTGAGCGATGGCGCGGTTCTTGGCGGGGGTTATGAAGTTTCGTCTCCTGATCTTGGCGGCCGCCATAGGAGTCCTAGCCGTGGGCATTGTGCAGCTCCGGGGCACGTCCCCGGAGGTGTTGCCCGAGTTCAGCCCGCCGTACGCGGAGGTCCAGACCGAGGCACTCGGTCTCTCAGCGGAGGAAGTCGAGCAGCTGATCACTGTCCCTCTCGAGGCCGATTTGCTCAACGGCGTGGAGGGCGTAGACATCATCCGGTCAGAGTCGCTCCCTGGCCTCTCCTCGATCGTGATGGTCTTCGCGCCTGGCACCGATATCTACCGCGCTCGACAACTGGTTGAAGAACGACTCACCCAGGCTCACGCTCTCCCCAACGTGTCCAAGCCACCGATGTTGCTGCAGCCCTTGTCGTCCGCCAACCGAGTGCTGATGATCGGCATGTCCACCACGGAGCTGACCCCGATCGAGCAGTCGGTGATCGCACGGTGGACCGTACGGCCGCGACTCATGGGTGTCCCAGGGGTGGCCAACGTCTCAATCTGGGGACTGCGTGATCAACAGCTTCAGGTCCAGGTCAATCCCGAGACCCTGCGAGATCGTAAAGTGACCTTGAATCAGGTGATCGAGACCGCAGGCAACGCCCAAGTCGTCTCACCGCTCACTTTCTTGGAAGCCTCGACGCCGGGCACCGGCGGATTCATCGAGACGCCGCAGCAGCGTCTGCAAGTAAGGCATCTGCTGGAGAAGATCGCCGATCCCGCCGAACTCGCGAAGGTTCCCGTGGAGGGCACGTCGGGAAATCTCAAGCTTGGTGACGTCGCCACCATCAAGGTCGATCACCAACCGCTCATCGGTGACGCGGTCGTCAACGGCAAGCCGGGTTTGATCTTGGTTGTCGAGAAGTTCCCAGGAGTCAGCACTACCCAGGTCACTCAGGACGTCCAACAGGCCTTGGAGACGCTGCGACCTGGCCTCAGTGGCATCGAGACCGACACGTCGTGGTTCGCCCCAGCTGATTACGTCCAGTCCGCCAAGGCCAACCTCTGGTTAGCAATCGTCATCGGCGCCGCGTTGTTGATCCTCGCGCTGGCCGCGTTGCGCTTTCACTGGCGGGCCGGGATCGTCGTCCTGATCACTGTTCCGCTATCAGTGATCAGCGCGGCTCTCGTGGTCAATCTGCTTGGATACGGGCTGAACGCATTGGTTGTCGCGGGACTTGCCGCTGCCGTTGCCATCGTGGTGGACGAGGCCATCGCACCCGGCGAGGCAACGTTGCGGCGGCTACGGGCGCGCGGCGCCGGGCCCGACGCCGAGCCGACGTGGGTGGCCATCCAGCAGGCCCACGCGACAGTCCATCGGCCATTGATCTACGCCGGACTTGTTGCGCTATTGGCGATTCTTCCCATCGCGGTGCTTGAGGGGCGACCTGGAGAGTTCTTCACCCCGATGGTCCTGGCGTACGCCGTCGCGGTAGTCGCCGCGTTGATCGTCGGGGTTACGGTCGGCCCAGCGCTGAGCAGTCTGCTGTTCGCCCGCTGGCAGCCCAAGGCTGATACACCACGAGGACCTGTGCGCTGGCTGGGCGAGCACTACCGCAGCGGGCTGCAACGATTCTCTGGCAGCCTCCGCCCCGCTCTGCTGGTGGCCGCCGCGTGCGGCCTCCTCGCCATCGCAATCCTGCCGTTCGTCAACACGGCAGTGACACCCACTTTCCAGGACCGGAACGTGGTAGTCAGATTGCAGGGTCAGCCAGACGTCTCCAACGAGGCGATGAGACAGCGAGCGACTGACCTCGGCAACCAGATCCGGACCCTGACCGGGATAACCGGTGTCGGCGCGACGGTTGGACGGGCCATAACCGGAGACCGAATCGTCAACGTCAACTCCAGCGACGTATGGGTGACAATCGCCAATGACGCCGACTACAAGGCGACTGTGGCCTCGATCGAGGACGCGGCGCGCCAGGTCCCCAGCGTGACCGCTGAGGTTTTCCCGTACTCCACCCAAGAGATGCGAGAAGTAGGAAGCCTGCACACGGGTACGAACACTGTGACCGGGAGCGGGCTAGACGTGCTCACCGGCTTGAACACTCCGATTGCCATCCGCGTCTTTGGCCAGGATCCCACCGTTCTCGCTGCTGAAGCCGCGAAGGTACAGCAAATGATGGCGACCATCGACGGGGTTGCTAACCCGCGAGTCGAAGGAGCCGCAACCCAGCCGTCGATCGAGATCGAGGTCGACCTGAACAAAGCTCAAAGCGTTGGAGTCTCGCCTGGTGACGTACGGCGGGCCGAAGCAACCTTGCTCCAGGGCATTCAGGTAGGCAGCGTGTTCGAGGAGCAGAAGGTCTTCGACGTGATCGTGCTCGGGGCCCCTGAGACCCGACGCAGTGTGGCCGATGTGCAGGCAATGCTCATCGATATGCCAGGTGGCGGTCACGTCCGGCTGGGCGACGTTGCCAATGTCCGACTCGCGCAGACTCCGCCGGTGATTCGCCGCGACGCTGTTTCACGGCGCGTTGATGTCGTCGCAGATCTGGACGGGCGAGGCACAGGAGCAGTCGTCGCCGACCTTGAGCGGCAGCTCGCGACGATGAGCTTCCCGATGGAATACCACGCCGAGGTGATGGCCCAGACCACTGCCGAAGAGGCTGGGATCGGACGGGCGATCGGTTTCGCCGTCGGGGCCATCATCGCCGCGTTTCTGCTCTTCCAGGCCGCTTTCGGCAGCTGGCGACTGGCGCTGGTCGCCACGGCGGCGTTGCCGCTGTCCCTGACAGGTGGTCTGCTCACTGGACTCATCGATGGGCTGACGTTCGGCCTGGGCGCGTTGTTGGGCCTGCTGGCAGTTCTCGGCCTGGCGGCTCGCTACATCACATTGATGTTGGCGGCAATCCAAGGCCCTGATCGCAGGCGGGCCAGCAATGACGACGCCACCACGGTGCATGATCGGGCCCGGGAGTGTTTCAGTTCGTTGATCATCACAGCAGCCGCGGTCGCGGCCCTCGCACTACCGTTCGTGGTGCTGGGCCCCCGAGCCGGACTGGAGATTCTGCACCCGCTCGCCTTGGTGCTGCTGGGCGGTTTGGTGAGCTCGCTGGTGGTGGCTTTGTTCCTGCTGCCCTCTGCGTACATCCATCTGGTTCCGCAGCACGCGGATGATGCGCCGCCGGATTATGAGGAAGAAGAGCGACAACCGGTAGGAGCCGGGTCTGGAACGGGGCTGTGATGAGCGCGCGAAGGACCCTCGAGAGAGGCCGACATACCATCGTCGGTTGCGTGATCGCAGCCGCGGTCGCGACCTCCTTCTCCTTCGCAGGCTGCGCGGAGATCGAGGTGCCGTCAGTGGAGCCCTACGAGCCAGCCGCTTTGGAGACACCGGGCCCAGGCCAGCCGGCGCGGGTGACCTTGACCGATGAGGCTGAGCGCCGAGTCGCACTTCGGACCACCTTGGTCAGGGCCAGCGGAAGTGACATTGCGGTGGACTATCCCGCTCTGGTCTACGACAAGGTGGGAAAGCCTTGGGTCTTCGCGGTCGTCGGCCCTCGGACCTACGTGCGTGCCCCAGTGGACATCAAAGAGGTGACGGACGCCGAGGTGATTCTGAGGTCAGGTCCACCAGCCGGCACCCAGGTGGTGACGGTGGGCTCGATTGAGCTTTGGGGTGCCGAACTCGGCATTGCGGGAAAGCACTGAGGGCGGCCACTGATGCGTAGCATCGTCAAGGCCAGCCTTACGTTCCGCTGGATCGTGCTCTTCCTCGCTGCGGCCACGCTGGCTCTGGGCTTCGCCCAGCTTCCGGACACGAAGGTCGACGTCTTCCCCGAGTTCGCTCCGCCGCAGGTCGAGATTCAGACGATCGCGGTCGGCAACTCCTCGAACGAGGTCGAGCAGCTGATCACGGTACCCATCGAGGACCAGCTGGGCGGTATCGAAGGCCTGGCTGAGCTGCGCTCGAAGTCGGTAGCCCAGTTGTCCTCCATCCGCCTGATCTTCGAACGCGGAACCGACGAGCTGCGGGCGCGGCAACTTGTTCAGGAGCGGTTGTCGCAGATGACCCCCAACCTCCCGACGTGGGCCAGCCCGCCGTTCATGATGCCGCCCCTGTCGGCGACCAGCCGCATCCTCAAGATCGGACTGTCGTCAGACACGGTGAACCTCACTGACATGTCGACGATCGCGTACTGGAAGATCCGAGCGCGGCTGCTTCGGGTGCCCGGGGTTGCGCAGGTCGCGATCTGGGGAGAGCGTTTGCCGCAACGCCATATCCAGGTGGATCCCAAGAAACTTGCAGAGCACGACGTCACGCTGCAGAACGTGATGGACGCCGCTGCGGACTCCGTCGAAGCGGGCCTGCTGCGCTACTCCGATGGTGCGGTGGTCGGTACCGGCGGCTTCGTTGAGACATCCGGTCAGCGGTTCAACGTCCGGCACGTCCAACCCATCTTCGAGCCCGATCAGCTGGGCCAGGTGCCCGTTGCCGAACGCGACGGCAAGGTGATCCGGCTCGGTGATCTCGGCAACGTGCTTGTCGACCCAGGCCCGCTGATCGGCGACGGCGTGGTTGATGACGGGCCAGGGTTGTTGCTCGTCGTGCAGAAGTTCCGGGGCGCCAACACCGTAGAGGTCACGCGCGGTGTCGAAGAGGCCATGCGTGAGATGCAGCCCGGACTACCTGGGATCACGGTCGATACGACGATCTTCCGACCAGCCACCTTCATCGAGCAGTCGCTGGACAATCTGCGAACGGCAATGCTGTTGGGCATCGCGTTGGTCGTATTGATCATCGTCGCTTTTCTGTTCGAGTGGCGGACGGCGTTCATCAGTCTGATCGCCATCCCGCTGTCATTGGTCGGTGCAGTACTCGTACTGGACGCCGCGGGTGCCACGGTCAACGTCATGGTCTTGGCAGGACTGGTGGTTGCCATCGGGGTGGTGGTGGACGACGCCATCATCGACGTGGAGAACGTGGTGCGACGGCTTCGGGAAGCCCACGCTGTCGGCAGCGGAGCGTCCACCTTCAGTGTCGTGCTCAACGCCTCGGTCGAGGTCCGCTCGGCGATCACCTATGCCACCTTGATCAACGTCGTAGCTGTCGTGCCGGTGCTCTTCTTGGAAGGACTGTCCGGGTCGTTCTTCCGGCCGCTGGTGCTCTCGTACGGGCTTGCGGTGCTGGTCTCCATGCTGGTAGCGCTGACCGTCACTCCGGCCTTGTGCCTGATTCTGCTGTCGCGAGGCAAGCTGGCGAGCAAGGAATCGCCCCTGATGCGGGTGCTGAAGCGCGGGTACGCTGCCGTTCTCGCCCCCCTGATCCGCAGGCCCATGCCGGCGATCGCGCTGACCGCGGCGCTCTTTCTTGGCGGACTGGCAGCAGCCCCAACGTTGGGCAGCCAATTGCTCCCCAACTTCAAGGAGCGTGACTTCTTGATGCATTGGCTGACGCAACCCGGCACATCCGTCACCGAAGAGACTCGGGTCTCGATCTCGGCCTGCAAGGACCTGCGGGAGATCGAAGGCGTACGCAACTGCGGGTCTCATATCGGCCAGGCGTTCCTGGCCGACGAGGTTTACGGCGTGGATTTCGGTGAGAACTGGATCAGCGTCAGCCCGGAGGTCGACTACGACCAGACGCTGGAGGAGGTGCACCGCGTCGTCGAGTACTACCCAGGGCTGTATCGCGACGTGCAGACCTACCTCAGGGAGCGCATCAAAGAGGTGCTGACCGGCAGCAGTGAATCGATCGTGGTGCGCATCTACGGGCCAGATCTTGCGACGCTACGCACCCAGGCCAAGGACATCGAGCAGCGGATCGGCGACATCCCCGGTATCAAGGACGCCCACGCCTCACTGCAAACTGACCTGCCGCACATCGAAGTCGAACCCGACCTGGCCAAGGCGCGAGACGTCGGGCTCACCCCCGGTGATATCCGTCGGCAGGCATCGACTCTGATCGCCAGTGAGGAGGTCAGCGACCTCTTTGTCGGTGGCAGGGCCTACGACGTGCACGTGACAGCCGTCCCATCGGCGCGCGACAGCATCACCGACGTGGAAAACCTGCAATTGGACACGCCGTCGGGTCGCCGCGTGACGCTGAAGGACGTCGCGGTAGTCCGCATGGCTCCGACGCCGAATGCCATCGAACGCGAGAAGCAGTCGCGGCGCATCGATGTCGGCGCCAACGTGGAGGGCCGGCCGCTGAACGAGGTAGTCGACGACGTCGAGCAACGCATGGAGGGGGTTACCTTCCCGCTCGGCTATCACGCGGAAGTGATCGGCGAGTCCACTGAGCTCGACGCGGCAGAGGACACGCTGCTGGCCTTTGGCATCGCGGCTGGCGTCGCGACCTTCCTGTTACTGCATGTTGCCTTCGGCAGCTTCCGGCCGGCGGCGTTGACCTTCCTGCTGCTGCCCATGGCACTGGTCGGAGGCGCAATCGCTGTCTGGATGAGCGGACGGATACTGTCGCTTGGGTCACTGGTCGGCTTTCTCGCGGTCTTCGGTATTGCTGCCCGGAATGGGATCTTGATGGTCAGTCACTTCCAGCACCTAGAGCGTGTCGAGGGTGTGCGATTCGGGCCCGCTCTCGTGATCCAGGGCGCCAAAGAGCGTCTGGCGCCGATTATGATGACCGCCCTGGCAACCGCTCTTGCGCTGATTCCGCTGGTAGTCGCCGGCAGCATTCCCGGTCACGAGATCGAGCACCCCATGGCGATCGTGATCCTCGGCGGCTTGGTCACCGCGACGTTGATCAACTTGTTCGTGCTGCCTTCGCTCTATCTGGCGTTCGGCAAAAGCAAGCGCGAGAGGCGGGCTGAAGTTGTCGAAGCTCCTGCCACTGCGGGCTGATCTTGTCGTGTAGAGGCGCCCGGGCGGGCTATGCAAACCTGCGCTTGCTTCTGTGGGGTACGTGCGGTCGATAGATGCTGCCGTTTCAAGCATCTTAAGTTTGCTACGCCCGCCCGCGCGTCTCTACACGACTTTCACGCAGTGCTCGTCCACGACCTTCGACAAGCTCCGGCCGCCGAGGGATGACGGCTATTTGCGCTGGGAGCGGTAGTAGGTGATCAAGGACTGGGTCGAAGAGTCTTGCTTGGTGAGGGCTTCGTCGTCACCCGAAACGGCTGGAGCTATCCGAAGCGCAAGCTGCTTGCCAAGCTCGACGCCCCACTGATCGAAGCTGTCGATGCCCCAGACCACACCCTCGGTGAAGGTGATGTGCTCGTACAGGGCGATCAGTTGGCCGACGACCGACGGCGTCAAGGCTGGAGCCATGATCGACGTGGTCGGACGGTTTCCTTCGAAGACTCGAGCCGGCACTATCGCTTCCGGAGTCCCCTCGGCACGAACCTCATCGGCGGTCTTTCCGAAGGCCAGCGCGGCAGTCTGGGCAAAGAAGTTTGCCAAGAACAACTCGTGTACGTCGTTGTCGTCATCGACCAGCGGGTGCGCGGGATTGGCGACCGCAAAGAAGTCTGCCGGGATCATTTGCGTGCCCTGATGGATCAACTGGTAGAAGGCGTGCTGACCATTCGTCCCGGGCTCCCCCCAGAACACTTCTCCAGTCTCGGTGGTTACCGGCGAGCCGTCGTATCGGACGCTCTTGCCGTTCGATTCCATGGTGAGTTGCTGCAAGTACGCCGGGAATCGGTGCAGATATTGCGCGTACGGCAACACGGCATGGCTTCCCGCCTTGAAGAAGTTCACGTACCACACATTCAGCAGGCCCATCAGCGCAGGCACATTGCTGGAGAATTCCGTCTCGGCGAAGTGCCGGTCGACGGCGTGGAATCCCGCGAGAAAGTCGGCAAAGTTCTCTGGTCCGATGGCTACGGCCACCGATGTGCCGATCGCCGAGTCCACGGAGTATCGGCCACCCACCCAGTCCCAGAAGCCGAACGCGTTCTCCGGGTCGATACCGAATGCTGCGACCTTGTCGAGTGCCGTGGACACAGCCACGAAATGCTTGGCCACCGCTGCGTTCGCGGCATCCTCGCCGTCCTCGATGGCACCCGAGGCACGCAATCGATCAAGAAGCCAGCTGCGAGCCAGCCGCGCATTGGTCAGCGTCTCCAACGTGGTGAAGGTCTTGGAAGCAACGATGAAGAGCGTGGTCTCCGGATCAAGATCTTTGGTCTTCATCGCCACATCAGTCGGATCGATGTTGGAGATGAAGCGCGCCTCCAGACCAGGCTTCACATACGGCTGCAGCGCTTCGTAGACCATCACCGGTCCAAGATCAGAACCACCGATCCCGATGTTCACCACTGTGGTGATCGGCCTGCCGGTGACACCGACCCACTCACCGCTGCGAACCTTGTCGGCAAAGGCGTAGACCTTGGCGAGCACGCTATGCACCTCAGGAATGACATCGACACCGTCGACGACCAGACTGGAACCCTCCGGCGCCCGGAGCGCCGTGTGCAACACCGCCCGGTCTTCGGTGACGTTGATGTGTTCGCCGGCAAGCATCGCATCTCGCCGATCCGCCAAGCCCACCTGATCAGCAAGATCAACGAGCGCGTTCAGAATGTCCGGGTTGATCAAGTTCTTGGAGAGGTCGACATGCAGGTCGGCGACCTGGAAGGTGAAGGACTTAGCCCTCGATGGATCGGCCGCGAACCAGCCGCGCAGATCTGGCTGCAGAGCTTCGTATAGAGCCGTGAGCCTCGCCCACGCGGGAGTCGTCGTCGGATCCACAGGCTCGCTCATCAGGTTCCCCTTCGTCGTCGACCGGTACCAGATCACACTACTGAGCCGGGCTCGGTCACCTCAATCACCTGCGGCACTGGCAAAGGTGCGCGTGCCAGTTCGGTAGCGTGCGAGCCATGGACGCGCGGATGGCCAGATCGCGACTGGAACCGGACAGCTTGTATGCGCCGGGCGAGTCTGCGTTCCGCACCGACCTGGAGCGGATCCGGTTCGCGACCGCGCTCTCCCGGCTCTCCGACGTGACGCAGGTGGTCAGCTCGATGGCAACCAGCGGAGTCGTGCACAATCGACTGACTCATACGATCAAGGTCACAGCGGTCGCGCGAGCCATCGCCGTTCGGTTGATCCGCACGCAAGATCATCGTCTGCTTCATGATCTTGGCGGTCTTGATCACGTTGTCGTCCAGGCTGCGGCGACTGCTCATGATCTTGGTCACCCTCCGTTTGGCCACCTGGGCGAGCGGGTGCTTGACCGATTGGCGCGCGAGCGCTTCGGGCTGGCTGACGGCTTCGAAGGGAACGCGCAAACCTTTCGCGTGCTCACCGAGCTGGAGGTCCTTGGCCCCGGCGACCAGGGGCTCAACCTCACCGCTGCGACTCGCGCCGCGGTGCTGAAATATCCCTGGGCTTGCTTCCACTATCCAGATCCCCATCCCACCGACTGGCCTATCCCACCGCGCGGTGCCGGTCACTCTCGCGGCAAGGGCGCGGCGAAGTTCTCGGCCTACATGATCGATCTGCCGGAACTGCTCGATGCGCTTGCCGCATTTCCTCACCTGCCACCTGGACGGCAAACCTTGGAGTGCTCGGTGATGGATCTCGCGGACGACATCGCATACTCGCTACACGACGTCGACGACTTCCATCGCTCCGGCGTCCTGCAGTTCTCACCCGTCTCGGGGGAGTTTCGATCATGGGAGCACGGACGTGCCGTACTTGCTGATCTTGATGACGACGAGCTGGAGCGAGCGCGTCGTCAGCCGGGAGCTGGCCTCGAGCGGCTACGACGACGCCTGCAAAGCGGAGACGGCTGGATCTTCGACGAGGATCTCTTCTCGGCTGCGGTGCGGACGGTCGGCGACGAGTTCGTCGATGGAGTCCTCGCCACGCCGTACGACGGATCGATGGCGGCCGATCGTGCCATATCAGGGTTCACCTCGCGTTGGATCGACCACCTGATCGGTTCGGTCAGCCCCAACCCACAGCCGGCGATCCGCTCCGGCTACGTCTCTATGCATGCGCAAGCCTGGCACGAGGTGTCAGTGCTGAAGTTCGTCAATCAGTACTTCATCTTGGATCGCCCCGACCTGGCGATGTTCCAGCGGGGTCAGGAACAGACCGTCGAGCACCTTGTCCTCGCATTTGACGACTGGCTCTCAGACCCGATCGATGCGACGCGCGCGCCGCGGAGGCTGCTCGACCTCGTGAACACGGCGACCGATGCATTCCAGGCCGTCGCGAGGGAGCATCCGGACTGGCTCGACGGGGCAGTCTCTGATGCCGAGTTGGCGCGGATGGGCCGGGGTCGCGGCATCATCGACTTCGTCAGCAGCCTCACCGACGCCCAAACCATTGCTTTCGGCACGCGGCTGGGTGGGGCGACTGGCCTGCTGTGGAGCAGCAGTCTCTGACCCGCACCCGGAGAACCTGGGACCCGCAGAAACTCAGGGCGCCGCCGGCGTGCAAGCGGTCCGCTGGCGCCCCGAGTAACCGGCCGTGCTGGACTACGCGGTCTCGACCACCCGTCTCCTCATACCAGGGTCCCGCAACCTGAGATCAGTGACATCACTGCTAGCGACCATTTCCGCTTCCAGACAGCCGGAAGTCGAGGAGTGTGGTGCCTGGACCTGATCGAACCGGTTAGGCAGGCGCCCGTACGAGTTTCCCGTTAGCCGGGATGCGACGCGAGATCCGCGCTGCAATTCTCAGACCATGCCGCTGCGTTGCCTGATTGTCGACGACAGCCCTCGCTTCCTAGACGCGGCTCGCAGCCTCCTGGAGAGACAGGGCATTACCGTCGTTGGCAGCGCATCGAACAGCGCGGAGGCATTGCAACGCGCCACAGAGCTCCGGCCAGATGTCATTCTGATCGATATCGACCTCGGCGGCGAGAGCGGCTTCGAGCTTGCCCGACAGCTCCTCCGCGAAGCTGGCAAATCCCGATCGGCAGTGATCTTGATCTCGACACATTGCGAACAGGACTACGCCGAACTCATCGCAGCCAGCCCCGCCCTCGGGTTCCTTCCCAAGGCGGCGGTGTCCGCAGGTGCCATCCAGGAGCTGCTCGCCCGGCACAACGAGAACAGCGGTGCCGACTGAGTCAACGAGCGTCGAGGAACGCAAGCACCGCTAGCACCCGACGGTGAACATCGTCGGTCTCGGCCAGGCTCAGTTTGGTGAGGATACTGCGTACGTGCTTCTCCACCGTCCCCTCGGTAACCCACAGCCGCCGGGCAATTCCGGCATTGGATCGGCCCTCGGCCATGAGTGCGAGCACTTCCCGCTCTCGTGCACTGAGCGCGGCCAGCGGATCGTCACGGCGCTGGGCCGCAACTAGCTCTGCCACCAACGCTGGATCGACCACCGACCCACCCTTGGCGATCCGTTGGAGCGTACCGATGAACTCCTCAATGTCGGTGACGCGGCTCTTGAGCAGATAGCCAATTCCCCTGCCACCGGCTAGTAACTCCAACGCGTGCTCCACCTCAACGTGTGCTGACAGAACGAGGATGCCGATGTCAGGGAATTCGCGGCGGACCAGCTGCGCCGCCTCCAGCCCTTCCGTCGTGTTGCTTGGCGGCATGCGAATGTCCACCACAACCAGCTCGGGAATCTGATCGCGAACGATCGTTAAGAGCTGCGCGGCGTCGCCGGCCTGCGCTACCACCTCGAACCCGGAACGCTGCAGCAGGCTCGCGAGACCCTCACGGAGTAGGACGTCGTCCTCGGCGAGGACCACCCGCAACCCAGTCATGGCTTGATCATTGATTTAATCCCGGCGCCGGTCACGAGCACTCCGTTCAACATCGTTAATTCAGACTATCGATTAGCCTCCTGGTGTGAGCGCGCTGCAAACCCTGGATGGAGCCTCTCACGGGGGGAGTCGCCGGCACATCTGGCCGCGTAACGCGGCGTCCACCACCCACCGTATGCACCGGAGACCCTGGTGCGTGGCGGCCTGACTCGCCGCATGCTCATTTCGAGCGGCCTCCTTGCGTTGATCATTGGGACCGCTTTCGCGGTATTGCTCTCCTCAGTCGCCGACCTGCGGGACGCCGAACGGCGCGCCAGGCAGTCCGAGGAGGTGCTGGTGGAGGCCAACCACCTGGAACGTCTGGTTATCGACCTAGAGACAGGGCAACGCGGGTTCATCCTGACCGGTGAGGAGCGCTTTCTGCAGCCGTGGCGGGACGCCCGCGCCGCTCTTCCCAAAGAGATCGGCACGCTCGAACAGTTGGCGGCCGACAATCCCGATCAGGAGGCGCGGGCGCATGTCGTGACCCGAGCCGCTGAGTCGTACCTCCAGGACTATTCGGTACCGCTGGTGGCTAGCGCAAGACACGACCTCGCCTCCGCCAGGTCGGGGACCGCAACGAGCGAAGGCAGGCAACGCATCGACGCCATCCGAGCCGAGTTCGACCGATTCGTCGCGTCCGAGCAGCAGCTCGCGGCAGCGCGCGAGCGGACGTCGGACGCGGCCGCGCAGCGAGCGGTAGTCGCGGCATTGGCTGGACTCGCCGGATCGATCCTGCTCATCACTCTCTTCGCCTGGTACTTGATCGCCGCGATAATCCGCCCGGTTCGCCGGGCAGCCGTCATGGCTGACCAGCTTGCGAGTGGCGATCTAACCGCGCGAATCCCAGAACCCGGGACCGGCGAAATCGGCGTCCTGGAGCACAGCTTCAACACCATGGCCACCTCCTTAGAACATAGCCGTGAGGAACTCGCTGCGTCGCGGACCCGGATCGTCGCCGCGGGTGATCAGGCGCGGCGGCAGATTGAGCGCGATCTGCACGATGGCACGCAGCAACGGCTGGTGTCGCTGACCCTTGACCTGCGCGCAGCGGAGGCGACGGTGCCGCAAGAGCTGCCGGAACTGAGGGACCAGCTGGGCCGGATAGCCGACGGTCTCGCCAGGGCCCAGGAGGATCTGCGCGAAACCTCCCACGGCATACACCCGGCGATCTTGTCCGAAGGTGGCCTGGCTCCCGCGCTCAGGGCGCTGGGCCGTCGCTCCACTCTCCCGGTCGAGTTCGATGTGAACATCCCGACACGACTGCCCGAGCCCGTCGAGGTAGCTGCCTACTACGTCGTCTCAGAGGCCCTGGCCAATGCGGTCAAGTACGCCGACGCGTCGGTCGTTGAGGTGGAGCTTCACGTGGTGGATGACCGGCTTAGGTTGTCGGTGCTCGACGATGGCATCGGGGGTGCGAGCCCGGAGCGGGGCTCCGGACTCATCGGTCTGACCGATCGAGTCGAGGCCTTGCGCGGGACGCTGATGATCAGCAGCGTGCAGGGGCACGGCACCCGCTTGAAGGTCGATCTTCCCATCAAAGGCGAGGACCGTTCCTCAAGCTAAGAAGATGCCCCTGCGACCTGCATCATCGGCGATGCTTGGGGGGTGGAGCTGATAGCAGAGGTCTGGCGTCGTGCGACTGCTGACCAGCCTCCGCCGGCACCATTGGTCATCGCCCTCGCCGCCGGAATCGCCGCTGCCCTCGTACTGCCGCGCCCGATCTGGCCCTACACCCGCCTGCTGATAACGATCATCCACGAGGGGGCACATGGGGTGGCGGCATTCGTAACGGGCAGGCGCCTTGAGGGCATTCGGCTGCACTCAGACACCTCAGGATTGACGGTATCCAGCGGGCGGCCGAGCGGACCGGGCATGGTGACAATGCTGATGGCCGGCTACCTCGGACCTGCCGTGATCGGATTGGGTGCAGTCGGGCTGCTGCTAGCGGGGCACAGCCTAGGGCTGATCTGGGTTTTCGTGATCATGCTTGCTCTGTTGCTGCTGCAGATTCGCAATTTCTACGGATTCGTGGTGGTCGTCGGGTGTGCGGTTGTGCTGATCTTGGTGAGCTGGTATCTGCCCGCGCCAATGCAGTCCGGGCTCGCTTATGTGTTGACCTGGAGCTTCTTACTCGCCGCGCCGAAGCCAGTGCTCGAGCTGATGAGACAGCGTCGGCGTGGACCCACCCCGCAATCCGATGCCGACCAGCTGGCCAGGCTGACCCGCATCCCGGCCAGCCTCTGGGCCGGAGGATTCCTGATCGTCAACTGCGCGGGCCTGGTCTTCGGAGCGGTCTTGCTGCTGCCAGCGCTGGCCGAACTTGGCGCTAGCGTCGCGCAGCAGCTTGCGGCGGCATGAGGATCGCCTAAAGGTGACGAAGCCGGCCAAAGATGAACAAAGCCCCCGTCCGGAATCGGACGAGGGCCTTTTTTGGGTCTTAGAGGACCTTGCCACCCCGCTGAGCAACCAGAATCAGTTCGTCGCGCATCGCGGGAGTCGTAGCGTTTGCGATCGCGCGATTCAGCTCACGGCGCGTGCGATTGATGTCATGGCGGCTGCGGATGGCCTTGACGAGGCGTGACATGGCGACCATCCTTTCGATCACTAGTACTTGGATTTTGACGTTCGTTGTTGTAACGCCAACAGGCGCAGCCATATTCCAGTCACCTCGTGGAGCTGGCCCGGCGCGGGTTAAGCAAACCTGCGGTTGCTTGACCTGGTCAAGTGCGGTTTCTCGCTGGTGCCGTTTCAAGCATCTTTAAGTTTGCTACGCCCGCGCGGGCGCCACTCCACTTGCTTGAAGATCTGGTGCGCTCACCATGCTGTGCCGGTTCAAACAACGACCGAGCTGGCCGCAATCACGCCAGGTTTGGGCTTCAGGCCGCCTGGCCGAACCGCCGGTCACTGAGGATCAGGCCCGCGCGCTCCAACTCGGCCTCGACTCGAATCCGTTCGATATCACGCTCGAATCCAATGGAGTCGCCGTCCAGCTCGTGCTCGACCTCGAGCATTTCGCAAACCTGCCTCAGGAGCTTGTCGTACGCGAGCCGGTTCCCCATCTGATGGGCGGCAGACCGATGCGCATCGGAGCTGAGGATCGACCGTAACCGTCTGAGGTCGGCGGCGAGCTGCTCAATGGGGACACCTTGTTGGTGACGCAGCTCTCGTACGGCCTGCCGATGCGCTGCCGCTGAGCTACGTCGTTCCCGCCACCGCCGAAGTGACCCGTCCCACCTTCCGACCAGCAAGTCGTAGAACACCACGCTCAAAACGGGTACGAGGACCATGATGGCGACGGCAATACCACCAAGTACCACCTGGTACAAGTCCACCGCCATGAAATAACACTAAGTCGGGCCTCCGGGGTTCACAACCCAAGGCGGAGAGCCTGAAACAAGCTGTTACCTCCTAGCCCCAGAACCATGCTCGTCGACGTGTCCAAACGAAAGGATTTGCTGTGCGAGTCCGTGCTTTCCAGCGTTCGGGCAGCAAACCCGCTGCCCACCAATGATGTCAGTGGTACCGCCTACGATCGGCTGCGAGCAGGATCAGTCACACAAGTGCGATGCGCGAGGAGGGACTAGCCATGGCAGAACCAGCACATCGGCATCATGCGCTCGACTATGTCGAGATTTCGGTCACCGACGTGGGCGAAGCGCGCAAGTTCTATTCATCCGCCTTCGGATGGGTCTTCAACGAGTACGGGCCCGATTACGCCGGAATCCGCGATCCCGCGCGGCCCGGGGCGGAGGTCGGAGGGCTCGCCCGCGCATCGGACGTGCGCCAGGGCGGCCCGTTGATCCTGCTCTTCTCTGACGATCTCGATGCCAGCGCCTCGGCAGTCGTCGCGGCCGGTGGACGCATCACCAACGGACCGTACGATTTCCCGGGCGGACGGCGATTCCACTTCACCGACCCCAGCGGCAACGAGTTGGGCGTCTGGGCCGAACGATCATGACGCCCGGGGGTCTGGGATGACGACCCGAGGTTGGCTGCTCTTCGTCACGCTGGGGATCTTCTGGGGCATTCCTTATCTGTTCATCCGTGTTGCCGTTGCGGATTTCGACCCCGTGGTCGTGGCGTTCGGGCGTACGGCGATAGGCGCGCTACTGCTGCTTCCGTTGGCTATCCGCTCCAAGGCGCTGAGGCCGTTACGGCCGCACTGGAAGATCTTGCTGCTCTACACCGCGATCGAGATCGTCGGCCCCTGGGTCTTGCTGGGCCACGCTGAAATCCGCCTCAACAGTTCCACGACAGGACTGCTGATCGCGATGGTGCCGATGGTTGCGGCCATCATTCTCACCGTGATGGGCGACGATCGTCTCGATCTCAGACGCATCGCGGGTTTGGTGCTCGGACTGGTTGGCGTCGCGCTGCTGGTGGGATTGGACATCCACGTCGATGACCTGATCGCCATCGGCCAAGTCATGCTGGTTGTCCTGGGCTACGCGGTTGGGCCGATCATCATCAGCCGGCGGCTCGCTGATCTCCCGTCCATCGGGGTCGTCACAGGATCGCTCCTGCTCGCCGCTGTGGCATACGCACCCTTCGCAATCCTCTTTTGGCCGCAGCACCTCACCGCACGCGCGACGGGTTCCGTGATCGTTCTCGCGGTCGTCTGTACTGCCGCCGCGTTCCTGGTGATGTTCGCGCTCATCGCCGAGGCCGGTCCGGCGCGAATGACATTGATCACCTATATCAATCCCGCGGTCGCGATCTTGCTCGGCGCTCTCATCCTGAAGGAACCGATCACCATCGGTATCGTCATCGGATTCCCGCTGATCATCATCGGCTCGATTCTCGGCACATGGCGGAGTTCGCGGGAGCCGGCTTCGACCGTCAACCAAAACGGCCAGGTCCAACCGGCCGACGAACCGACGGTCCGATGATCAGCCAGCGGACCAACGAGAATGGCGTCTGTTAGGGGGTGCTGAAGCTGCTTCCCGCGTCCTGGTTGTAGGGAGCTGCCTTCCATGCCGATGGCGACACAAAGTGGCTGGTGTTCAGGGCTGTGAAGTTCCACGTGCCAACGTAGGTGTTGTTGCTGAACATGTTGCCCTGGTTGTAGGTGATCGCCTTGGTGATCGTGTCCGCCTTGTAAGGCGACCACGAGGGATACGTGCCGTAGTTGGAGAAGATGGCGTTGCGGCCACACATGTTCGTCGGGCAGTTGAAGAAGTTGGCCCGGTCCATCTTGAAGGTGTTGTGGTGCACCTTGACGTTCTGCGTCTTCCAGCGGCAGTCCGAGTAATACGGCGCCTTAGCGATATTGCCTGAGTTGCAGGTCGAAAGCTTGGCAACCGACGGGTTCACTGAGGTGCAGTAGTCCGTCGAGGTGTTCGCCGGCGAGCCACAGAAGCGATCTGCGTTTTCCCACAGCGTGACGCCGTTGTAGTTGTCTTCGATCAAGTTGTTCGAGATGTCGATGGTCGGGCTGCCAACCAAGTCGTATGGCACTCGAGCATCACCGCCGGACTCAGAGAGGTAGATCGCAGCGTCCGGGAAATTGTCCTTTGACCCTATGCGATCCGGTCCATCAGCCACCAGATTGTGACGGATCACGTTGTTGCGGATGGCGGCGTTGTAGCTGATCTCCCAGAAGATCGCTTGGCCGTCGTTGTTCTCGATCCAGTTGCCCTCGAACAAGAAGTTGTTGTCGTTGGTGTCTGCCCACAGGCCCACGCTCTTGTTGTCGTGGACGTAGTTGTTCGTGACACGAACGTTGCGGACGTCCCAGAACTTGCCACCGCCGGTGCAGCCACAGCCGTCGATCTTGGCTTCCCAATTGCCGGTGTTATTGCCGGCGATCTCATTGTGGTCAAGCACGATGTTGGACTCACCACCGTCGGGACCGTAGCCCTGGAAGCCGTACTGGCTGTTGTCCTTGAGGCAGTTGTAAGAAGCTACATTGCCGGTACCCACGAAGATGCCCGCACCACCGTTGTTGGTGATGGTGTTGTACTGCATGGTCCAGTTCTCACCCGAGTCATGGTTGACCGTGCCTTCGTTCATGGGCGCGACGAAGTTCCTGATCGTCAGGTACTTGATGGTGACGTTGCGTGCGTGCTGGGTGAAGGCGTACTGGTTCTTGCCTTGTCCGTCGAGGATCGCGCCCGGCCCCCCGATGTAGCTGGAGTTGTCGCTCGGAATGATCTGGTCGTACTGGCCAGTGCCGAGTGTGTGAATACCAGGCGCGAACCAGTACGTCTTGCCCGCCAGCCGCAGATCAAGGGAGCTGTTGTTGCCGGCGGGAACAACGATGGCACCAGCAGGGGCGTTTGCCGGTCCGCTCAGCAACGACGTATTGCCGCAAATCTTTGCCGGCGGTGAGCTCGGCCACGACCCATTTGGAGCCGTCGACGTCGGCGACGGTTGGGTCGTCGTTGGCGCGGTCGTGGTCGGGCCCGTCGTGGCCGGTGCTGTTGTTGGTGCCGTTGCGGTCGGTGCCGTTGTTGTTGGCGCCGTTGTTGTTGGCGCCGTTGTGGCCGGTGCTGTCGTAGTTGGTGCTGTTGTGGTCGGTGCGCTCGTGGGCGACGCGGTGGTGGTTGGCGTTGTGGGGGTGGGTGTCGGTTTCACGCCCCCGTTGCGGGCCTTGAAGCGCCCCCGCCGCGTTGAGGTCGTGCCATCCGCCCACGTCATGACCACCCTGATGGTGTGGCTGCCATCGGCGAGCTTCGCGGTGTTGTACGGGCGCGCCGTACCGTCGGCCTTAGTGCCTGCCAGGTCGAAAGGCGCCTTCTTGTCGGTCCGAACCGGCGGCCCATTCCTCCACAGCGGGCTGTCGACGTAGAAGTCGACCTTGTCGAGCTTCTTCGAGTTCCTCACGAAGATGTAGATCTTCCCGTTGACCCGCGAACCGTCCAGCCGCGCCGCACTCGACCGATCCGAGTTCAAGCTCACCGCGAGCCTTGACTTCGTCGAAGCCGAGGCGGACTCAATTCCGAGGCCACCGCCGATTGCGATGGCGATGCTTGCGCCGAGTGCGATCGCCACAGTACGGCGACGCAAGCCCAACCGAGGCCTACCTGGAACCATGTCCATCCTCCGCTTGTCAATGTGCTGTTGTGCGGTTCTGTTGTTCTGGGGTTTGTTGTGCAGGGGCTGTTTCGAAATACTCGGCTAGGCGGTGCCGCTATTGCCGTAGACCGAGACGTGTACGTGATCCATATGGTTGGCGGTCGGTGAGCCGCGGTCAGACATCGAGCGCCAGCCCTCTGAACTCCGCTGCACCGTCCAAATGTGCTGCCGATAGATGACCTCCATCGCGCCCAACTCCTTGGCGTGAGCGCGGACCCAATGTGCAATGTCCCAACCGACCGTGGAGTCAGAGATCATGCAATCGACAGCACGCCCCTGCCCGTGGTAGCCACTTGAGGTCCTGCGGCCAAGGAAGTTCGAGATCTGGGGGTAGCGATGACAGAGAGCGCGATGGACACGGATAGCGTCAGGCGTCAATCCGGACTCGACCGAGGATCCAGACGGACAGGGCGCGCCCGAAATGCCACCGCTACTGCCAGACGAGCCGGACGCGGGCTTCTTGTCAGAAAGGTACTGGTTCTTCACCCAGCGGCCCTTGTCGTGGTAGGACACGTACCGGAATCCATCGGTGACGGTGGCGGTGACTGACAGCTTTGTCCCTGCCTTGACTTCATCCACGACAGATGCGTCGTCCGCGGGCTCGGTCCTGATGTTCAGATCCGACGTGGCGTACTTAGTGTCGGTCACCTTGAGCTTCGGGGCCGTCGTGATCGTTTCCGAGGCCGAACTGCTGGGTCTAGGAGCCGCGAGACTGCGTATCGGCGCTCTCGCTATGTGCCGGCTGACTTCCTGCCCTCGGACGTCCGATGCACTGTGTGTCGCGTCAACCGACGCAGTGGAGGCTGGGACCGGATATGCGACCTGTGCGCCATCACCGGGTATGACCGCGCTGGCAACGCCCACGCCCAACGCCGTGAGCAATGTTGCCGGAACCACTATCCGTGCCAGCCGCACCGCAAAGGGCGGCCGCATCGCCCGTCGTGGGCGCGGTCGAGCCACGTCCTAGTCACTCCCCCGAGAAATGAGACCAAACCGTTATCTCTGCGAGGAGTCTAAACACATTGATCACGATCGCCCAACCCCGGGGCACAGTTTGGACAGAATTTTGCTCCCCCAGACGAGATTTGGGCTGAATCAGGCCGCTGCTCAGCGCTTCCAGGGCTTGTTGTCACGGTTTGAACCCGGCTGTCGTTATCTTCCCGTTGCGATTCGCAACCGACTCGTGGCCGGGCACCACGCGTCGCGCCAGCGTAGGCATCGCAATAGCGTTGGAACCGTCTAATTCCCAAAGAGGAGGCTGAACCCGCATGGCTCATTACGACGCGATCGTGATCGGAGCAGGACAGCCGGGACCAGGAGTTGCCGGAGCCTTGGCAGATGAGGGTAAGCGGGTAGCGCTGATCGAAATGGACCGGGCCGGCGGGACCTGCCTGAACCACGGCTGCAAGCCGACCAAAGCACTTCGGGCCAGCGCGGCGGTGGCCCATCAGGCCCGCCGGGCCGGCGCGTACGGCGTGAACACTGGCGCGATCACTGTGGACTTTCCGGCGGCGATGTCACGGATGCGCTCCATCATCGACGGGCTGCGCGAATCGCTCGACGGTTGGCTTGCCGGTGTCGACGGCCTTGATCAATTTCACGGCACCGCGACCGTCACGGCCGACCCTTCCGGGCAGGAACACCGGGTGATGATCGACAGCCAGCAGCTGACGGCGCAGCAGCTCTACCTCAACCTTGGCGCCCGCGCGAGTAGGCCTCCGATTCCCGGGCTGGAAACCGTCGACGCAATGACCGAGGTGGAGCTACTGGCTCTGACTTCCCTCCCGGAGCATCTGGTGATCATTGGCGGCGGCTACATCGGGCTGGAATTCGGGCAGATGTTCCGCCGCTTTGGAGCACGGGTGACGATCATTGCCGGTAGCCGGGTTGCGCCACGCGAGGACGAGGACATAGCCGCGATCCTCAGCGAAGTCCTGACCGCTGAAGGCGTCGACATCGCCCTGGGACGGCCAGTGCAGGTCGGGCCTGCGGGCGCCGGAGTTAAAGCGGAGCTTGGGGACGGCACGACGATTGAGGGCAGCCATCTGCTGCTGGCGACGGGGCGGCGCTCCAACTCCGACCTGCTCGGTCCCGATCATGGAATCGAGACCGATGAGCGCGGCTTCTTCACCATCGATGGCCGCTTCCAGACCTCTGTGAAGGGGATCTGGGCCCTCGGCGACGTGAACGGGCACGGCGCCTTCACCCACACTGCCTATCAGGACGGACAGATTCTGCTGCACCCGCCGCGTACGGTCGACGGCCGAGTGGCCATCTACGCCCTCTACACCGACCCGCCGCTCGGCCGCGTGGGTATGACGATGAGCGAGGGGCGAGCGTCCGGTCGCAACGTCCTCAAGGCCGAGGTGCCCATGACCAGTGTCAGTCGTGCGATTCTCGAGGGCGAGACGACCGGGCTAATGCGGATCCTGGTCGATGCCGACACGGAGGAATTCCTGGGCGCTGCCATCCTCGGGCTGCACGGAGACGACCTCATCCAGATCATCGCGACTGCGATGCAGGCCGGCGTCCGCTACCCTGCAGTTCGCGACGCCCTGCCGATTCATCCGACCATGGCAGAGTTCATCCCATCCATGCTCTCGTCGCTGAAGCCGCTGGACTGACTCGTTCGAACTGCTGTCACATCGGTGCGCTCTCGGCCGTCACAACTATGAGGCGACCGATGTGAGGATGTGACGCAATGGCTCAGGACGATTGGCTCGCAGACCGATTCGAAGACCACCGCACCCACCTGCGAACGGTTGCGTATCGCATGCTCGGCTCGGCGAGCGACGCAGACGATGCCGTGCAAGAGGCCTGGATCAGGCTGAGCCGCTTTGACAGCAGCACCGTTGAGAATCTTGGTGGCTGGCTCACCACAGTGGTAGCGCGGATTGCTCTGGACATGCTGCGTTCGCGTACGGCGCGGCGCGAAGAGCCGGTGGCTGAGGTTCTCGCGAAACCCGGGAACGGCACTTCGGGCCCTCAGCCGGAGGAAGCGGCCATGATCGCCGACTCGCTCGGTCCCGCCATGCTTGTGGTTCTGGAAAGGTTGTCACCAGCTGAACGAATCGCCTTCGTGCTCCATGACATGTTCGCTGTACCGTTCGACGAAATCGCTCCCATTGTTGGACGTTCGCCTGCAGCCACCCGCCAGCTGGCCAGCCGTGCGCGACATCGGGTGCAGGGGGCCAATCCCGACAGCACTGTTGATCACAGCCGGACGGGGCGGGTTGTCGAAGCCTTCCTTGCCGCGTCCCGCAATGGGGATTTCGGAGCACTACTCGCGCTACTCGATCCCGAGGTAGTGCTATCTGCTGACGCCGAGGCCGTGCGGGTGGGCGCCTCCGGACTGGTAAGTGGCGCCCAGGCTGTTGCCGAGACATTCTCCGGACGCGCCCGGGCCGCGCAGCTCGCCTTGATCAACGGGCAGCCCGGCCTGGTTTGGGCGCCGGGCGGCAAGCCTCGGGTCGTCTTCGGCTTCACCGTCGCGGAGGACAAGATCACCGGTATTCGGCTGCTGGCCAATTCGATGACACTGGGTGAGCTGGACGTTGTGCTGCTCGATGACTGAGATTGATTACTTCGCCCTGAATTTGCATCACGATTGGGCTTCATAAGGCCGAAGTCGCCGCCCCTCAAGTCAATGGTGATGCGAAATCAGTGTCACCGACCTCAGGGCTCCCAGCGCTCCGCAATCGGGGCACCTACGATCGCGTGCGCCGCCCGCGGGCTGCGCTTGTAATCGGACACGAATGAGCTACCGCCGATCCAGAATCGCCACGGCCGATCCGCCTCGACTGATACGCCGACTCGTGGTCCGACCATGATCATCTCCGCTACCTGAGCCGGTGGCTCGAGCCTGACCGGCCCGTCTCCGAGCAGGTCGCAGCCCTTGTGCTGAGGGTGCAAGCCGAGTGCCTGGGTGAGCCTCCCGGGTCCCCGAGCAAGATCACGATCGTGAGCTCGCCCGCGACGTGATCTCGCCACCTCGACTCCGTCGATCACCTCGCCGGCGCGCATCAGAACACCTGATGCGACGCCGTCGGGTCCGCAGCTGACGTTGCCGGCCCAGTGCATCCCATAGGTGAAATAGAGATACAGGTGACCTGGCGGTCCGAACATCACTGCATTGCGCGCCGTACGGCCGCGATAGGCATGCGAAGCCGGGTCAGTCGCGCCGTCGTACGCCTCGAGTTCGGTCAGCCGGACCGCGACCGGTCCATGCCGTAGCACAGCACCAAGCAGTCGGGGGGCGATCTGCTCGACCGGCCTACAGAGGTCGGGGATCACCGGAGCACCTCAACCGTGCCCGCCGTTCCGTCTACGCGTACCAGATCGCCGGTTCTGAGCCGCATAGTGGCATTGCCACAACCCACCACCGCTGGAATACCCAGTTCACGCGCCACGATCGCGGCATGGGAGAGCGGCGCGCCGACATCGGTGATCACCGCGGCAGCCCGCGGAAACAGCGGTGTCCAACCCACATTGGTGATCGTGGTGACGAGCACCTCGCCGGACTGCAACACGGCGCCATCGGCCGCATCGCTGATCACTCGCACCGACGCCTCGACGACTCCTGCTGACCCGGGAAAGCCGCGCACTGCGACGTCCGCTTCGTCGCGGCTGCCTTCGACAAACAGATCTGATCGCCGCTTCGGGTCAGCCGCCCAAACATAAGGGTTGAAGGTGCCGCGGATCAGCGCCGGATAGGGCGGCATCACCGAGTAGGCCTGATACGCCGTCCGTCGTTGCTTGATCAACTTCGGGCTGAACGTTTCGCCCTGCAGTACGCGAATGATCTCTGCCTTGTCGAGAAAGAAGATGTCATCGCCCAGCCCGGTCAGCTCGCCGGCCCGGAGGGCGTACGCACGCAGTACCCAGAAGTATCTGATCACCTCTGAGCGAGCTCGTTCCCGATCCCGTGAAATCTTGGCCCAGCCGTGTAACTGATGATGCAGGATTTGGGCCTGTACGGGATGCCGCGCCTCCAGCTCTGCCCAGGCCTCGCTACGCCTTTGTTCCTGCGCGCGGAGCAGGTCACGATAGCTCGTCGTCGATTCCGCACGTTCGGTCAGCTGTCTGTCGATCCAGTCCGGATCTTCGCCAGGTCTCGGCAACGAGATCTCGAACTCGTGCGGCCCGCGATGGCCATAACGCCGATTGAATGTGTCGCGATCGGTCTCTCCTGCAGCGAGCTGTTCCAGACCATCGAGGAGTCCAAGACTGGCCAGCTGACCGGCCTGCGCGCCGAGCCCGGCGGTCAGCGCATTCGCCGCCGCATCGCCGACGAGACGCTGCAGCCGCTTTCGGGTCGTGATAAAGGACGCCCCGCTCGACCGAGTTGCGGCTGAGAGCATCCAGCTCACTCGATGAAACTCCGGATTCAGCAGGTCCACCCAAAGATCAGCAAGCTCGACAGGCGAAGCAACCGCTGCGATCTCCGCCCGCCGCCGGTCACAGCGCGCGGGATGCTCCGCAAGATATGCATCCAGAACCTTCACGTCGCGCCGCGCCTCGCCTAGCACATGCAGACCCATCGGCAGCACCGCTCGAATGACGTCAAGCCGGTGTACCCTCACAGGCGGGATCTCAAGATCATCCGGCAGCCTCCCGAAGACTTCCTCGGTCAGGCTGCGATAGCGCTTCTCGCTGACCCCCACCGCCGCCGACAGAGTCATCAACACGCTGAGGTTGAGGTAAATCCTGCCGCCGATCCGGCCGTAACCGACGTACGGAGGGATGGAGGCGGTTGCCATTGCATCGGTCAGGAACACCTGCACCATCGACCAGGTCGCTGGCGTCATCACGTCTGGAATGGCCTCACCGACGTTGGTATTGGTCCACAAGAAATCGCCGGAACGGCTGTCATTCCATGGATCTGGGTGAAGTGCGGTCGTGATGGGCCGTGCCTGCAGGATGTAGAGCTGATCACCCTCGCGGCACCATTCGATGTCCATTGGGTCCTTGAAGAGGTCCTCGACCATGATCGCGAGATCGGCGAGCCGCGCCGCTTGTGACTCGGTCAGTGCCGGCGTCGCTTGCCGATCCTTGGGTACCGGCAGTGTGACCGTGCCGTCGTCAGCCAGCCCGGTCATGATCGTCTTGACATTGATCAAGGTGAGCATGATCCGGCCGGAGGCTCGGTCCACGGTGATCGTGTCTGGAGTCACCTGTCCACCGACCACTGCCTCGCCAAGACCCCAAGCCGCATTGATCTCGATCAAGGTGTCGTCGCCGGTCACGGGATCAGCAGTGAACACAATGCCGGAGGCGTCGGCGGCGACGATTAGCTGCACTACGACGGCAAGACTCACCTCGTCGGCCGGGATGTGATGTCGGCGTCGATAGGTGATAGCGCGTGCGGTCCACAGTGAAGCCCAGCAGCGGCGTACGGCATCCAGGAGTTGATCATTGCCAGAGACGTTCAGGAAGCTCTCCTGCTGCCCGGCGAATGATGCGTCCGGCAGATCCTCAGCGGTCGCGGAGGAGCGTACGGCGACGGCCCGTGAGCCTAGCTTGTGGTACGCCTGCAGGACACCAGTCGCGATCTCAGGCTGGATCTCATGGTCGGTGAACAACGCTGCGATGGTCGACGCGACGTCGTCGGGCACCTCGTCGGCTGACTCCTTGATCGTCGCAAGCTGCGCCTCGATCGAGTCCTCGAGATGGTGCCGGGCAACGAAGTCGTTGTATGCAGCCGTGGTGACGTGAAATCCGTTCGGCACCGGCAATCCTGCCGACGCCAGCCGGGCAAGGGACTGGCCCTTGCCACCAATCTCAGATAGGCCTAGGCCCTCGTCTGTGAGGGGGCGGATGTATGTCGCAGTCATCGTTCCATGGCTAGTGCCATCTCGACACTAGCCGACGTTGACCCACTCCCCAGTCGCCGCTGACCGCAGCATCGCGTCACAGATCTCCGCAGCCCGAGCCCCGTCTGCGAAGGTGGGCAATCCGTCGGGCACTTGGCCATGCCCGGCATGGGCGTCAACGGCGGCGTACGAATCGGCGACGTAGTTCTCGAAACATTGGGCATAACCCTGGGGGTGGCCAGCAGGCAGCGTTGACAGCCGACGCTGCTCAGCAGACCCGCGGCTCGGGTCGCGTACCAACACGTAAGCGCCTGCCTCGCTCCCGACCCAGAGCTGTTCGGGCTGCTCCTGATCAAAGACCGCGCTCTGGTGCATGCCGTCCACCTCGATCCAGAGCCGGTTCTTGCGACCGGCACTGAGCTGGCTGATTACCGCAGAGCCAGCGATATCGTTCGCGCTTCGGAACAAGATCAACGCGGAGTCCTCGGTCTGCACGTCCACCAATGGGGCATCACTTTCGACGGCGCTGAATGTGGCGGCCGTCGATGCTGGGCGCTGCTTGATCGTGATTGAAGTGGTGGCCACGAGTCGGGCGATGCGATCGCCTGTCACCCATTCCACAAGATCGCACCAATGAGACCCGATGTCGCCAAATGCTCGCGATGGCCCCCCAGCCTTCGGATCGACTCGCCAGCTCGTGGCCTTGGGGTTGAGCAGCCAGTCCTGCAGATAGCTGCCATGCATGAGGTTGATGGCGCCGAAGGCGTCAGCCTGCACCCGGGCACGCATCTCGCGTGTCATCGGGTGGAACCGGTAGGCGAACGGGATGGTGTTGACCACGCCCGTCTCCTTGGCAACCTCGGCCGCGTGTCGAGCGTCCTCCAGGCTGACCCCGAGAGGCTTCTCGCAGAGCACATGCTTTCCGGCCTTCATCAGCGCGACGGCGTACGGCACGTGGGAAGCATTCGGCGTACAAATGTGGACGATCTCCGCCTTGCTCTCGGCGACTTCGTCGAGGCTTCCGTACGCCTGCTCGACCCCCCAGGCCTCGGCGACTTCCCGGGAACGCTCCAGAGTCGATGCCATCACGCCAAGGACCTGGGCTCCGGCAAGCATCGCGGCTCGCCGATGGACCCCGCCGATCATCCCCGCACCCAGAATCGCCACGCGTTTCGCACTCTCAGCCATGCCGGAAAGACTATTCGGACCCAATCTCAGGAAACCCTCGGGGATATACGGCTGAGCCTGTCGAAGTCCGCGGCTCCGCCCTTGGACAAGCTCAGCGCGCATGCTCCAATGACCGTGCAAAATGGCGGTGTGGGTGGGGCTCGGATCTTGGTCGTGGAGGACAGCGACGCCATCCGGTTGCCCGTTGTCACAGCGCTTTCAGCCCACGGCTTCGAACTCGCTGCGGCCACTGACGGAAGTGACCTTGAAGCACTGCTGCCATACTTTGCGCCCGATCTGGTGATCTTGGATGTGATGCTGCCCGGCCGCGATGGCTTTGAGCTGCTGCGGGTGATACGCCGCACCAGCACGGCCGCGGTGCTGATGCTGACTGCCAAGGACGCGCTGGCCGACCGAGTGCACGGCCTCACCGCGGGGGCCGACGACTACGTGATCAAGCCCTTCGCAATGGCAGAGCTGGTGGCGCGCATTCACGCGGTACTGCGCCGCAGTCGACCCGGGGGCAGCTCGATCTCTGTGGACGACCTGGTGATCAACGACGACGCCACGCTGGTACGACGCGGCGACGACTCCCTCGACCTGACCGAGACCGAACGCCGCCTGCTCGGCTATCTCGCTGCCCATCGGGACAGAGTGGTGAGCAAGACTCAGATCTTGACCGCAGTATGGGGCTACGACGGCTTCGATGAGAACGTTGTCGAGGTGCACATCTCTTCGCTGCGTCGCAAGCTCGAGGCGGGTGGGCGCTCGCGGCTCGTTCACACCGTACGGGGTCGGGGTTATCTGCTCGGAACGACGACGTGATCGAAGTCGAACGCTCGGTGGCACCGAATCGGCTGAATACCGTCTCCCTCAGGCTCCGCGTCATCGCGGCCGTGATGGCGGTTCTTGCGCTCATCTTGATCTTGCTCAGTATCGCGGTCAGTGCGATCTTCATCGCCCAGTCGAATCGGAGCCTCGATGCGCTGCTCGCCGGCCAGGCGCAGCTCGCGCGGCAGCTGGCCCGCGCCGGTGCCGGACCACAGCAAATTGTGAACCGAATGCAGGCCGGAGGCGTGCAGGCCCACCTCGTGCTCCGTAACGGAACCGAGTTCGGCACCCCGATCGCGACCGGCGCCACCGTCAAAACGACCACCCTGACGCTGAACGCACCGACCCGAGTCGACGGCGCGCAGCTCACGCTGGCGGTTGACACCTCCATCGTCTCCGGAGCGAGGCGTACGCTGCGGCGGGTACTTCTGATCACTGGCCTGATCGCGCTGCTGGTCAGTGCCGCGCTCGTTGCCGCGGCGGTTCGGCTTGCACTCCGGCCCCTGGACTCGATGGCCGCACTGGCCAAGAGGGTCAGCCAAGGTGACCGCGGCAATCGGCTGGCGCCGACCCGAACCGACACCGAGATAGGCCAGACTGCGCAGGCGTTCGATGAGATGCTCGACGAGCTCGAGGGTGCGGAGGCCCGGGCGCAACAGGCCGAGGAACGTACTCGGGCCTTCCTCGCAGACGCAGCGCATGAGCTGCGGACTCCCATCGCCGGCGTGCAGGCCGCGGCTGAGACACTGCTGCACCACGATGATCAGCTCGACCGTGCCGAACGCCAGCATCTGGAGGTGTTGCTGATACGGGAGGCCGAGCGTGCCGGCGCTTTGATCTCGGACCTACTCGCGGCCGCGCGGCTCGACGCCGGAATCGATCTTGATCTTGCGCCGGTATCCCTACGGACGTTGGTGCACAGCGAGATCGATCGGGTGCGGCTGGTGCATCCGGAAGCGACCGTGACGATGAGCGGCCCTGAGGTTATCGCTCGTGCCGACGCCGCGAAGCTCAGCAGCATTCTGCGCAACGTGATCGACAACGCGATGCGGGCGGCCGGCCCGCAGGGCAAGGTGCACGTGGTCGTACGCGAGCAAGATCAGACGGCCGTCGCCGAAATCTGGGATTCCGGGCCTGGAGTGCCGCCATCCGAGCGCGAGCGGATCTTCGAACGCCTCGTGCGACTTGATCATGATCGAGCTAACGATGCCGGAGGCTCCGGCCTCGGACTGGCGATCGCGCGCGGCTACGCCCGAGCGCACGGTGGTGATCTTACTTGCGAGGATCCGCGTGGCATCGGCGCAATGTTCCGGCTGATCCTGCCTCTGGAACCCCGGCAGGCGGCCATCCGCTAGATCACTACTGGCACCATTAACTCGGACGTGGCATCAGCGGCAGATGGTGCGGAGCTCGCGCAACTCATGCGGAGTGGACTGGACGGGCCGGAATGGCGGTCTCGACGCTCGCCGGAGTGCCACCCGGTCAGTGATTACGCAGGATTGAGACCAGTTCGGACTTCTTCTTGCCTGAGTAGCCTGACAGGCCGAGCTCCTTCGCGCGCTTGCGCAGGTCGTCGACCTTCCAGTCGTCGTACGAGCCAGAGTTGCCGCCCTTCTTGCCGACCGAGGACCGGCCTCGCGCCGCAGACGCATTCGCAATTCGAGCTGCCTTCTCCTTCGATCCACCCTCTTCGCGAATCTCCTCGTAGACCTTGGGGTCCTTGACACTGGGGCCGGGCTTCTTCTTGCCTGGCATGATCGTCTCCTTTCAACCGATCTTGTTCTGACCGTCTGGTGAATGCCGGCGGCTAGCCCCACCCAATCGGGGCAGCATCGCGAGGATGATCACTGCAAGCAACGTCAGGCCGGCCATGACGAGTGCGGCCGTCCGACCTACCACCAGGTCGAAGATCAACAGCACCGTCCCGATCAGCATGACGGCGACGCCCACCAGCGTGAACCGCATGATGACGTGTGCGGTCTGCACGACGGTCACCTTTGCGCCTCTGCGGAACAGAGCGCGATGTAAGTTCACCGGCGCCAGTCCGAGCGCGGTCGTGAGCACGGCCGCGACGACCAGGATCAGATAGACACGGGTCTGGAAGGTCGTCAGCTCGCCGAACCTCTGCTGAAATGCGATGGTGAGTAGGAACCCGGTGAAGATCTGCGTCCCCGTCTGCGTGACCCGCAGTTCCTGCAGGATTTCGTTCCAATTCCGGTCCATCCGTTGGTTCAGGGACTCCTCACGGCCGTCCGTCGGATCGACGTCGGCGCCGGTGTCCGCAGCCGGATGGTCCGTCATCTCGATTCCTCAGCCTGCATGTTCGCTCTCTTCACAGTGTTAAAACCCCGACGACGGCGTACCTAAACATGACCGCAAGGACGTCGGCCCGACCACCGGACGAGTTGGTCCGTGTGCGATGCTGGCCCCTGGCCCATCTGTCCTCACAGACTGGTGGGCCGCCACATCTGCCCCTCCAGCAGCTTGGATCAGGAGCTGCCGACGATCTGCTCGATGATTGCGGTTGTCGAAACTGAAGGCGTACGCGGCAGGTAGACGACCTGACAGATGTCACTCAGAAAGTCGAACTTGCCCTGCCAGTCATCGCCCATCACCAAAATGTCGGCCTTGTGTTCGAGGACGTAATCGCGCTTCTGCTCCAGGCTCTCTTCGATGAAGACTGCGTCGACAGCTTTGACGTTGGCGACGATCTCAAGACGTTCATCCTGGCTGAAGACTGGGTTGCGGCCCTTCTTGGCGAAGTTGAGGTTGTCTGAGGAGACTCCAACTACAAGCCGGTCACCAAGTGCGGCCGAGCGATTGAGCACCCGTACGTGGCCGACATGGAACACGTCGAACGTGCCGAAGGTGATCACGGTCTTGCTCGCCACGTCCATT
>Ga0075423_10000215_pt1 | contig 42008 bp, 40 predicted proteins | sample SoiMethybrSBSTD2_FD_80114 | JGI IMG/M metagenome (GOLD analysis project Ga0075423, IMG submission 80114) | Bulk soil microbial communities from a Populus tree surrounding site in Tennessee, USA - Soil MetaG P. TD hybrid SBSTD2 | ecosystem: Environmental > Terrestrial > Soil > Tree plantation... | reverse complement strand
TCGGCCTCATCGACCGCGAACGGGCGCGGCGGCTCGTCGTCGCCAGCGTCCGCCGCGAGCTGCGGCCGTGATCGACGTCCTCGTCCTGGGCGCAGGGCTGGCCGGTCTGTCGGCGGCGCGTGACCTCGCGGCGGCCGGAGCGGACGTCGTGGTGCTCGAGGCCCGCGAGCGGGTGGGCGGCCGCGTAGAGCAGGTCCGCGTCGACAACGGTCGGCCGGTACAGCTGGGCGGGGAGGTAGTCGGCAGGGTCCATACCGAGTACTTGCGGCTGGTCGACGAGGTAGGCCTCTCGCTGGAGCCCAGCTACGTCGCCGTTCCCGGACTGACGACCTTCGACCTCTACGAGGGGACTGAGCGCGGCGACGACTTTCCGTTCCGGAGCGCGGACGAACGTGTCGACTACGACCGCGTCGAGGGCCTGTGGGGCCGACTCGTGGCGACAGTCGATCCGGAGGACCCCTGGTCCCACCCGGAGGCGGCCCGACTCGACGCAACGTCGGTCGGAGCCTGGCTACGCTCCGTTGACGCGCGGCCGGCGACCATCCGGCGGCTGGGGCTCGGCGGGCTCTCGCTCGCCGACGGCTCGATCGAACAGACGTCGCTGCTCGCCGAGCTCCGGAAGTCGGCCGCGGTTGGGGAGCGGACGTTCTACTCGACCGAGCTCTGGGAGTCGCTGCAGGTGGCCGAGGGTAGCGCCGAGGTCGCGGTTCGAGTTGCGGGCGAGCTCGGCGACCGGATCCGGCTGGGCGCCGAGGTGACCCGCGTTCGAGTCTCGGCCGCGGAGTGCCGGGTCGACCTCGCGACCGGCGAGGAGCTCCGCGCCGAGGCGATCGTCTCGTCGCTCCCGGTCGGCGTGGTTGCGCGGCTGGACATCCAGGGCGTCGATCTGGCGCGGCTTCGGTCGCTGCGAAGGCAGCGGCACGCCCTCGCGGCGAAGGTGGTCGCCGTCTACGCGCGCTCGGTCTGGGCGGACGCCGGCGCCAACGGGCTGTGCGAGAGCGAGGGGCTTCTCGGCTCGACGTGGCCCCAGCGGGAAGGCGTGCTCTCGGCGCTCGTCCCGCCGGAGCGGCTCGCGTATCTGCTGGCCCTCGCCGAGGAGGATCGGGACGATGCCGTGCGTGACGCGCTCGAGCGCATGTACGGGCCCTCGGCTCGCAACACGCTGAGCATCCACCACCGGCTGTGGGGGGTCGATCCCTTCACCCGCGGTTACGTCGCGCACTGGTGGCCCGGCGACGTCATGCGCGTCGGACCGCTCCACGGGACGCACGCGCCGCCGTTCTACGCCTGCGGCTCGGATCAGTGGGTCGCCGGCTACATGGAAGGCGCGGTTCGCACCGGGCGAGCCGCGGCGGCCGCTGCGCTCGGCGGTTCGTAGAAGCGCTACGAAGCCTGGGCCGCGAGTTCCGTCAACCGCTCGGCTTCCTCCACCGGGCCGCCGGTAAGGATGACTACGTTCCCATTCGGTGGCACCTTGGCTGCCCCGGCGCCACCGAGGCATAGCCGGAACTCGCGGCCGAGTCGGGCGAGGTTCTCGGCGTGCCGCTGAAACGAGCGAGCGTTGACGGAGCTGATCACGACGAACAGCGGATCGGACGAGAACGCCGCATCTGCGACGCTCTCGAGCGGCGTGTCGGGGCCGAGGTAGACGATGCGCCACCCACGCGCCCGTAGGGCCAGTCCGAAGGCGATCAGGCCGAGGTCATGCTGCTCCCCGGGGGCGCACGCGAGCACCACGCGCGGGCCGAGCCCTACGCCCCAGCCGCGTGCCAGACCGAGGAGGCGGCCTCGCAACAGGCTGGACGCGAAGTGCTCCTCCGCGACCGATGCATCACCGCGTGACCAGCGGTCGCCGAGCTCGTGCAGGTAGGGAACGACGACGTCACGCAGAACCACGTCGAGCGACAGCTGCGCGAGGAGCGAATCCATGACCGCATGCGCGCGCCTCTCGTCGAAATTGGAGAGCGCCGCATCGAGCTCACGCCGTGCCGCTGCGAGATCGTGAACCACGTCGCCTGCGAGCTCGCGTGACACGAGAGTCGCGGCTTCTGCAGCTGCGACTCCTTCTGCGAGGTGTTGCTGCATCGCCTGCACACGGGCGAGGTCGTCCGCGGAGTAAAGGCGGAGACCGCCTGCCGACCGTGTCGGACGGAGGACCCCGTAGCGGCGCTCCCAGGCGCGGAGCAGCTCCGGGCTGACGCCGGAGCGCCGGCTCAACTCGCCGATTCGGAGCAGGCCCGGATCCGCCAACAGCGTGACTATACAACTTCTGAACAGAAGTTTGACAACCGGACCAACCGGAAACTATTCTTGGTGAACAACATCTATACAGGAGGTGCACAGCAATGAGAAAGCTCGATTATGTCGCGGCAGCGCTCGTGCTCGTCGGCGGACTCAACTGGGGGCTCGTCGGCCTGGCGAAGTTCGATCTAGTCGCGTGGATCTTCGGCATGGACTTCGGCGAGACCAACGCCGCCACCAGGATCGTCTACGGGCTCGTCGGCCTCGGAGCCGTCTACGGCATCACGTCGATCGCAGCCGGTGCTCGCCGAGCGTCGGCGCGGCGGCCCGCGCTCGCCGCTCAGAAATGACAAGAGCGGTGGTCCTCTTCACGCGCGACCTTCGGGTGCATGACAACGCCGCATTGCATGCCGCGGTCGACGTTGCAGCGGAGGTCGTGCCCCTGTTTGTCATCGACGAGGCCGTCCAACGCCGTCAGCGCTCTGTCGCGCGCGAGGCCTTCCTGCTCGAGTCCCTGGCCGACCTGCGGTACGCGTTGCGCGAGCGGGGCGGCGATCTCGTCGTCCGCCGCGGCGATCCGGTCGACGAGTCGGTGCGGCTCGCTCGCAGCGGCGGCTCCGACTTCGTGTTTGTCGGCGCAGACGCAAGCGGCTACGCGCAGCGGCGGCAGCAGCGGCTGGAACGTGCCTGCCGGAGCGAACGGATCGAGCTCCGCGTCGAGAACACGATTGCGGTCGTGCCGGCGGGAAAGCTCGTTCCCGCCGGCCGCGACCATTACCGAGTGTTCACGCCGTACTGGCGACGCTGGCGGGAGACGCCGCTGCCGGCGCCGCTGCCCGCGCCAGGTCGTGTGACCGTGCCGGCCGAAATCGCGCGTGGCGGCCTGCCCTCGCCGTCGCGGTCGATGCGCGGCGGGGAGCGGGCAGCTCGGCGTCGCCTCGATACGTGGTCACGCGGCGGCTTGCGCAAGTACGAGACCGCACGCTACGACCTCGGCAAGGACGGCACGTCCCGGCTCAGCCCGTACCTCCACTTCGGTTGTGTATCGGCGACCGAGGTCGCAACGAGAGCGCGCGAGCACGGACTCGAGGCGGGCGAGTTCGCACGGCAACTCTGCTGGCGGGACTTCTATCTGCAGCTGCTGGCCGCAAATCCGCAGACGGTGACGGAGGACTTGCATCACCGCAACGGCGCGTGGCGATTCGACGATGACAGGCTGGCCGCCTGGGCCGAAGGCCGGACGGGCTATCCGATCATCGACGCGGGCATGCGGCAGCTGCAAACCGAGGGCTGGATGCACAACCGTGTGCGCCTCCTCGTCGGCTCGTTTCTGACGAAGACGCTCGGGATCGACTGGCGGCACGGCGCCCGGGTTTTCTTCGAGTTGCTCGTGGACGGCGACGTGGCGAACAACGTCGGGAACTGGCAATGGGTGGCTGGGACGGGGGTCGACACGCGACCGAACCGCTTCTTCAACCCGGTCGTGCAGGCGAAGCGTCTCGACCCGGACGGCGAGTACGTCCGCCGTCACGTGCCCGAGCTTGCCGACCTTACGGGCTCGAGCGTGCACGAGCCCTGGCGCGCGCCGCACTCCGCACGGGCGCCTGAATACCCCGGGCGAATCGTCGACCACGAGCGCCGTGCGGCACGAGCTTGACGGTTGGCGCTCGACCCACAGGCGTGAGATGGGCGGCGCGACCTACTCGGATGAGCGGGTGCGGCTCCGACGCGCCGTCGTCGAGCGCTCCTGCGAGGGCGCGCGCGAGCTCGGAGATCGCTACTGGTCGGCCGTCGAACATGCCAGTCGCGGGGCCGTTCGGCGGCGCGACACCGCGGGAGGCGTCGAGATGCGTTTGCTCGGCTTCGGGCCGTGTCTCCTTCGTTTCGGGCCGGCAGAACTCGAGGTCGGGACGGAGGTGTCGTGCCGCTATCCCGTCCGGGGCGGCCTGCTCGCCCGGCGGCCGGGCGGTGCGATTACCTTGACGCAGGCTGAACGGCCACGGCTCGAGCTAGGCGCCGCCGTGAGCGCGTTCGTGCCGCGGCTCGCCGTGCCGTTGCTCTACGTCGGGCTCCAGCACCGGCTCCATGTGAGCATCAGTCGGCGCTACTTCCGGAGCCTCATCGAGGAGGTGACGCCGTGAAGGCGGCGGTGTTCGGCGCGACGGGGTTCGTCGGACGCGCGCTCGTGGCGGTCCTCGCCGAGCGGATGGAAGTCGTTGCCGTCTCGCGGCGCGGCGACGCGCAGGAGCGCAGGCGCGTGCGCGCGGTCGCCGCGGACGCGACCGATGAGAGTGCGGTGCGGCGCGCTCTCGAGGGTGTCGACGTCGCGTACTACCTTGTCCATTCGCTCGGATCGCCGGAGTTCGCCGAGGTCGATCGGAGGGCGGCTACGGAGGTCGCCCGCGCGGCCGAGCGGGCAGGGGTCGCGCAGATTGTGTACCTCGGCGGTCTCGGGGACCATGCCGACGAGCTCTCGCCTCATCTCCGCAGCCGTGCGGAGACCGCGGCGACGCTGCGAGGTGGCTCGGTGCCCGTGACCATCCTGCGCGCCGCAATCGTCATCGGCCGCGGCAGCGCCGGTTTCGAGACGATCGTCTCGCTTGTCGATCGCCTGCCGGTGATGATCGCACCCCGCTGGGTGTCGACCCCGACCCAGCCCATCGCGCTCGCGGATGTCGTCGGCTACCTCGCGGACACCGCGGGGAACCCGGAGACGCTCGGACAGGATTTCGATCTCGGCGGTCCGGAAGTGCTGACGTACCGCGAGATGATCCAGCGAATCGGCTCGCTCCGCGGCCGCCGGCCAGCGATCGTCGAGGTTCCCGTGCTCAGCCCGCGGCTCTCCTCGTACTGGTTACACCTCGTGACACCCGTCCGCGCGCAGGTGGCACGACCGCTCGTCGAAGGGCTTCGAAATCCAACCGTCGCGCGCGACGAGCGTATCCGCACCGTTCTGCCGCGTGACCTCACACCGTTCGACGTCGCGGCCCGTCAGGCGCTGGATTCGTCTTTGCGCGCGCGGCTGGGCGCGACGCGCGGCGGCTCGTCCGGCTGTTTCGGATAGACGGGCGGCCACGGCGCGTCCCTGAGACCTGCGCCGCGATCCTGCTCGTGCAGCTCGAGCAGCGGCTCCAACGACTGCGCTCGCTCGTTCATGTTTTCCCACGGGTCGCCCGACGCCAGCCGCTCCGGAACGGTTTCGATCGTCAGCTCGTCTGGGTGGATCGTGTTGATCTCGTCCCACGTGAGGGGCGCCGAGACCTGGGCGCCGGGACGGGCGCGTACCGACCACGGGCCGAAAACGGTCTTGTGAGGCGCGTTCTGGTTGTAGTCGACGAAGACCCGGCGGCCACGCTCCTCCTTCCACCACGCTGCGGTGATCAGCTCCGGACGGCGACGCTCTAGCTCGCGCGCGACGGCGACGGCGGCGGCCCGAACCTCGTAGGAGTCCCAGTGCGGCTGCAGCCGCACGTAGACATGGAGGCCGCGGTTCCCGGTCGTCTTCGGGTAGCCGACGATTGCAAACTCGTCGAGGAGGTGGCGGAGCTCACTCGCCGCCGCCCGCACGCCGTCGAAGTCGACGCCCGGCTGGGGGTCAAGGTCGAGGCGCAGTTCATCTGCGACATCGGGACGATCGTGGCGGTACGGCCAGATGTGGAAGCCGAGGCAGGCGAGGTTGACGGCCCAGACCACGTGCGCCATGTCCGCGAGGACCAGCGCGCGGGAGGTCGTCCCGTTCGGCGTGCTGACGATCGTCGTCTGCAGCCATTCCGGCGCACTCTTGGGGACGCGTTTCTGGAAAAAGGAGCTGCCCTCCGCGCCGTGAGGAAACCGCTGCATGAGCGTCGGGCGCCCTCCCACGGCGCGCATGAGCGGCTCCGCGACGGCGAGGTAGTACCGCACCAGGTCGAGCTTCGTCTCTCCACGAACCGAAAAGAAGACCTTGTCGGGGCTCGTAACCTCCATGGTCCGTCCTGCTACGTCGAGGACGTATGCGTCCGTCGCGGACATCAGGACGGCGCCGACGCCGGTGCCGCAGCGGGTTCCTCCACCACCGGCCCGCCGTCGAGGACGCGAAGCCCGTCGGGCGGTAGGTAGAGGCTCACAGGCTCGCCCTGCTCGAGCCGCACGGTCGGGGGCGTGCCGTCGTTCGCGACCGTCGCCTTCAGGAGATCGCCGCCGAGGACGCGGACGTGCACCTCGTACGACCCGCCGAGGAAGACGGCCCGCTCGACCATTCCGGGCAAGCGGTTCTCGTCCGAGTCCGTATGTGGCCCGATGCGGATCCGCTCGGGCCGGATCATCGCCTTGACCTCGCCGGACGCGTCGGTCGCCCCCTGGGCCGCAAGGCACGGCTTGCCGCCGATTCGCAGCATGCAGCGCCCGCTGTCCCGTCCGACCGCCTCGGCGCTGAGCAGGTTGGAGACACCGAGGAAATCGGCGACGAAGACCGTCCGAGGCTCTTCGTAGACCTCCTGCGGCGGGCCGGCCTGCTCGACCCGGCCGTCGCTCATGACGGCGACCCGGTCACTCATCGTAAGCGCCTCCTCCTGGTCGTGCGTGACGAAGACGAACGTGATCCCGAGCTCCGCCTGCAGCGACTTGAGCTCGACCTGCAACTCCTTGCGCAGCCTCGCGTCGAGCGCTCCGAGCGGCTCGTCCAGGAGAAGGACACGGGGCCGGAGTACGAGCGCGCGGGCAAGCGCGACCCGCTGCTGCTGGCCGCCGGAGAGCTGCGAGGCCTTGCGTCCGGCGAACTCGCCGAGCTTGACGAGCGCAAGGGCCTCTGCCGCCCGCCGCCGGCGCTCGTCCTTCGAGAGGCGGACGTACTTGAGTCCGAACGAGACGTTACCCATCACGTCCAGGTGGGGGAAGAGCGCGTAGCTCTGGAAGACGGTGTTGACGTTGCGGCGGTGCGGAGGCACGTTGGCCACGTCGGTGCCGTCGAGCAGGATCAGCCCGCTGGTCGGCCGCTCGAACCCGGCGATCATCCGCAGCGTCGTCGTCTTGCCGCAGCCCGACGGCCCGAGCAGCGTGAAGAACTCGCCCGGCGGGATGCGGAGATCGATCCCGTCGACGGCGACGGCGGTGCCGAACACCTTCGTCAGGCCTTCGAGCTTGATCTCACCCTGCACGCCTACACCTCGAGCGCCGCGACGTTGGCCGCCTCGCGGCCGCCGGCGAAGCGCCGGTAGAGGATAAAGGCCAGTGCGAGCGTGGCCAGCGTGATCACGAGCGCGACCGTCGCGATCGCGTTCAGCGCTGGCGTCGGCGCTCCGCGCGCGCTGGCGTAGAGGAGCATCGGCACGGTCGTCGTGCTCGCGTCGCTCGACAAGTACTGGGTGACGACGAAGTCGTCGAGCGAGAGCGCGAACGCGACCGCCGCGCTGGCGATGATGGCGGGCATCAGCAGGGGCAGCAGCACGCGCATCAGCTGGTCACGCGGCGGGGCTCCGAGGTCGGCTGCGGCCTCCTCGTACTCTGGCCCGATGGACGCCAGCCGCCCCCGGACCATGACGACGACGTAGGAGATCGTGAAGGTCACCTGGCCGATGGCCTGCGCCGGCGTACCGAGCCCGATCCCCGGAAAGACGCGCAGGAAGAGGAGCAGCAGCGCGACGCCCATCACGATCTCCGGCGTCACGAGTGGCAGCAGCATGAGCGTGTTCACCGTGGTACCGCCAGGGCCGCGCCAGCGCTGCAACCCGAGGGCGAGCGTGACGCCGAGTGGCACCGAGAGCGCGACGCAGATCACGCCCAGCACCAGGGTGTGCTTCAGGGCGCTCTGCAGCTCCGGATCATGAAAGACGCTACCCGTGGCTCCTGTGAACCACCGCAGCGAAAACCCCTGCCAGGTTGTGCGCGACCGGCCGTTGTTGAAGGCGAACAGAACGGCGATCGCCACCGGCAGGATCGACCAGAGGATGTAGAGGACGGCGATGACGACCAGCGCGCGAGGCCGTGCCCACGGGTTCCGGAGCCAGGCCCTCACTCAGTCTCGACCATGCCGGCCCGCCGCGTCGAGCGGAGGTAGTAGTACATGAGCGCGAAGAGGACGACCGCGAGCAGCAGCGTGAGCACCGCACCCGTCACCTTCTCCGATCCCTGCCTGGTCAGCTGGTCGATCTGGTTGCCGATCATGTTGGTCTTGGTCGAGGCAGAGACCAGATCCGGCGTGAAGTAGTCGCCGAACATCGGCAGGGCCACGAGCACGCAGCCCGCCAGGACCCCCGGCATCGACAGCGGCAGCGTCACCCGGAGGAACGCGCTGGCGGGGCTCGCCCCGAGGTCCCTGGCCGCCTCGATCTGGCGCTGGTCGATTCGGTCGAGGGCCGCGTACAGCGGAAGGATCAGGAACGGGATGTAGCCGTAGACGAGCGCGAGAATCACGGTCGACTGCTGCCCTTCGAGCCAGCCTCCCGGCGCCGAGAGCAGGCCCAACGTGATGAAGAGGCGCTCGATGCCGAGGTCGTGGAGGACCGTCGTGCCCCAGCCGTTCGGCGAGAGCAAGTTGATCCAGGCCAGCATCCGCATCAGGTAGTTGATCCAGAAGGGCACGATCAGCAGCAGGAGGACGAGGCCGCGCCACCGGCCGGCATGACGGGCCGCGAAGTAGGCGACGGGGTAGCCGATCAGCAGGCACAGCGCCATGGCGACGGCCACGAACTCGAGCGTCCGCAGCGACACGGTGAGGTACTGCTCGCCGTGCCAGATGTTCCGGAGCACGTCGACGACGTAGCCGACGTTCCAGTCGAGCGGGTTCCAGAACGGCACCGGCTGCGAGAGCGTGTCCTGGTTCCCGAACGCGACCGCAACGACCGCGTAGAACGCGACCAGGAAGAAGATCGACAGCCACGCGACGCCGGGGAGAGCCAGAAAGCGCCAGGTCCACCGCGAGGTCATTCAGCCCGCCTTGAACTGCGACCACGCGTTGTCCCAGACCCGCTCCCCCTCGACGCTCAACTGGAGCAGCTCCTGGTTCGCCGCGAACTGGTCGGGTCGGACGACCGCCTCGGTCAGCGTCGGCGGGATCAGGCCCCGCGAGATGAGGGCCTGGGCGTCGATCGCCTTCTGCGGCGGCGTGTAGCCCGTGAAGTCGACGAAGTTCTGGTACGCATTGCGCTCGTCGAGGAGGAAGTCGAGGAACCGGTGGGCGAGCACCGGGCTCTTGGCCGTCCGGCCGATGCAGAGGAAGTCGTTCTGCACGACGCCGTTCTCGTCCGGCCCCCAGAACGAGAGCACGTTTGCCTTGACGCCCTTGGGGAGGTAGTAGAACGCGGCGCCCAGCAGGTCGCCGGACCAGGACTGGTGCAGTACGGTCGACCCCTCGGGCAGCGTCTGGAAGTCGGTGATCGTCACCTTCACGTTGCAGATGCCGTTCAGCTCGGACAGTTCCTGCTGCGAGTGCTTCACCGCGGCCGGCGACTCGGTGTTCAGGTCGGGTCGCACTCCCGCCCGCATCGCGTCTCGTTGCATCGGCATGCTGAGGGCGTCCTGCTTGTCGTCGAGGATGCCCACCCGTCCCTTGTAGGCCTGGGACTGCCAGAAGATGTCCCAGGGTACGTCCATCGAGGCAATGTCCTGCTTGACCTTGTCGTTTCGCCAGCCGATCCCGTCCATCCAGACGACGTAGGGGACGGTGAACCGGCTGCCACGGTCGTAGAACGGGTCCTGGAGCTCGGGCCAGATGTTCTTCAGGTTCGGCAGGTACTCGTGATTCAACGGCTGGAGCAGCTGCTGGGCGATCAGATCGACGATGTTCGAGCCGGTGAGGCCGATGATCACGTCGAAGGCCACCTGGCCGCTGGAGAGCTTCGCGATCGCCTCGTCCGCCGAGTTGTACGTCGCGATCTGCACCGAGGTGTTGAACTTCGCGCCGAAACGCTTGACGAGCGCGGGATCGATGTACGCGGCGTAGTTGTAGACGCGGAGCGGGCCGCGCTCGGGTGGCCGTCCAGCTGCGACCGGACGGTTGTTGGACGTGATCGCCCAGGTAACGGCGTTGTCCGGACGGGGCAGGGGCAGGCCGCCCGGGCCGGTCGGCTTGGCGACGACGAGCTTCGAGGCCGGCCCCGTGGGTCCGCCGCCTCCGGCGCCGATCGGCTCGGTCGTGTTCTCGCATCCGGCAAGGAGTCCGGCCGCGCTGACTCCAAGCGCCGATCCAGCCGCACCGCGCAACAGCTGACGGCGCGTCAGTCCAGACCGGTCCTTCGGATGCCGCATGAAGCACCGGGATTGAACCGGCGGCCTGACCGCGGAGTCAAGCGGGGTAGGATCGTCGCGCTGGAGCCGTGACGTCTGTGCGACATCTGTTCACGCCGCTCGCGCTCGGCACGACGGAGCTGCAGAACCGGGTCGTCTCGACTGCACACCAAACGACGCTCGTCGAGGATCACCTGCCGACCCCCGACTTCGTCGCCTATCACGAGGCCCGGGCTCGTGGTGGCGTCGGTCTGATCGTGCTCGAAGCGACGGCGGTCCACCCGACAGGCCTGCTTACTCCCCATACGCTCGGCGGCTACCTGCCGGAAATGGTCGCCGGATACCGGCGCGTCGCGTCGGCGGTCCAGCCGCACGGCACGCGGTTGTTCGTTCAGCTCTTCCACGGGGGCCGCGAGCAGATCGCGACGCCGCCAAGACCGCCTGCGGTGGCGCCCTCGGCCGTTCCGAGTGCCCGCTTCCGCGCCGAGCCGAGGTCACTTCGGTCGTCGGAGATCGAGGACATCATCGCCGGCTACGGCCGATCGGCGGCGATCGCAGCCGAGGGGGGCATCGATGGACTCGAGATTTCAGCCGCGCACCGTTACCTGATCGAGCAGTTCCTCGATCCAGCGCTCAACAGGCGCACCGACGCGTGGCGAGACGGCGCGCGGTTCCTCACTGCAGTCGTTCGCACGGTGCGAGAGGCCGCTCCTGGACTCTGCCTCGGCGTTCGTCTCTCCGCCGACTCGGAGCGCGCGGAGCGGATCGCCCCGATGCTCGCCGACGCCGGGATCGACTACCTGTCCGTCGCGCTCGGCGACTCCTCCAGCTATCGCGGGTCCGTCGGGATCGTCCCGCCTCCGCCGATCGCCGAGGCCGTCATCGAGGAGCATGCCGGCCGCTTCGCAGTCGGCCCGGCGCTGATAGCCACTTCGCGGGTGCTGGACGTCGAGGTCGCGGAACGCCTACTCGCCGACACCCAGGTCGATGCGGTCGGTATGACGAGGGCGCTCATCGCCGATCCCGAGCTTGTGGCGAAAGCACGTGCCGGTGCCGGCGGGATCGTCCGCTGTATCGGGTGCAACACGTGCATTGCGCACTACCACGCCGAGACGCCGATTGCCTGCGCCGTCAACCCGCGCACCGGCAGGGAGCTTCGGTTCGATCGGGAGCCGGCTCGAGTCGCGAAACGCCGCGTGGTCGTGGTGGGCGGCGGGCCCGCCGGGATCGCCGCAGCGGCCGAGGCGGCGCGCGGAGGCCACGAAGTGATCCTGTTGGAGAGAGAGCAGCGGCTCGGCGGCCAGATCGCGCTCGCGGGCGCCGCACCGGCAGGCAAGCGCATGGCCGGCGCCTTCCTGGAGAGTGCCGCACGCGACCTACAGCCTGTCGACGTGCGGCTCGGCGTGCGGGCGGGCTTGGACGAGGTGCTCGCGTTCGATCCCGCTGCCGCGCTGGTTGCCACTGGAGCCAGGCCGTACACGCCGCCGCTCGAGCTCGAGGGTGTGGAGGTGGTGCCTGCCTGGGACGTTCTCGCCGGAGCGCGTCCCGCCGGGGCTGACGTGATCGTCGCCGATTGGGGCGGCGACCCGTCAGGCCTCGATGCGTCCGAGCTGCTGGCCGCGGCGGGGAAGCGTGTGAGGCTTGCGGTCGCCTCGGTCGCAGTCGGCGAGCTCGTTCATCAATACCGCCGCAACCTCTACCTCCAGCGGCTTTATCGGGCCGGGGTCCCGATTCTGCACCACTATGAGCTTCACGGCGTCGCCGCCGGGGTCGTCTGTTTGCGGAATGTGTTCGCGCCAGAGCGCGTCACCGAGCTCTCGACGGACGCGCTCGTACTCGCGCTCGGGCGCGTCCCGGAGGACGACCTGGCGCCGAGTCTGGCCGGTGCCGGGGTGCGGGTGGAGGAGGCGGGTGACTGCTTGTCGCCGCGGTCGCTCGAGGAGGCGGTGCTCGAGGGGACGCTCGCAGCCCGGCGCCTCGTGGCATAGGGTCCTGACCGCGCGGTCAAACGTTGATGTGAGCCTGTGGTCGTTCCTGAGCTGCCTGCCGAGATCCGCGACCTGAAGGAGCGGGTTCGTCGCTTCGTCGAGGACGAGGTGTATCCCGTCGAGGACCGGATCGCCGCGCGAGGATCCATCGACGCCGGCGAGATCGACGAGCTGCGCCGCAAGGCGCGGGACGCCGGGTTCGCGATGCTGAACATGCCGCAGGAGTACGGCGGCACCGGTCTCTCGATGGTCGGCCAGGTGGCGATCGAGGAAGAGGCCGGGAAGGCGACGAACGGCCTCGGCTTCGCCGTCATCGACCGCGGCCCTCGGGAGCTCGCCGAGATCGCCACGCCAGAGCAGGTCGAGCGCTTCGTCGAGCCGATCGTCCGCGGCGACTACCGCGAGGCGTGGGCCCTGACCGAGCCCGGAGCGGGCTCGGACCTGTCTGGCCTGCAGACGAGCGCCGTGCGGGACGGGGACGGCTGGGTGCTGAACGGCGAGAAGTGGTTCGTCACGAGCGAGGGCGACCCTGGGGTCTATGTCGTCGCCGCCGTTGCCGACGGCGAGCAGGCGCTCTTCCTCGTCGAGCCCGGCGCGCCCGGGCTCGAGGTCGCGCGGACGCCGGCGTTCCTGCACGACCCGTACCTCGACCACCACCCCGAGATCGTCCTTCGCGACTGCCGGGTTCCCGACGCGAACCGCGTCCCGGCGAGCGGCGAAGCGGGCGCCAAGGAGTGGATCCTCGTCGAGCGCCTCTTCATCGCCGCGCGGTGCTGCGGCGCCGCCCGTCGCCTGCTCGATCTCGCGGCCGACTGGGCCGGCGATCGACAGGCCTTCGGCGCGAGCATCGCCGAGTACCAGGGTGTGTCGTTCCCCCTCGCCGACTCGCTCACCGAGTTGCTCGCCTCGCGGTTGCTCACGTACCACGCTGCGCACGCATTCGACGTGCTCGAGAACCGGAAGATCGTGCACGGGAAGGTCTCGATCGCGAAGCTCTACGCCTCGGAGACCGCGGGGCGGATAGCCGATCGCGCTGTCCAGGTTCTCGGAGGTCGCGGCTACAAGATCGACAGCCCCGCTGCGCGTCACTTTCGCGAGCTCCGCGTCGACCGGATCTGGGAAGGGACGAGCGAGATCCAGCGCCTGATCATCTCGCGCGCGCTGTTCACGCGCGGCGCCGGGCCCTACGTCGACTGGGAGTAGACCACCCGCGCGTCGAGGGCGAGTGCGGCGGTCGGCGTGACGAGGAGCGGGTTGATCTCGAGCTCGTCGATCTCCGGATGCTCGGCGGCAACCCGGGAGAGCGCGGCGGCTGCAGCGGCGGCCGCCTCGACGGCGAGCGCTGGGCGCCCGCGAGCTCCGGTGAGCAGCGGAGACCCCCGGAGCTCGAGCAGGCGCGCCTGGAGCTGCTCGGGGGGAGCGGGGGCGAGCGCGACGGCGACGTCGCGAAGAACCTCGGTGAAGATCCCGCCCAGGCCGACCAGGGCGATCGGCCCGAAGCGCGGATCGCGCCGGCAGCCCGCAATGAGCTCGAGGGATTGCGGCTCGACGATCATGCACTCGAGGGCGAAGCCCTCGGGCTGGAGGCGACCCGTCATGTCACGGAGCGCTCGCACGAGCGCCTCTTCGTCCTCGAGCCCGACGGCGACGCCGCCCGCATCCGACTTGTGCAGGAGACCGAGTGCTTTCAGCACCACGGGGTAGCCGAGGTCGCGCGCGGCCGCGCGCGCGTCCGCCGGCGACTCGACCCGCCGCGCCGGCGGGAAAGCCACGCCGGCTGCCGCCAGCAGCTCCCGCGCTCCGAAGTAATCCGCACCGCTCTGCGATCCGGCCTCGGCTCCGGCGAGGTCGGGGACGCCCTCCGGCGGCCGCACTCCGGCCACGCGCGCGAGCGCGCCGAGCGCCGAGCCGATCTCCCGGTAGACCGGGTGGCCCTGCTCGCGAAGCGCCTGGGCGGGGGGTTCCTGCCAGTACATGGTCTGGACGACGATCGGGCGGCCGGCGGCCGCCGCGGCGAGTCCCAGATCGCGTGCGGCCCCCGTCTCCGGGCCGCGCAGCTCGTCCGACGTGACGCTGTAGCCCCCGAGGTAGCCGGTGAGCAGCACCGCGTCGACCTCGCCGGATTCGAGCACCAGCCGCGGGACCCGTTCGTAGGAACGGAGATCCTGCTCGCCCGCGCCGGCGAAATCGACGGGATTGACGGTCGATGCGGTCGGCGGCATGACGGCGGCAAGGCGCCCCGACAGTTCCGGCGAGAGGGGTGGGAGCTCGAGCCCGACGGCGGCCGCCGCATCCGAGGCGACGACTGCCGACCCGCCTCCGTCCGACACGATCGCCAGCCGCCGTCCGCGCGGGCGGTTCGGCGCGAGAAGCAGCTGCGCGAGGTCGACGAGCTCGCGCGGGCTCGCCACGCGCACGATGCCCCCAGCGCGACACGCCGCGTCGACCGCGACGCTGTCGCTGACCAGAGCCCCCGTGTGCGAGCGCGCCGCGCGGACGCCGGCGGCGCTCATCCCGCCGGCGAGAAGCAGCACCGGCTTCCCCGCCTCGACCGCGGACTGCGCCGACCGAGCGAACTCCCGGCCGTCGCGGAAGTCCTCGCAGTAGACGCCGATGACACGGGTCTCCGCATGCTCGGCAAAGGCGGCGACCAGTTCGGCGGCCTCGAGGTCCGCCTGGTTGCCGAGCGATGCGAACCGTGATACACCGAGGCCGACGTCCACGGAGAGCAAGGAGACCTCCAATGCGAGGTTGCCGCTCTGGAACACGAGGCCGATCGGCCCGTGCGCGAAGTCGCTTGTCCCGAGATGCAGCTCCGCGGCAGCGTCGAAGACCCCGAGGCAGTTCGGCCCGAGCAGCACCGCGCCGGCGGCACGGACACGCTCGGCGACGGCCTGCTCGCGGGCTCGTCCGTCCGCTCCACTCTCTCCGAGACCGGCGGCGATCGCGACGATCGCGCGGGCACCGGCGTCGAGCGAATCTCCGACGGTCTCCTCGAAGGCCGGCGCGGGCACGGCGAGGACTGCGAGCTCGGGCGCATCCGGAAGGTCGGCGAGCGATCGGTAGGCCGGGCGCCCCAGCACTTCGCCGCCGGAGCGATTCACAAGATAGACCGCCCTGCGATGCTCGCCCTGGAGCGCCCCAACGGCGAGCCACTGGCCCCACTTCGCGGGATCGTTCGAGGCGCCCACCACGGCGACCGAGCGCGGCTCGAAGAGCGGGCGGAGGTCGCGTGACCGAGTGGCCATGGAAGAATCATCTCCGACGCCGATAGGAGGAAGCATGGCCGCGAGGACGACGACCGACCTGGACCGCGCGAGGATCGCCGAGCTGACGGAGAAGGAGCAGCGGCGGCTCGATGACCGGACGCAGGGCTCGAAGGCGCTCTACGAGCGTGCGAGGCAAGCGCTGGCCGGCGGCGTCGCCTCCGCCTACCAGGTGCGAGACCCGTGGCCGATCTACCTCGAGCGCGGAATCGGCTCCCGGGTCTGGGACGTCGACGGGACCGAGATGATCGACTTCCACAACGCCTACGGCTCGATGGTCCAGGGGCATGCACACCCCGCGATCGTCCGGGCCGTGCGAGAGCGGGTTGGCCTGGGTACCCACTTCGCCGCGCCGACCGAAGACGGCATCCTCGTCGCCGAGGAGCTGTCCCGCCGCTTCCGCCTCCCGCGCTGGCGATACGTGAACTCGGGAACGGAGGCGACGATGGACGCGATCCGGATCGCGCGAGCCGCCACTGGCCGAGACACGGTCGTCAAGATCTTCGGCTCCTACCACGGCCATCACGACTACGTGATGATCTCGATCGGCGTACCGTACGAGCAGATCGGCGATCGGGAGAAGTACGTGTCCCTGCGGTACGGCGAGGGGATCCCACAGGCCGTCACGGATCTGACCGTAGCCGTCCCGTTCAACGACGCGGATGCCATGGAGCGCCGGATCGACCGCCTGTTCGAGGAGGGCCGGCCGCCGGCCTGCGTGATCATGGAGGCGGCGATGATGAACCTCGGGGTCGTGCTCCCCGAGCCCGGCTACCTGCAGGCGGTGCGCGAGCTGACGCGGCGGCTCGGCGTGTTGCTCATCTTCGACGAGGTGAAGACGGGCCTCTGCATCGCGGCCGGCGGCGCCACGGAACGCTTCGGCGTCGCGCCGGACATGGTGACGCTCGCCAAGGCACTGGGCGGCGGCCTTCCCGCCGGCGCCATCGGCGGCACGGAGGAGGCGTTCGAAGTGGTCGAGGACGGGCGCGCCTATCAGGTGGGCACGTACAACGGCAACCCGCTGTCGATGGCGGCGGCGCGCGCAAGCCTCGAGGAGGTGCTGACGCCCGACGCCTACGGCCACCTCGACGCTCTGGAGGAGCGGATCCTCCGGGGTTGTCAGGACGTGATCGACCGCTACGCACTCCCGGGCTACTCCGTCGGGATGGGGGCGAAGGGGTGCGTGACGTTCTCGCCAGAGCGCATCGTCGACTACGAGTCCTTCAAGGCGTACCAGGAGAAGGAGCTAGCCGACCTCGCCTGGCTCTACAACATGAACCGCGGCGTCTACATGACGCCCGGCCGCGAGGAGGAGTGGACGCTCTCCGTCGCACACACCGATGCGGATTGCGACGCCTTCATCGCCGCGTTCGAGGAGATGGCCTCCGACCTGACTGCCTGAGCCGCAGTCGCGCGCATCGGCCCGGGCCTTGAACGCTGGCGGCTAGAGCCTTACGATCGTCTGACATGTCGCCAGGGCCGGGGCCTGGTGACGCCAAGGAAGGGAGGACTTTCGGTGCGTAAGTTCCTTCTCCTGACTGTCGCCATCGCAGCATGCGCGGGGGCGGCGCACGTCGGAACGGCGCAGGCGATCGCGGCCTGCGGAACGATCACGTCGAGCACGACCCTCGCCGCCGACTGCTCAGCGCCGCTGATCGTGGGTGCGAGCGGGATTGTCGTCGATCTCGGCGGTCACTCTGTCGTGTGCAACTCCTCGCAAGCTGTTGGGCTCAGCGTCCCGAACGGCACTTCCGCGGTGACCGTCCGGAACGGCAAAGTTCGCGCCAACAACGCCACGTGTCTCGAGGGCGTCAACGTGGAAGGTGACTTCAATCAGGTCACGTCGGTGACGGAGTCCGGGGGGAGCGATGGCTTCGTGGTCGGTGGGGACTCGAACACGTTGCTCCTAGCCACGGCCGCCTCGAACTTCAGTGACGGCGTGGCAGTCTTCGGGGACAACAACACGGTTCGCCAGGCCACGCTCATGGAGAACCTCAACGGTGCAGATTTCATCCTCGGCCACCGCAACACGATCACGCGCAGCAGGATCTTCCTCAACGAAACCGGGATCAGCGTTGACGGCGACGCCATGGACATCGATCAGAATCACGTGTTCCGCAACAACACCGGGATCTACTTTTCCGGCGGGTCGCAGCGCTCTGTCGTGTTCCTGAATCAGGCGTACCTGAACGAGGTCGGGATCCGTATCGACGACCTATCGTCCGGCTCCAACTTGGTGTTGGTCAACGGGTCGTACGCCAATTTCACCTGGGACATGGAGGACGACAACGCGAACTGCGATTCGAACCTCTGGTTCAACAACGTCTTCGGCACGGCGAACCAGAATTGCATTCACTAGAAAGGGAGGCCCACAGTGCGAAGACTATTTCTCCTTACCGTTCTCGTTGCGAGTTGTGCCGGCGCCGTCCACGTCGGTACCGCGCTGGCGATCGCGCCGTGCGGGTCGTTCACGGCCAGTACGACGCTGACGGCCGACTGCGCCGCGCCGCTGACCGTCGGCGGCAGCGGAATAACGATCGACCTCGGCGGGCACTCGGTCATCTGCGACGTTGCTGCTCCCTCGGGCGTCTTGATCCCGTTCTTCGTCTCCTCCTCGACGCTCAAGAACGGCGTCGTCCGCGGTGGCCTTTCGAGTTGTGTAAACGACATTCAGGTCGATGGCAGCTCCAACAACTTGACTTCGATTCGAGCCCGCGACGCTTCCAGCCACGGGTTCTTCGTTAACGGGGACTCGAACACGTTGCTCCTGATCACAGGGAACTTCAACGGCGACGGCGGCGTGGTTGTGTTCGGCGACGACAACTTGATTCGGCAGGGCACGTTCGCTGGGAACGGTGATGATGGGGCGGAGTTCTTCCTCGGCACGGGAAATGGGATCACGCGGAGCAGGAGCTTCCTGAACGGCGACAAGGGGATCATCGTTGGCGCGAGCGCCACGGTGGTCACCGAGAACCATTCGTTCTTCAACAGCATCGGGCTCTATTTCTCGGACGGCTCCGTCGGGTCGACCGCCGTTCTGAATCAGACGTATCAGAACAACATCGGCATCTGGATCAACAACACGTCCAAGAGCAACTCTGTCGTCTTCAACGGCTCGTACGCCAACCACACCTGGGACATGGAGGACGACAACGCGAACTGCGACTCGAACCTCTGGTTCAACAATTTGTTCAGCACTGCGAACCAGAGCTGCATCCGTTAGGAAGGAGGCGCGCGTGCGACGACTGCTGCTTCTGACTTTCCTCGTCGCGGCGTTCGCGGGCGCGGGCCAGGTCGCGACCGCCCACGCAACCTCGCCGTGCGGGACGATCTCGGCCAGCACGACGCTGACCGCCGACTGCGCCGCGCCGCTGACCGTCGGCGCCAGCGGGATCACAGTCGACCTGGGCGGCCACTCGGTGGTCTGCGACACCCCTGTCCTGCTTGCGTTCGAGATCCCACCCCAGATCTCGGGCGCGACGGTCAAGAACGGCTCCGTCCACGGCGGGCTCTCGAGTTGCTTCCAGGACGTACTCATCGAAGGGGCCTCCAACCAGCTCACGTCGTTTCGCGCGCTCGACGCCACCGGCACCGGCATTGTCATCTCAGGCGACTCCAACCGCCTCGTACTCGTGACCGCGAACTTCAACGGCCAGGACGGCCTGTCCATTGTCGAGGCCGACCATAATTTCGTTCGCCAGGGCACGTTCGCTGCGAACGGGCGCAACGGGGTGTCGCTCTCACTTGGCGACGTGAACACGATCACCCGCAACAGAACCTTCCTCAACGACGGCGACGGGATCCGCGTGGGCGCCGGGTCGACAGCGACGGTTGTGGACGAGAACCACGCCTTCCTCAACGACACCGGGATCGAGTTCACCCAGGAGTCGACCGCCTCGCTCGCGGCCCTGAACCAGACCTACCAGAACAACGTCGGCATCAGGATCGACGGCTCGACGGGAAACTCGGTCGTGCTCAACGGCTCCTACGCCAACCACACCTGGGACATGGAGGACGACAACACGAACTGCGACTCGAACAACTGGCTCAACAACCTCTTCTCGACGGCGAACCAGGGCTGCATCGGCTGACGACGGGCCGCTCCGGCGGCCCCGCTCTACTCGCGCTCGAGCAACCAGATTCCCAGGGCGACGCCCTCGAGAACGTTCCGATAGCCCGCCGGCGGGCGGAAGCGCGCGGCCGGCCGGAGCGGGACAGCGACGAGGATCTCGTCCCCGCGGATGAACGCGCAGACGTCCGGTCCGGACTCGACCGGCTCGTACGGTCCGGCGAAGGCCTCCGGCCTGCGCGCTCGAAGCTGAAGCGTCCGCCAGATCAGCGCCAGCTTGGCGCTCTCTTCGCGGGGCGGTGAGCCGCCAATGATCCCGTCGAGAAGTCGGCGCCTGAGCGCCCAGTCGACGGGCCGGCGGTTGTCGGGGTCGACGAGGTTGAGCGTCCACAGCTCGTCCCCCTGGTAGATGTCTGGAACGCCGGGGCACGTCAGCTTCAGGAGCGTCTGCGCCAGCGAGACACGCAGGCCGGCCCGTGCGACCTCGGCCGCGAACGGCCGGAACGTCTCGACGAACGGCTCGTGGTCGATGAGCCGACGCGCGAACTCCTTCACGCCCGCTTCCCACTCCTCGTTCGGCTCGAGCCAGTTGGTGTTCACCTTCGCTTCGCGCAACGCCTTCTCGAGGTACGCGTCCAGGCGCTCCGGCTCGATCGGCCAGGCGCCGACGAGGGTCTGGTAGATCAGGTACTCCTCATTCGCGTCCGGCGTGCCGCCACGTCGCAGCGGCGCATTGAGCCGCGACCAGGACAGGACCAGGTCGCGCCAATCCTCAGCGAACCAGGAGAGGGCACCGAGGCGCGCGCGGACGTCGCCGCTCCGCTTGGTGTCGTGCGTCTGCGTCGTCAGGAGCTGCTGCGGAAACCACTGCGCTCGCTCGAGGTTTCGTTCGTGGAAATCCTCGACCGGCAGCGAGAAGCGCCCCGGGTCGCCGCCGACCTCGTTCAGGGCGACGAGCCGGTTGTAGCGGTAGAACGCCGTGTCCTCGACCCCTTTCGCCATCACGGCGGGCGTGGTCTGCTGGAATCGGGTCACGAAGGCGTCATGGCCCGACTCCTCGAGGAGCAGCAGCTCGGCCAGCTGTGCCGGAAGGTGTGCCTCGCGAATCGCCTCGCGATCCAGCGCCTCGACCTTCCCGGTCTCGGGCTCGACGTATGTGCGGTAGATCGAGAGCGACGACAGGGCACGTGGCAGGTCGAACTTCTCCACACCGCCGAGGCGGCCGCGTAGCCACTCCACCTCGCGGGCGAACGTCGTCGACGCCTGCTCGACCTTCGCGTCGAACGCAACCTCCTCGAACTGCCGGCCCTCACCGGTGAGCTTCCGGTAGAGCGTCGTGAGCGACTCCTCCGCCTCCGGCTCGACGAACAGCGCGGTGACGTCGTTCGCAAACTCGTATCCCGTCGTCCCGAGGATAGGCCAGTCGCGGAGCTGCTCCCCGGGCTCCAGGATCTTCTCGGCCCATACACGCTCGATTCCCGCCTCGCGGAGCCGCTCGAAGTACCGCGCGGGATTCGCGAGGCCGTCGGGGTGGTCGATGCGGATCGCGCTCAAGAGGCCTTCACGCACGAGCTCGATCACCTTGGCGTGTGTCGTCTCGAAGACGTCGGGGTCCTCCACGCGGACGCCGACAAGATCGTCGATGTCGAAGAAGCGGCGCGGGTTGCCGGTTCGCCAGTCGACGTCGAAGAACCGCCCGCGTGTGACCGGATCGCGCCAGAACGGGTTCTCGTCGCCGGCTGCCATGTGGTTCGGGACGACGTCGAGGATCACGCCGAGCCCGGCCCGGCAGAGCGACCGGAAGGCGGTTTCGCCGCCGAGGGCGTCGTCCAGTCGCGTCGGGTCGGCGACGTCGTATCCGTGCGTCGAGCTCGACCGTGCCTGCATGGACGGGGCGAGGTAGAGGTGGCTAACGCCCAAATCGCGGAGGTACGGCACGAGGTCGCGCGCCCCGTCGAAGTCGAGGTGCGGACGGAGCTGAAGCCGGTATGCGCAGCGGAAATCGGTCATGGTTTCGAGGGTGAAGGCGCTGGGTGCGGTTCCCGTAGGCGAAGAGCTCGTGGAGTTTCGCGTCTGGGCGCCCGCTGTGCGCACCGTCTCCGTCAGCCTCCGGGGCGAAACCCCCGGGCTCGGCGGGGTGGGAGGAGGGGTGTTCGAGGGCGTGCTCCCCGCAAGAGGGGGCGATACGTACGTCTACGTCCTCGACGGCGAGCGCTCACGACCGGATCCGTGCTCGCGCTCGCAGCCCGAGGGCATCCGTGGCCCGTCACAGGTGGTGGACACCGCGTCCTTCACCTGGACGGATGACGCCTGGACCGGCGTGCCGTTGGACGATCTCGTTCTCTACGAGCTCCATGTGGGGACGTTCTCGCATGCGGGGACGTTCGAGGGGGTGATCGATCGGCTCCCGCAGCTTCGCGACCTCGGCGTGACGGCGCTCGAGCTGATGCCGATCGCGACCTTTCCCGGGACGCGCAACTGGGGCTACGACGGCGTCTACGCGTACGCGCCGCATCCGGCGTACGGAGGGCCGGACGGCCTGGCGCGCCTCGTCGACGCCGCCCATGCCGAGGGCCTCGGTGTGATCCTGGACGTCGTCTACAACCACATCGGCCCCGGGGCGGAGGCGATCGCCGACTTCGGCCCCTTCTTCACCGATCGTCACGCCACCTTCTGGGGCGAGGCGATCGACTATCGTCAGCGTGGCGTTCGCGAGTGGGCGATCCAGAACGCCGAGCTCTGGATCCGGGATTACCACGTCGACGGGCTCCGGCTCGACGCCACGCACGCTGTGTACGACGACGGCGTTCCCCACGTGCTGGCCGAGCTGGCGACTCGGGTGCATGCGCTGAACCCGTGCGCTCTCGTGATCTCCGAGATGACGACCGGCGACTCGCGCCCGATCGACGTCTGGGGACATGACGCGATGTGGGCCGACGAGTTCCACCACGTGCTTCACGTCCTCCTCACCGGCGAGCAGGAGGGCTACTACGAGAACTACCGTCCCTCCGTTACGGAGCTCGGCCGCCAGGTGCAGCGTACGCCGCCCGAGCGGCTCGTCTTCTGCTCGCAGAACCACGACCAGGTCGGCAACCGCGCGCTCGGCGATCGCCCCGCGCGCGACGAGCTGGAGTTCCGCGCCGCGGCGCTCCTGTTCGCCCCGCAGACGCCGCTGCTCTTCATGGGCGAGGAATACGGCGAGCGTCAGCCGTTCCAGTTCTTCACCGATCACGACGACCCGCTCATCGCGCAGGCGACGCGGGAAGGGCGGAAGGAGGAGTTCGCGAGCTTCGCCGCGTTCTCCGGAACCGAGGTGCCGGATCCTCAGGACCCTGCGACGTTTGAACGCTCGAAGCTTCGCCCGGAGGAGGGAGACGCCGATCTGCTCGCGTTCTACAAGCGGCTAGTCCGCCTCCGGCGCGACCTCCCGAGGGAGGTCGCGGTCGAGGCGGACGAGTCGGCGCGCGTCCTGCGCGTGTCCCGCGGGCGCGCCGAGCTGGCCCTGGATGTGCCGACGCGCGGCGTCGCCCTCCGGGCGTGAGCGTGCCGTGACGTCGGACAGGTTCCTCCTCGTCAAGGGCCGCGCCGGCCTCGGGAACCGGATTCTCGGCGTCGTCAGCGGGCTCCAGTACGCGCGCCTGAGCGGGCGCCGTCTCGTGGTCGATTGGCGGGACGACCTCTACTCGGACGACGGCTCGAACGTCTTCCCGCGGTATTTCCGGTGCGCCGAGGCGCACTCGCTCGACGAGCTTCCCGACACGGCCTCGGTGACGCCGCCGCTCTGGGTCGGTCGCCTCGACGAGTCGGCTAGTGCCCGTGAGCGAACCTCGCAGCTCGGCCCGATCGAGTTCCGCCGCATGAGCTCGGTCGACCTGACGAGGCTGGATCACCCGGAGCAGGTCGCGGTCATGTGGGTGACGCTTTCGCACGTTCTCTTCCTGACCGCCCACCACCGTCACGCGTTCGAGGCGCTAGGGCGGCGGCCCGCCTACGAGCTCCTGCGCGGCTCGCTGCGCAGCGAGCTACGCCCTGCCGGCGCGATCGAGCGACGAGTGGACGGATTCGCGCGCGCGTCGTTCGAGCGTCCGATGGTCGGCGTCCACGTCCGGTTCTCTGATCGCCGCGGCGACCTCGACGTCATCCGGCGGCGGCTCGAGGCGGTGACGAGGCGTGAGCCGGCCGCACGCATCTTCCTGGCCACGGATAACGCGGCGGTCAAGGCCGAGTTCGAGCAAGCGTACTCCGGCGTCCTTACCGCGCCGAAGTGGTACCCGCCGCCCGGGACGCCGGCACACCTGCACGGCGACAATCCGAGCCGGTTTCGCACCGGCGCAGAGGCGCTCGTCGACCTCTATCTGCTCGCGCGCTGCGACTACCTGGTCGTCGATACAGCGTCGAGTTTCGCCCGCGTGGCGTGCCTGCTGTCGCACGCACCGGGATCTCGGATCACCGATGTCAACCGGCGTGCGCACTTCCGCCGCAGGGTCAGCGACATGCTCGCGGGCCTGTCGCCGAGGCTCGCGCACGAGGCCGGCCGCGCGTACGAGCGGCTCATCGTCCGCACCCGGTGAGCTCTCAGTAGAGGCCTTCGCGGCGCGCGTAGCGCTGGGCGCGGGCGCGATCGTAGTCGGCCGCGTCGAGCTCCGGGTCGGCGACGGCCCGCAGGATCTGGCCGGAGCTCGGTAGCTCAGACCGGTCGACGTGGTGCTCGGGGTTCCAGAGGTCGGAGCGGATGAGCGCTTTCGGGCATTGCGTATACGCCTCCTCCACGGTGACGAGAATCCCCAGGGTCGGGGTGCTCCCGTTGACCGTGCTGCCGGCGAGGAGCTGCTCGTCGTCCACGATCGCCGCGGTGCCGTTGACGCGGAAGGTGTCTCCGATGCCCGGGATCAGGAACAGCAGCGCAATGCGAGGGTCGTGAAGCAGGTTCGTCAGCGTGTCGGCGAGCTTGTTGCCCGGCCGGTCGGGAATCAGCAACGTCCGCTCGTCGAGGATGCGCACGAACCCGGCGGGATCGCCTCGGGGCGACACGTCGAGCCCGGCGTCGGGTCGCGCGGTCGCGATGCAGACGAACGGGGCCCGTTCGACGAACGGCCGCGTCAGTGAGTTGAGTCGATCGTCGATCTTGGCCGCAACGAGCGGCGTCGGTCGGCCGCCGAGCGCCTCGCGCAGCGTCTCCTCGTCGCGGATCGTCGCCACGCCACAACCTTACGTGCTGACCTCGCGGTAGATCGACCAGCGTCAGAACTTCCCGTTATCTAACGCGTCAGCTTTCCACAATCAGGTTGACTCGTCGTGCTGTGCTGCGGGATCCGGCCGGCAGTCGACCTGGCGGCGACCGCGGGCCTTGAAGTGGACAGGGGCGTTCTCGTCGACGAGCACATGAGGTCGAGCGACCCGCTTGTGTACGCGGCCGGCGGCGTCGCGCAATTCTAGGGACAGGTGCACGGCTTCTGGCCCGTCGCGGCTGCTCAGGCCGAGGTCGCCGCGGCGAACGCGGTCGGCGACGTCCGGCGCTACGAGCCGCCGCCGGCCGTGACGATCCTGAAGGGCATCGGCATTCCCGTGACCTCGATCGGGGACGTCGAGGGAACGGCGGAGACCGAGGAGCTGGCCTGGGAGTCGAGCGAGGACGAGATCCGTTACCGGAAGCTAGTCCTTCGCGACGAGCGACTTTACGGCGCGGTTCTCATGGGCCGCTGGCCCGAAACCCAGTCGGTCCTGGACGCTGTCGCGTCGCACGCCGAGGTCGCCGGCGTCCTGGAGACGCTTCGGGCGGGCGATCTCATTGCCCTGACGGCCGGCTGAACCCGTTGCCCAATCCACCGGCGACGGGGGGACGTAGATACAACGATGAGGCAGGCGCTCACAACCAGGCTCACGCCGCTTCTCCTGGGCGTCGTCGCCGCCGCGGTGATGATGCTCGCCGCCTGCGGCGGCCACGGCTACTAGGCTCGCATAGTCACGAAACGTGACGCACGTCCACGTGGGCCGACGCGCCCGCGGCAGACCCGGGTGTGCGCCGGACAGCACTGGGTCGGTGCCGGATCCCGGGTTGGCTCGTCTCGCCCCTCGCCTCTGTCCCCCGTCCGGTTCGACTACAGCGCTCGCTGTCCCCTGACGCGGTGAGTCGTCCGCGCGGCGGCCAGGTGAGCGCGGTTCAAGGCGGTACGGTCAACTCGAGGTCCTGCGGAAACACGGGCCCGGGTGTCTGGAAATGCGGCTTCCGATTGCCCTCGCCATCGGCGTTCTTCTATTCGCGGCCCCGGCGGCCGCGGGATCGTCGGTGCCGCCGTGGACGGGGGGAGACGGAAAGGTCACTCCGCTCGAGGCAAGGGCGGGCGCGATCGTCTCGGCGCTAGCCGGTCGGCAGTCGACCGTCGAGTGCGCCAGCCCGCGCGCGTGGGCGAGCGCCGGCGAACGCCTCGGGTTCGACGCGCGAGCGCTGATCGCGGTCGTCCCGTGGACGTCACCGGGCGTGCCGGCCGGGTACGCCCTCCTCTCGCCGTACGTCTGCCGGCTCACGGATCGCTTCCTCGCCAATCCCCACCGTCGCGGGGAGAAGCTCTGCCCCACCCGTGCGCAGCCGCGGGCGCGCTGCGCGGCCTACGAATCGGTCATCGAGGCGACACAGACGCTTGCCCACGAGGCCATGCACCTGGCCGGGATCGCGACCGAGTCGACCGCCGAGTGCTTCGGCATGCAACTCCTGCCGTATGCCGCCTGGCGCCTGGGCGCCTCCCGGGCGTTCGCGCTCGAGCTTGGACGCGACTACGAGGCGCAGTACCGGCAGGAGCGGCGCGGCGCGCCGACGTACTGGAGCCGGGAATGTCGAGACGGAGGCACGCTCGACCTGCTCCCTCGTCAGCGCGGCTGGCCACTCCCCGCGGGCAGCTTCAGACTCGTTGCCGGGAATCCCGCGGCGGTCGTCCAGGCGGCGATGGCCAGGTAGCGTCAGCCGGTCGCGAGCACGCGGCCGCGGATGACCAGGACCGGCCGGTCGTCGACCGTCCCGTCCGAGCGCTCGAAACCCGGCCCCGGGGAGAGCCGCGCCAGCAGGCGTCCACGGACACGGATGCCCGGCGCATAGGCCCGCTGGGCGCCGTCGAGGAGGATCAGCCCGCTGGCGCCGCGCCGCGCCAGGCGCACCGAGCGCGACTGGAGGAGGACCCCGTAGGCGTCGGGTGCGACGGTGACGAGGGGGCTGTCGGAAGGGAGGCGGCGCGCGCCGATCTCGGCCGCGACCGCGGAGAACTGGTCGGACGTTGGCGCGGCGCCGACTGCTGCAGCCGCGACCCCGGCCGTGAGCGCGATCGCAGCGAGCCCTGCGGCCACCGCTCGATGGGCCGGCGACCGGAGCGCGCCGACGGCGATCCCGCACAGGAGGGCCAGGAGCGGCGTCAGCAGTGCGACGTAGCGGTCCGAGGCCGGGTTCTTCGTCCAGTACGTCGCCAGCAGCAAGGCGAGTGCGAGCAGGACAGCATCTGAAGGGGCGCGGCGGGACGGCGTCACGACGCAGGCCGTTGCGCCCGCGGCGGCGGCTGCGAACAGCGGCCAGTCGGCGGCGAGCCAGACGCGAAGCCCCGGAGCGCTTCCGGCAAGGACGGCGGCGACAGCGGCTGCGAAGAGCACGACCACGAGCACGAGACTCGCTGCCGTTCCCCTGCGCCGCAGCGCCACGAACGCCATCGCCGCGAGCGGAACGGCGGCGAGCGACGCGACCGCGGCGAGGGGCGGCGCCGCGAGGCTTGGCCGGAACGCCGCCAGGAGCAAGACACCCGCCAGCGCGGCGCTCGTCACCGCCCCGGTCGTCTGCCTGCGAGCTTGCGGCACGACGAGGCCTGCGACCGCCGCCGCCGCGGCCGGCAGCAGCAGCTCCGGGCGGGTGAGGACCGCGACCGCCACGAGCGCACCTCCGAGCGCCGGCCGTCGTGCGTAAAGCGTGAGCGCGGCCGCCGCCGCCAGCGCGAGCGCGAGCGGCTCGGGGCCAGCGAAGCCTGTCCAGAAACGGAACTCCGGGTTGGCGAGACAGAGACCAGCGGCGATGAATCCGGCAAGCCGCGATCCTCCGAGCCGCACGGCCAGGAGCCCTGTGAAGACGATTGCGGCGGCGCCGGAGACCGCCGTCACCACCCGCGCCGCCTGCGCCCAGGAGACTCCGAGTACGTGCACGGCCGCGACAACGGCCGGAAACACCGGCTTCATCGCCGCGTCTGCGCTCGGGAGGAGTGTGTCGCCGTTCGGCCCGAGGCGGAGAAGCGGGCGGCCGTGCGCAGCGATGCCCTTTGCCATCAGGAGGTACTGGTAGCCGTCCGGGTAGAGCAGCGCCCCGTGCATCTCGCGCAGGCGGAGAGCGGCGAGCAGGCCGATCACGGGCAACAACGAGAGCAGACTGGCGGTCCGCAGGCGGAGCAGCTGCCCAGGCATGTCCGCCTAGGCCGGCGCGCCGGGTGCGCGCAGGCACTCGGCGAGGTAGCCGGCGGTCTCGGCGATCCGGTACAGATAGACGCGATCGCGGGCGAGCGGCCAGAGCACCAGCCGGATGGGAGCAGCGCACGACAGGCGAAGCGCGACCGAGAGCGAGCGCCGGCCGCGTGCCCGGCTGACCCCCTGCCACCAGAGCCGCCGCCAGTAGTAGCTCGAGCGGCAGCGCTCGGGCGCCACGTGGTGGTCGACGATCGCGCCGGGTTCGAGCCAGACGACGCTTCCCCGGCCGCGAAGGCGCTCGATCACCTCGTACTCCTCGCCGGAGAGAAGCGTCGTTCCGACGCGGCCGAGGTTCTCGGGGAATCCACCGGCCGCAAGCAGGTCGGCCCGGCGAAAAGCCATGTTCGCGCCGAACGGGTACTCGGCGGACGAACGGGACTCACGCGCCGCGCCGCCGAAGCGCGTGATGCCGGCGAACTGGAGCAGACGCCCAGACAGCCAGCGCGGGCGCCGCGCGTCGAACACGGGACTGCAGGTTCCGCCAACGCAGGCGACGCGCTCGTCTTCCGCGAATGGCCGCACGATCTTGCGCGCCCAGGTCGGCGCAGGCTCGGCGTCGTCGTCGACGAAGGCGACGATCGGTGACGAAGCAGCTTCGAGCCCGGCGTTGCGAGCCCGCGAGAGCCCGGGCACCGACGTCCGCACGACTCTCAGCGCGCCGAAAGCGCTCGCGAAGCGCCCGGCAATCTCGCTGCACGGCGTCCGGGACGCGGAGTCGACGACGATGACCTCGACCGGGTCCTCGAGCCGCGCGAGAGCGTCAAGGCATCCCTCGAGGTTCGCGGGACGATCGTGCGTGCAGACGACGACGGACAGCAGGACATCAGTCACCGAAGACCTCCGCGAAGAGCGCTGCGTGCTCGGCGCCGATGCGATCGGGGCGCAGGCTCCATCCGCGCTCGGCGGCGTGTCGAGCCCGGCTCTCGCGCTCGCCGGCGTCGCAGAGCGCCAGCAGCCCGCCGCGGATGCCGTCGGCTGAGGGAGCGCAGTACCGCGCCGCCTCGCCGGCGAGCTCGGGGATCGATCCGACCCGCGTTGCGAGCACCGGGCGGCCGGCGCCGAGCGCGTCGAGGAGTGGTCCGTTCGTCTCGCCGACGGAGTCGAGCCGCAGGACGAGCACCGTGTCCGCGGCGGCGAGCGCCGTCTCATAGGTGGCCGCGTCCGGCGCGGCGAGCACGTGAACGCCCAGCTTGCGCGCCCGGCGGGCGAGGCTCGCGTCCGTGATCGGGCCTGCGAGTGCCAGGCTGAGGGTTCCGCGGTCGAGCAGCGGCGCCGCCGCGGTCAGCGTCTCGTCGACGAGCTTGACCCGTCGCAGCACGCCCGGCAGGAGAAAGAGCGGGGCATCGCCGGCCCAGCCGAGCGCCTCGCGGGCGGCGCGGCGCTCCTGGACGGGCCCCGGGGGCGCGAGGTGTGGAATCACCCGTACCGGCGTTCGACCGGCCTGGCGCTCGAGCAACTCTGCGGCGTAGGCGCTGTGGACGACGACGGCTGCGCCTCGGCGCACGATCGGATAGGCGACCAGGCGGTAGAGCGGCACGAGCGCCCTCGTCCGCGGCAGGACGTCGTGCACGGTGACGACGAAGTGCTCCCGCTGCGCCGGCGCCCGCCAGAGCAAGGACCGCGAGGAGTTCGCCAGGTGGAAGTGCGGCCTGAGTCCCGGCAGCGGCCGGGCGGCCGGTCGGTAGTCGACACCTCGGGTTGCGAGGGCGGTGGCAAGCTGCGCGGTGTAGCGCGCTACGCCGACCGAGGTCTCGGCCCGGATGCCGGCTACCTGCAAGGCAGCGCGTTGCTCCGGGACGGCGGCCTCGGAGATCAGTTCCAGAGCTTCCACTTGCGCAGGCGGTAGATCGCGTAGGTCGGCGAGTCGGATTCGAGCGTCCCGACGCGGTTCAGGCGGTAGAAGTAGGTGCCGAGGCGGCGCCGCTGCGCCTCCGTGCTAACGAGCGGTGTGGGTCCTGTCGAGAAGGCCGCAAGCGTCGGTGGGTCGAGCGAGGTGTTGTGCTCGACGACGACCCAGCGGACGCCGCGTTTCCACATCCGCCGGGCGGCGGCCCACCACGAGTCGCCGGCGTACAGCCGGTGTAGCAGGCGGTAGCCGGCGGCAGATGCCGCGAGCTCAGAATCGGAGCCCACGTGCGCCTTCGTCACCGTCAGGACGCGGCGGCCCGTTGCACCGGGCACGTAGTAGGCGGTGAAGGGGTCGGTGGCGACGCGCCGAGGGCCGGGCGGGATCTTGTGCCCGAGCCGGTACGCGGGCTGGAGCTCGTTGCCGAAGTAGGTAATCCGCTGCGGCGTCCCGAACAGCGTCGCGAGCTTGAAGACGAGCGCGAAGGCAAGGGTCGCCGTGACGGTCACGCGGAGGGCGCCGCGAGAGCGGGCGAGGAATTCGGCCACGCCGAGCGCGAGCGGCAGCTGGCAGAAGAGCAGGAACCGCCACCAGACCGGAATCGGCGCGCCGACGAGACCGATGAGCGTGACGCTCAGGCACGAACCGAACCAGAGGGCCGGGAGCGGTCGGCCGCGCCGGGCGAGCCGCTCGAGGCCGACAAGTCCGATCGTCCCGGCGCCAAGCATCAGCGGCCAGCGCCAGCGGTCTTCGACCCAGTAGAGCGCGAGCCGGTTCGAGTGCACGAGCGGATTGGGATCCGGTTGCAGAAGGAGCCAGGTCTCCCACGCCGCGAGCCCGACGACGAGCCCGAGGCCGAGTCCCGCTGCGATCCACGCGACGAGCTTCGGACGACTGCGTACGGCACCGAGCCCGGGAATGCTCGGGACGCGGGCGCCCGCGAGCACCCCGAGATACGCGATCGCCGGCGCGCAGGCGCACACGAGCACGACGAGCACGCCGCTCGGCCCGACGACTGCGAGGGATCGGCTGACCGAGTACTCGGGCCAGGCCGCGGCGATGAGGAAGCCACCGACGAGCGTTCCGCTGCCGATCAGCCAGCGGCGGTCGCCCCTGAACGCGCGAATGCTCCCATCCATCGCGATCAGGAACGCAAGCAGCGCGCCGGTAAAGGGGTGGATCGTGATCGTCAGTCCGATCAGCGCCGTCAGGCCAATGACCTGGCCGATGCCAGGTCGCGCGTCGAGCGCGAGGAGCGTGTAGAGGAGGAGCCCGAGCGCGAGCGTCTGCGGGTAGAAGCTGGCGTACAGGAAGCCGTGGAATGTGAGGTCGCCCGACCAGATCACCTGCGCCGGACCGAACAGCACGAGCAGTATCGGCAGCGCCAGCCACGCGGCGGAGCGACCCGAGTGCGCGCGCACCCAGAGGAAGAACGCGTGCAGGACGAGTAGCGTGACCGCGACCCCGACGAGCGCGAGCAGCCCGTATGCGCCGACAGGGTCGACGAGGCCGTGCGGCGCGACGGCCGACCAGAGCCAGGCGAGCAGCTGCATGTACGGCGTGGCATGCGGCGTCTCCAGTCCGTGGCCCGGGAGGAACGGGCTGACCCTCGCCCCGGGATCGAGCGCCTGGTCACGCAGCAGGGCGAGGAAGGTCGGCGTGTCCGACGTGACACGAAGGCCGTAGTTGACGAAGCGCGCGTACAGCTCGAGCGCGACGAGGCCGATCACCGAGGCGGCGCCGAGGACGGTTGGCACGTCGAGCCTGGCGACGAGCGGCTGCTGCGCCTCCTCGACATGCGCCCGGTCGAGATCGAGCGTCGTCACGCCGCCTCCGCGAGTCCGGCCGGCCATCGCCGCACGACCGCCGCCGCGAGGACGAGGAGCGCCGTGGCCTCGGTCGCGACGGTCGCCCAGGCGGCGCCGTCCGCTCCGAACCGCCTGACGAGCAGCGCGCCGATACCGAGGTTGACGGCGAGGGAGAGCGCGACCTGGAGGCCGAGGATCCTCATCCGCCTCTCCGCCACGAGCCAGGTGCCCAACGTGCCGCTGACACCGATGAGCACCGACGCCGCGGCAAGGATCGTCAGTGGCCGGACGGCGTCCGTGTACCGCGCTCCGACGAGCAGCGGGAGGAGCGCCGGTGCGAGCGCGACTGTGATTCCGGCCACGGCGAGGCAGATCGCGGCCGTCCACGCCACGGCCCGGCGGGTGACTTCGCCCCGTGCGGCGTCGTTTGACTCTGCGGCGAGCCGTGGCAGCAGCCCGGTCGTGATTGCGTTCGGGATCAGCAGCAGTCCGAAGCCGACGCTGGAAGCGATCGTGAACGCGGCCGTCTGTTCGGGCGAGCTCCAGGCTCCGAGCATGATCGTTCCGGAGCGGAAGTAGACGAGGGTCGCCGCTGCGAGCAGGCCGAGCGGCAAGGCGGCCCGCAGCGTCCCGATCGCCGGGACGGCCCCGCGCCGGAGCACCACCCGGCGGGAACACGGGAGCAGCACGGCGACGCCCAGTACTACGACGGCCGCCAGCGCAATGACCACCGCGCTCGCAGAGCGGTACACGAGCGCCGCGGCTACTGCGGCGAGTGGCCAGAGCAGCCCGCTCGCGAGCTTCGCAACGGCTTCGTAGCGGAGGTCCTGCGCGGCACGAAAGAGTGCGAGGACGCTGAGCGTCGCGGCGTTGGCGGCCGCGAGCGCGATCGACGCGACCACGAGAGCCAGCTGCCCGGTGACTGCGCCGAGCACGATCCCGGCGGCTGCAACCCCGGCGAGGAAGGGCACGCGGCCGCGAAGTGCCGCGCGGAAGAGCTCGCCGCGACGCGCGGCGTCGCGCGCCCCGTCGCGGACGAGGAGCACTGACACCCCCGCATCGAGCACGGTCGCGAGAATCCCGGCGGCGGCCAGCGCGACCCCGAGCCGCGCGTACTCCACCGTGGACAGCGCCCGGGCGGCGACGACGACCACTGCGAGCAGACCGAGCTTGGCGGCCAGGTCGCCGACCAGCGCAAGCGAGGCGTTGCGGCCGACCATCGCTACGCGGCGAGTTCCCCGAGTGCCTTGTGCAGGCCTTCGGCGTAGCTGCGGAACGAGCAGTTCCGATGGTCGCGCCGCACCGTCGCCGCAAGTCGCTCGCGCTCGGACGCCATCCGCTCGATCGCCCGCGCGAGCGCGGCTGCATCGCCCGGCTCGCAGAGGATCCCGTCGCGGTCATGACGGACTGCCGCCGGAAGGCCGCCGACCGCCGAGGCGATCACCGGCCGCCCGTATGCGAACGCGAGCTGGGCCACGCCGGACTGGCTCGCGGAGCGGTACGGCAGGACGACCGCGTCCGCGGCGGAGAACACGACAGCGGCCTCCTCGTTCGAGACGTAACCGTCTCGGATGACGACCCGATTGCCGAGGTCGAGGCGGTCCGCCAGGCGGCGGTACTCGGCCGCGCCGTCCCAGAACCTTCCGGCGACCACGAGTCGGACGGAGAGCGACGGATCGGTGAGAGCGAGTGCCTCGAGCGCTACGTCGAGGCCCTTGTACGGCCGGACTGCGCCGAACTGAAGCAGCAGCAGGTCCGGATCACCGAGCCGCTCTCGCTCCTGACGGACGGCTTCCCGCGGGGGTGAGGCTGCGAGGTCGGCGGCAACGAACCGCGGATGAAATGCCTCGAGCACGGGCACGTCGACCCCGAGCTCGGCGAGCTCGTCACGCTGATGCGGCGCATGCGTGACGAGCAGGTCAGCGTGGCGGAGCGTGCTCCGGGTGAGGACGGCGGCGCCCGGGAACGACTCGTGAGGCTTGACGTTGTGGCAGATGACGACGCGGCGGACCCGCCTCGAGACATGCCGGAGGAACCAGCGGTACGGCGGAGTCATCACCGGGTGCAGCCACGGCAGCACGAGCGCGTCGGCCCGGAAGCGGGCGACCCGGTCGAGCGCGCGCCGCCACGTCCGTGGGTCGAGCCAGTCGAGGGAGAACGAGGCCGAGTATGTGCGGGGAGCCTCCGAAACGACGTCCGGCTTGCCGCCTCGATCGAGCAGGGGCGGGTACATCCGTCGCCAGCTAAGGACGTCGACCGGACCAAACTCCTCGAGCGCTGTTACGAGCGCGCCGTTGAAGGGCGCTGCGCCGGCGGTGAGCGGATGGACCGCCGCGATCACCGCTATTCGCCTCGTCGCCGCCTCCGCGGTGGCGAGCGTGATCATGCCGCGCGTGGGGGTGCGGCGCTCGCCGATTCGGGAGTGCGTCGCTCGGCAGCGAGCGCCGACTCCATCGCCTTGATCCGGTAGAGCGCGTCTTCCAGCAAGCGCCGATTCGAGTTGACACCGTCCGCGATCAACCCGGCGGCGAAGAACCCGACGGCGAAGATCCCGGCCAGGAGCGCCGCCAGCAGTGAGGGCAGATGCATACCGCCCGACCGATAGCCGAACAGGAACCAGCCGGTGAAGGCGGTCGTCAGCACGAGCATCGCCAGCGCAGCGCGCCCGAAGACCGAGAGCGGGCGACCGTGAATGAGTGAGCGCACTGCCTGGCCTCCGGTCCGTCCGATGTAGTGGACGAGCGAGCGGGTCATTCGCGACTCTCCGTGCCTCCGTTCGATCACCGGCACTGGCACCTCGGCGACCGAGAGGTGGAGGCGCGCGGCCTGGATCAGGCTCTCGACGGTGTGGGTGTAGTCGGAGACGAGGTGGAGGCGGAGTACCGCGTCACGGGACAGTGCGCGGAACCCGGAGGTGAAGTCGGATACGCGAAGGCGGAGCAGGGAGCCGAAGAACCAGGAGCCGAGACGGTTGCCAAGGCGCCGTGGCCACGGCATCTCTCGCGCGCGGGCGAGCGGACGCACACCGACGACGATGTCGGCCCGCCGTTCGAGGATGGGAGCGATCAACTGCGGGATGTAGGCCGGGTCGTGCTGGCCGTCGCTGTCCAGGTGGACGACAACGTCTGCGCCGGCCGCGAGCGCTTCGCTGACCCCTCGGTTGAACGTCGCGACGAGTCCCCTGCGCCGCGGATGGCGGATGATCCGGTCGGCTCCCGCGGCCGCCGCGCGCTCGCCGGTCTCGTCCGTCGATCCGTCGTCGACGACGATGACCTCGACGGAGTCGACGCCCGGCATCCGGCGGGGAATGCCGGCGACGACGCTCCCGACCGTCGAGGCCTCGTCGAGGGCGGGAAGCACGACCGCGACCTTCGCCCCCGCGTCGTACGCGGGGACGTGGTCGCGTCGCGGCAGCCCGGTCGGTGGAGGCGTCATGGTCGCGTCGGCGAAGCGCTGGCGGGCTGCGCTACCTCCGGCCCCCTAGTGCTTCTTGCTCTTCTGCTTGCAGGACTTCTTGTGCTTCTTGCAGGCCTTCGCCTTCGTCTTGGCCTGCTTGGCCTTCTTCGCCTTGGCCTTGCAGTACTTCGTCTTCTTCTGCTTCTTGGTGACGCACTTGCCCTTCGCCTTGCCGCTCGGCGGCGTCAGTGTCGTCCGCGCCGCGGAACGAAAGGCTTGGGGTGGCCCGTAGGCCGCGAGCGCACTTGCGACGGACAGCGCCAACGCCAGCGCGAGGCCTGCGGCGACGATGCGCGCGTTGCGGGTGAGCAGCCGAAGGCGACTCCGCTTCCCGTCACTCTTCTCATCATTGAAACCGTTGAAATCCATATAAACCTCCCCAGCCGCCGGTCAAAAGTGGCTGCATTGTCCCTCAAATGAGGTACTAGGGCTATCCCTCGAAGGGTTAGGTCCGGCCCGGTCCGACGGGTCGACTATGGGTCGCGGCGGCTGGTGGCAAACCGTCTTGTTTCGTGCGTGCGGCCGACGCGAGTCGTGTGGGTTGCTCCCTTTCGCTGGGCTCCGACGGCCGGCCGGCTCCTCGCGGCCGCTCCGGCGGTGAAGCCGCTCTTCGCGGCCAACGACCTGAAACCGCAGAAGACGATGCTCCTCCGCGCACTTGTACTACTGCCTCGGCGCCCGGCCCGTCGCCCACGGCGCACGGCCAGAGCACTACCCCGTCGTAGGCGAGGTCCTGATCGCGTCGATGGCCGAGACGACCCGGCGCGGTGCCACTGCTAGCAACCTCGGTTCCTAGGGGGTGAGCTTGCTGACGCGGGTCGACCAGTTGCCCGAGAGCCCGCGCGTGCGTGCACAGGTGAACTGCGGAAGGTCGGCGGGCGAAGGCGTGAAGTACTGGGCGTACGTGCAGCTGTGCGCGATGTACTCGTTGCCGAGCCAGATCGTGCTCCCGTCGGCGACGGCTGCGGCGTAATCCCCCCACCGGGGCCTTCGCGGAAGCCGATATTCGAGGAATCCGTCCTGGGCATCCTGGCCGGCCGCCGCGATGTGGACGTCGCCCGCACCGACGTTCGCGTCGAGGCCGGCGTATCCCGCGCCCGGGTAGTCGTCCGGCCCGACGATCGTGAATCCGAGGACACCGCGACCGCTGGAGGTGACGGCCAGCGTCGGGAACGTGAGGTTGGTGTCCGCCAGGGCGAGGATTCCCTGCTTCGAAAGTGATGTCGCCAGACCGGCGTTGTTCCTGGGCTTGATCACGTACCAGCCCACCCCCTCCACCGGGACGTCGTTCACGGTCGCCGACGTCTCGAGCGTGGCCCACAGCTTGCCGTTCGCGTAGCTGACGGCGAGAACCCCGAATGTGCTCCTGTCGACATTCTTGTTTGCGGTCTGGAACGCCCCCAACCCGGTAAACGGCCTGCAGGCCGGATCTTCCAGGCACTGGGCCAGGGGCGAGTTGCCCACCTTCTGGTTCGGCCTTCTGCCGATGCCGTACTGGTCGACGTCGACCGGGGTTAGGTTCAGCGAGAGGGCCGGCGTCGCCGTGTTGAGCGACGAGGTGTTCGAGAGCGCCCAGGTCAGGAGCTGCGTGGACGTGCCGGTGGCGGAGAAGACGGCTCGCGAGCTCATGAGGTACTCCGTCCCGCCCGCGTCGTCCGAGTACTGGTCGCCGGGGGTCGTGGCCGGCCAGACGGTGAACGCGCCGCCGTCGGGGCCGTAACCGAGCGTGTTGAAGAGGACGACGGGAATGCTGGGCGCTCCCGACGCGAGCGCGGCCTTGGAGATCGCATAGATCTGCGCTCCGAAGAAACCGGGCCCGAAGAACGCGAACTCGTTCGTGGTCAGGTAGATGCCATTCCGGTCGGCGCCGAGGTGCGGGAAGTCGCCGAGGCAGAAGCCGGATCTGCAATGGTGATCCGGGGTGCCGTCGGTGCCGTTGTTCTGTACGGGGATCTTGTAGATCGTCCAGCTACCCGTCGGATCGGGCGTGTTGCTGACGGCGATGTCTAGGTGGTTGGTGCCACTCAGATCCACGGTCGTCCCGACGTGATCGAGCGTCAAGATCACGAAGAAGAAGCGCTGCGTGGCGCGGTCGAAGTAGCAGCTTGGATCGGTAAGGGTTGGCCCGATCGTTCCTGCGGCACGGTCGAAAGCCGGGGGGTAGCCGAAGAACGTGTTCAGGTCGACGGCTCCGCCGACCCCGTTCGCAGGCAGGACTGAGTTGCCTGACGAGTCGTAGACGTTGATTGCGTCGTTGACACCCTCGACGACGTAACCGTTGCCAACGCAGAGGGCCTGATCGGGCGGCTCGACCGAAATGTTGTTGCCCTTGTTGGCGAAGCGCTGCTGGTAGAAGTTGAGCCCCTCGAAGCTCACGCCGAGCTCGGGATTCGACTTCGCCTTCTTGCCGGCGCTCACGGACTTGCCGTTTGAGAACTCCGGAGCGATCGTCCGGTTCACCACGTCCAACGTGCCTTCTTCGCCGTCGTCTTCATCGGCCTGGAGCAGGCCTAGGTCGAACTGCTGCCCGGTCCCGTCGCCGGCGGGCCTGCTGCTGCCTGCGAGCGAGGTCGACCCACCGCTGACGATCTGGAGGGTTGTTCCATCTGCGAGCGCCGATGAGGCCAGCAACAGCGCTCCGAGGAGCGCCAGCGCTGCGACGATCACGAGCCGCCTCGCCGACGCGGTCCTCGGCACGATTCGGGCCAGGGTGCCTGGCAGGCTGATGCGTCCACGCATGTTTCCCTCCTCAGGACGGGATCGGAATCACGACGTCGACGCTACGCCCGATCGTCCGTCGCTGAAATAGCGGAAACCCTCAAACTTTGGCGCCGAGGCCGCTGGGAGGCGGTCGAGAACGAGAAGCCCCTGCCAGGGCGTTTTCCTAGTCGAGGGTGCGTGTAGGGCAGGCGCGCCTCGACACGTCGGTCTCCTGTCGCCCCCACCCGGGGGCGCGGGCCACCGTTCAGCCGACCACGAAGACGCAGAAGGACGCGAAGACAGCGAGGCTGCGTCGCGTGGCATCCAGCGCTTGGCCGAGCACCTCGGGCGAAACTCGCATGGATCCACCTTAGCCAGCCACAGCCGTTCGGACCCTCGTGACGACACCGCGAACTGCCGTTCGCCGCGTCGAGCCTTCCATATGCTCGAATGCGTCATGACCAGCGACGCCTCGCCCGGGGCGCTGACTCCATTCGCTCAAGTCGTGGGCGTTAGCGCTCGCCGGCCGGCCGGCCCAGGGACTCGAGGTCATCGACCGGGCGATCGAGCTCGGCGGCAAGGAGAACATCCTCTTTCCCGAGTTCGCACTGCTCAAGGGCGACCTGCTCCTCGCCCTGCAAGATGCAGACGGAGCCGAGCATTGGTACCGCACCGGGCTGGAGAGTGCGATCGGTTTCGGCCTCGGCATGCCCCAGCTTCACGCTGGTGTGAGGTTGACCCGCCTGTCGCGAGCGTCAGGCACGGAAGAGGACGGGATTGACGTGCTGTACGCCGCCTACGGGAGGTTCACCGAGGGCTTCGAGTCGCCAGATCTCGTCGAAGCCCGCGCCGTGCTGGGCGAGGAAGGTGTCGCTCGGAGAAAGCCGCGTTGACAGTCCGCCGAGCCGGTTCACCGCGGAACACGATGAAGGCGCTGGTGGCGATGGACAAAGGGGGAGCTGCTGCAGCTCGAGTACCTCGACGACGTCTCGATCGCCTACCTGGGTATTGGTGACGTTCTGGTTCGGGTCGAGGCCGCGAGCTTTACACCCGATGAGCTCGAGTGGCCATCGACCTGGGTTGATCGATCAGGAAGGGATCGTCATCCGGTCATCCCGGGCCACGAAGTGTCGGGGGTGGTCGAGGCTCTAGGCTCCGGGACGACAGGAGTGGACATCGGCGATGCCGTCTATGGACTGACAGACTGGTACCGCAACGGTACAGCCGCCGAGTACGTTTCGGTCGAGGCGCGGAACCTTGCCCTGAAGCCCGCCTCCCTCGATCACAATGAGGCGGCCGCGATTCCGATGGCTGGACTGACCGCCTGGCAGGCTCTCTTCGCGCATGGCGGCCTGACCGCGGCCAGGGGGTCCTGATCCACGGGGCCGGAGGCGGGGTCGGGAGCTTCGGCGTCCAGCTCGCGCACGCCTCCGGTGCATGTATGTGATCGGCGCCGGCCATGCAGGAGCGGCGGATCTCGTCGCCGAGCTCGGAGCCGACCAGTTCGTCGAGGTCGATCGCGAGCCGCTCGAGCAGGTCGTTCGTCCCGTCAACCTGGTGCTGGATCTGGTTGGAAGCGAAGCGCTGGTTCAGTCGCGGGAGATCGTGGCATCGGGCGGCACGGTGGTGTCCCTGGTCGAGAACAAGCCAATGGCCCGAGAGCGCGACGATGTGCGAGGCATCTTTTTTATCGTGGAGGCTCGAAGCTCGGAGCTAACTGAGCTCGCCCGCCGGATCGATGCGCGGGAACTGCGTCCGGTCATTGGTCAAGTGGTGTCGCTGGCCCAGCGACAGCGAGCGTTCGAGGCCAAGCGCGCCCACGGGCTCAAAGGGAAGAGCGTCCTCCAGGTCCGGAGTTAGCTACCCGGCCCAGCGTTCTCGATGTGCCCGTCCCCGATCCGCGCATGCTCGGAGGGCATCTCGAGAGCGGAGGTCTCGTCGTCGGCTACGGGTGACGAGACGTCTGGTGACCCGGATTCGTTCGCCCGCCGCTCGGCTGCCGCCGCTCGCTTCTTCTCCAGCTTCTGGGCGCGACGCTCGCGGACGGCCTGCTCGCGCTTCATCTTGGCAAATGTCGTCTGTCTCTTAGACGCGCTCATCAAGCCTCCTGTCGGTGGACGATTGCAACCTCATTCGCCGGGCTTGACGGCTCGGCGTTGGTCGCGCGACGAGTCAACGACGCGCCTGCGTATGGCGTCTCCCTCGCCCGGGTTCCGCCCCACCCAGCTCGATGGCGACGACGCGCTCCGCCGTCGGGCGAGAGGCGCCTCCCGCGACGAGCTGTTCCACGCGGGTCGAACACGCAACCGCCCGGGCATCACGGGACGCTTCTGGTTCGGCCGGCGGTCGGGGTCGAGCGCTCGCGCTCGACCCGATCCCCGTCTCTGAATCCGTCACGGGCGAACCCCTACGAGCCCACGACGGTCACGCTGATGGCCTCGGGCCCCTTCGCCCCCTCACGGGACTCGAACTCGACCTTCGCGCCTTCCGCCAGCGTCTTGAAACCCTCGCCGGCGATGTTGGTGTGGTGAACGAACAGATCCTTGGTCCCATCCTCTGGGGTGATGAAGCCGTACCCCTTCGCGTCGTTGAACCACTTGACGGTTCCGGTTGCCATGAAAAAACACCTCCCCTACCGCGTTACGAACGGGTAAGGAAGGCGTCGGCCGCCCGAACTCGCTCTGATTTCTAACGGCAGTGTATCGGGCCGGCCGGATTCTGAGCGCGTGCGTCGCTCGCTTTAGACTGGACGCAGGGACGAGACGGTCGTGAAGCCCAGGCTGCGGGGGTGTTCCACGAACTTGGGTTCTATGCGGCGCATGCCGTTGCCGTCCCGGTGGTCGTCACGGGTGGCGAGGGACAGGCGCGCGCTGCCGCGATCGTGTTCTGCAGCTGCCTCACCGTCTGTTTCGGAGCCAGCGCCCTCTACCACCGGCCGACCTGGAAACCGCCCGTCCGGGCGTGGCTTGCCCGGCTCGACCACGCGGGCGTCTACTTGCTCATCGCAGGCACCTACACGCCGTTCTCGCTCCTCGTCCTGTCGACGGCATGGGTGATCCCGGTCCTTGTGGTGGTATGGGCCGGCGCGCTCGCAGCGACCGTGCTGAAGTTCGTATGGCTCCGGGCCCTGAAATGGCTCGCAGCAACGATCGTGGTCGGGCTCGGGTGCAGCGCAGCGTTCTCGCAACTACTCAAGCTGCACGTCGGCGGCGTGCTGCTCGTCGTTGCCGGCGGCATCCTTTACACGGCCGGGGCGATCGTCGATGCGCGACGCCGGCCAGACCCGCTGCCGTCGGTGTTCCGGTACCACGAGCTCTTCCATGTGCTCACGCTCTCGGCGGCGGGTTGTCAGTTTTCAGCGGTCGCCTTCTTTGTGCTTCCACCCGTAGCAGACACGCGACGGTCCAGACTCCTCGTCCCAGTCTGACCACCCCATAGCCCTGGGAATCCGTCAGAGGGCTTAGCTTCGCTTCCGTTCTCCCCGCTGACGCCGAGCTGCTCTTTCGACTTCGACGCAGCGTCCACCAGCGTCCACGGCGCGTTGAGGGCGTTGAGAGCTCAGCTGCGTCTGGCCAAATCGGCCCGAAGCCGGGCAACGTCAGAACGTACCCGCTCGTCGGGGAACGGCGGCGGATCCTGTTCGGGAAACGGGAACGGCCATTCTGGCCGGGGGTCGTCCGCATAGCGCGGCACGAGATGGACGTGCAAGTGCGGCACCGAGTTGCCGAGGATGTCGTAGTTCATCTTCACCGGCCCGAACACGCGTTCAATCGCGGCGCCGACGATCAGCAGCTCCCGCCAGAACTCCGCGGACTCACGTTCTTCGAGCTCCGTGGGTTCGACGACATGGCGGCCGCGGAAGTACACGTGCGTGAGGCCGCGCTGGATGCCACCACGGTGCAGGTACGCGTCCGTCAGCTTGCCGGCGAAGAAACGAATACCCTG
>Ga0075423_10000214_pt1 | contig 42080 bp, 39 predicted proteins | sample SoiMethybrSBSTD2_FD_80114 | JGI IMG/M metagenome (GOLD analysis project Ga0075423, IMG submission 80114) | Bulk soil microbial communities from a Populus tree surrounding site in Tennessee, USA - Soil MetaG P. TD hybrid SBSTD2 | ecosystem: Environmental > Terrestrial > Soil > Tree plantation... | reverse complement strand
TCACTGTGTTCTGCACTTGAGGAGCGAAGAGACCAATGTCAACATAAAGTCCGCGCGTTTCATAGCCACCCTCGGCCAAAACCCGTTCAGAAGGCAAGTAGCCGTAGACATCGCCGCAGTAGCCAGCCATCCAGAGGTTGAGTGGCCCGAGCGCCTGCTCTGTTAGAGCAGCGTAGTCCACGACCGGTTCCCCACTATAACTGACTAGGGTCAGATCCTTTCCAAACTGCCAAAGCCCAAACGGGGCGGTGTAACGCTCAGGCAGGGTCTTCCCTTCCGCAAGTCTTTTGAGAGCATTCCTGGCAAAGAACTCCTGGTGTTCGGAGATTTGAAGCGCCTCGATGTCCCGCGTAGATAGCTTCTGAAGCGGTAGGTCTACAAGCTTCAGCTCCGTTCGGAGAGGCCCACTCACCGGCTTGAGGGCTTCCTCGAGTACTCTCTCCACCTCCAAGCCAAGACTCCTGCCGTGCTGCTGCGCCAGGGCCAAGGTGCCACGCGGATAGGGGTTGGCGTCACCGGCCAGGCCTGTGATGAACATCGCCAGGGTTTCAGGAAATTTCTGCTCCAAGTAAGATTGAGCATACCCTGCGTACTCACCGTCGATGCTCACATAGTCGTCGTCCAGCGTGGTGCAGTGACAGGCGGCTCCGAACAGTACGGCCCGTAATCGACCGTCTGCAGTTTCCACGCGCATGACTGGGACGGTGCGGTCCACGGGACCACGAGCATTTACCCCCAGAATGATTCCGTGCTCTGTAAACTGCCGGCGGTTCATCACGAAGTTGACAACTCCGCCTCCCCACTTGAGGCCTGCGGGCTTCAAGTCTTGTAGGGCGGCTTGGCCGATGCGGACGAAATCATCCTCGAGCTTCTTGTTGTAATCAATCAGGCGTTTCCACTGAATGTCGCCGAAAGGATGGTCGAGATCTTCTTCCACTAAGGACGGGTCGGCCAGGATCACCGGGCCGCAGTGATTATGAGCTGCGTTGAGCAAAATGGACTTGCGCTCCAGACCTGTTGACGTCTTGAGCCGCTGATAAACGGGCTCCGCGAGACGTTGGGTAAATCCGATGATGTCCGCAGTGATTAGTAGTGCCCGGTTACCGTTTCGATCTTCGAGCGCAAGAGCTTTGGCGTAAAGGTCACTGCTCACCGACCGCGACGGCTCCGTTCGCGCCGAATAACCAGCCATGCGGATCGGCTGCTCTGGAGTGATTCGCGTCTTAGCGAGGCCAATTTTCCACTCTGTCTGTTGAGCTCGCAGTTGGCCCACCAAGCCCGCCGCCAATATCATACCGAGGGAGAAGTTCTTTAGCCTCTTGGTCATCATTCGTATCACCCCCAGTTTGGCGATTGGGATTCGAGCCGGCTAGTGTGTCATCTCGTGGCAGATATTGCAATCCACAGAGGCCTTTCGCAGTTTGTGACAGGCAACGCATGAATCCATCGATAGGTCTTTCGCCTGCCATAAGACATCCTGGCTCTGTACGGCGCCATGACAACTCTGGCACTCAGTCCCGGCATTGGTGTGTTTCCGATGGCTGAAGAAGACAAAATCCGGAAGCTGGTAGACGCGGTTCCAAGGGATCGATTTACCCTGCTTCTCGAAGCGCGTCAGCTTCTGAATCGACGTGCTTTGGCTCTTGATGGCCTGGTGGCAACTCATGCAGTCAGCAGACACCGGAATCTGTGCCAGGTCACCAGTCATTGCAGTGGGATGGCAAGTATTGCATTCGATTCCGAGCTGGCTGTGCTGTCTGTGACTGAAAGGGATCGGCTGCACCTGAGCCTTGGTGGAGACAGTTAGACCATTTGGCTCATGCCCTGGTCCGGTCGAGATGATTCTGTTTTCGGTGGAGCTGAGAACCCTTGTGGGACGGTCCTGCCTTTCGGCAGATAGCGCGAACGCCACCAAGGCATCGTCATGAGTCTTGTTATAGCGGCTGCCGCCTCCTGCGGCGATGACGACAAACTGCTTGCCCGTCTTGGAACCTATGAATGTCATGGGCGTGGCATGTCCGCTGGCTTCAAGTTTCGTAACCCACAGTTCTTTTCCAGTTTCTTTGTCGAAAGCACGAAAGCGGCGGTCATTGGTGGCTGCAATGAAAACGAGTCCGCCAGCGGTAGCGATGGAGCCCCCAACGTTGGAAGTTCCAGTTGGAGGAATGCCCTTGGCGACCAATTCTTCGACAATCCCGAGAGTCGCCTGCCAGCGGATGGTACCTTGATCCAGGTCAATGCCGGTAAGAGTTGCCCAAGGAGGTTTTTGGCAGGGATAATGGTTGGAGTCCCAAAACCGGCCGAAGGCGTCTCCCGCCGGTACATAGGGCAACCGGCTGCCTTCACGTGCCTTCACCATGCGGATCATCTGAGCGGTATCCTGAGAATTAACAAAGAGCAGGTTGGAAACTGGATCATAGGAGGCTCCTCCCCAGTTAGGACCGCCCATAGTACCGGAGAAAATGATCGCGCGTTGAAGGCCGGGAGGCTGATAGGTCTTAGCCAGCACGGCGCTTCCCAGAATCTGAAGACATTCAGCGCGGGATTCCGGAGTGACGTCGGTAATCTCGTCCGCTGTCATGCTCAACCGTGCGACCGGTGGGGGCTTCAAGGGAAAGGGTTGTGTCGGCCAGGCCTGCTCCCCCGGCACCTCGCTGGCGGGCGCGGTCCGTTCCTCGATGTCGAAAAGGGGGCGGCCCGTCACTCGATCAAACACGAAGAGCAGGCCCATCTTGGTAATCTGGGCCACAGCCGGAATGGAGCGGCCATTCCGATGCACCGTGACCAGATTAGGTTGGGCAGGGAGGTCATAATCCCACAGGTCATGATGGACAATTTGATAATGCCAGAGATGCTTGCCCGTGCGGGCGTCCAGGGCCACCAAGGCATTGGAGAACAGGTTGGCTCCTTTTCGGTCTCCGCCGTATCGGTCCTCTGCGGCGGCGGTGACCGGCAGGTAAACGATGCCCCGCTCTTCATCACAACTGAAAGGAGCCCAGACGTTGGTTCCACCTCGATCCTTCCAGGAGTCCGGCTCCCACGTATCGTTGCCGAACTCCCCAGGTCGAGGCACCGTATGGAACCGCCAGATCAACTTTCCGGTACGGATGTCAAAGGCCCGTACGTCGCCACTTGGCCCTTGAGGCAGACTGTCTGGGACCACCGAGCCAGTTATGACCAAATCCTTATAGACGACTGGCGGCGAAGTTACTCCATAAAACCGATCCGGGCCTTCGGGAATCATGCCCGTCTTTAGATCAATGGAGCCGTTCTCACCAAAACTCGGAACCGGGTTGCCGTTGCGCGCATCAAGAGAGAACAAGTTTCCCTGCAGTGTCGCCACTAGGATTCGCTTCTCAACTCCATCCCTCCAGAAAGCCACACCACGGCTGGTGAATGCGTAGGAGCGCTTGGTCATGTCAAGTTTCGGATCAAAACTCCAAAACACTTTCCCGGTTTCGGCTTCTAAGGCAATCACTTTTGAGAAGGCCGTGATCACATACATAACCCCATCCACAACCAGTGGCGTGCATTCAAAAGTTGCTGCCATCGAGTCTGGCGGAAGGTCTCCCGTGTGGAAAACCCAGGCGACCTTCAACTGATGCACGTTGTCGCGATTGATTTGCGTCAGCGGAGAATACTTGCTTCCTCCAGGATCTCCTCCATAGTAGTTCCATTCATGGTTTGACGTTGTCTTTGCTGGAGTCGAGACTATTGTTTGGGTCCCAGTTTTTGAAATCAATAATGCGGTCAGTCCCATCAAGGCATATAGTGGTCTTCTGTTCATCTAACAAGGTTTCCCAAAATGTACATTTTCCGCTAGCCTCAACAGCGAGAAGAGTCAGGGATTCGGGGAATACACCATCTGAGTTTTTCCCACTTCTCCTGGCGGTTCTCCCTTCCCTTTGGCGCCACGCCAATCATATTCAGAGTCAGAGTATAACCGTTCTGTCCGCACTGTTTCTCGAGCGCTTTCGAATCGGCAGGAGGCCGTCGGGGATTGTACAATTCTCCGCGGACGGTGCCAAGCAAACAGCTCGAGGGAGTGTCTGTCATGGAGTACTTCGCCTCAAACGATCTGATCGAAATCTGCCTGGCTTGCTGCAACGGTCTTCTTAACCTGGCAAAGCCGCTACCAACTTCGTTTCTCGGATCCGGGAAGTGTCGCCATAAATCCCCCATAGCTAAACACATTTGCCGCTCTGAATAGCGGCAATGCGGCTGAACGCAGGTGATAGAAGACTCCTGGAGGCCTGAAGGGGGCAGACGGACAAAACAGGAATGATTTTCTGAAGGAACAACGAGAAAAACAACCCGTTCAGGAGGAACCATCCAGGGTCAGATCAAGGTGGGACAAACTGCTTGAAGAGGCAGTGTAGTAAACACTTCGTGATTCGGTTCTTGTTGCGGTGTATGTGATCAGCACGTCTTCGTAGGGGTCCGTTCCATTCTTGGAGGCGGTCACTTTGTAATTTGCACAGTTGATACAATAGTCCCCAATATGCTCCAAAGTAATTTCGGAGATTCTGAGGAATCCCTGATCGTCAGTAATTTTGCCTCTCCTGTGGCTTTTATTTAGGGGAAAAACCGCCAACACCAGCAACAAAGCCAAGCTGAAAATGATCCTTGCCCGTCTCATTGGCTGATCTTGCCTGGGCTACCCTTGCTCACCAGAAGAGAAAAAGCGAAAATCTTGCTTTGAATATCCCGCCCTAACAGGGTGCGAGCGCTGGTCCGGTGCACTGCGAAGTTATACCGCTCACACGCGACCCCCTCGCGGCAGCGGTGGCCATGGGACCGAGTCTTCTGACCTATAGAGCTGCAACCATCTAGGAGTTCCCCAAAGATGCAAAACGACGCTTTTCAAATGCCGGGGCGAAAGCTGGAGATGGTCGCGGTTTGCTTCGATGAACTGGAACATGAATGGATCCAGCGCACACTGATATCCTCGATTGTCGGGCATCCCACAAGACATCACAAGCAGTTCACTCGCCGGAGTATCCTTGGCGCGGACGCGTGACTCCAACGCATGGACCGTCTGGCTCAGTCTAATTTCGGCCTGGCACGCTGCGGATACGAGAATCTCGCCAGGGACACCGTCAGGATAGACACTGACGTGTACAGGTCCGGATTGTCCGTAAGGCCCGCGGTCAGTCGGCCAACGTTCTGGCAACCCCCTCGTGAGGTCCACGCCGTCGCCGACGCACCCTCGGTCTTCCGCCAGCAAGACGCAGAGCTTGTCGAGCAAGAGTTCCGTATCACGTGGAAGTGGCTCGCTAGGCAAGACGGCTAGGGCGACCCGTCGGCCGACCAAATAGGCGTTGCGCAAGGCATCGCTGTTGAGCCGTTCACGAAGGGCGCGGCCCACTTGGCGAGCCAGCGCGAGTTCGTGTCGGACGTCGAAAACAGTTAACTCAGTTAGCTCGACCGTTTGCTCTCGTCCATTAACGCGGATCAGACGGTCGGGCGGGTCTCCGCCCGGCCTGATATCAATTGGATGGCCGCCGTCAGCCGCAAGAGACACAGCGAGTGTGAACGCCAAGATCTGCAGGTCTTCGCGACGATCTTTGGTCAGCGGGCCTTCGAGGGCCGGTGCATCGAGAGGCGACGCGGGGATGATGCACAGGGGGTCATCCTCGCGACCAGGCTCTGTGACATCAAGGCCTATGTTCACGCGGGTCCGATATAGTTGGCTTCGAGTTCATAACGCCGATTCGGTGGGTATAACAGGTGGCGCTTCAGCGCGGAACAAGCCCTGCTACTCCATAGCACGTTTCGTCCACTGCCAGAGGCCGGCGGTCACTGCGGCTGGCAAGCGGCAGCCGATCTGCCTCGCCACCAACACGATCTGTCCACGGTGATGGCCCTCGTGGGCCACGAAGTAAGTTAGCAGATGACCGACATCCAACGGCAGATTCCGCCACACGTAAGCCGGACTGGCGGGAACCTCGCCGCCGCAGCGACAGCCCAGCCGTAAGAGCGCCTCGATGCCGCGGCTACTCCTATCCAGTGCGGCGATCAACTGGCGGCGGCTCACCTTCCGGCGGTCCACGGCGGAAGGAACCGGGATGCCATGGGGCAGGCCCAGGGTCTTGAGCCACATACAGCGGCTGTTGTGGAGGTGGCCGGCTAGCATGCGAATTGTCTTCCGCGGGGCTCCGGGGACCGCAGCCGCCCAGACCGCTGTGGGGACATGGCTGACGAGAAAGACAGTGACCTGATGATTGGTCCGCCAGGCTGCCAAGATGGTCTCGGCGAGATCACGGTTGACGGGCATTTCGAGTCTCCGCTGCGGTTTCGCGCTGACGGCTATCGTTCAAGCGTCAGCGGAAAGGGACTGGCCAAACGCCATAATATGGCAAGAAACTGGGGAATCCAAAAATGATACGGAAAAAGCGGTGAAGCCCCTTTTCCGCTGCATACACCGGTTATACAACCCCAGATTTTTTGACCGCCCACCCCATGTACAGGACATTCATGTCGTTACTTTCAACCAACTCAAAAACCTCGCCAAGCTCTTTAAATGTCCATGCCCCCTTTGCACGCTTGCGCAGATATCCAAGCATTCTTGGAATGGATACATTGGGTTGCGTTCCACGGAAACCCTTGACTTCGAATTGATTTTGAAGCAGCAATGTCTTCAGCTCATCCGGTTTGATAAACATTTCCCAGACATGCAAATTGGGAGGCATAAAAGCCCAACGTTTCCATTCCTGCCAGATTTTTATCGCTACCAATTTGCTGAGAAATGTCCGGTTAAGAGTATCAAAGCAAAAAACGCCGCCAGGCTTCAATACCCGTGAAATCTCTGAGATTACCTTTGGCAAATCTCGCACATGTTCCAAAACATCGCAGCAAAAAACGATATCGAAGGATTGATCCGGAAACGTGATGGATTCGCCTGTGCCTTCGGAATAATCAATATTCAACCCAGAATTTTTGGCATGAGACTTTGCTATTTCCAAAAAATGCGACGACGGGTCAATTCCTGAAGTGTCAAAGCCCATAAGTGCAACTTCTTCGCACAAAATCCCGCCGCCGCAACCAACTTCCAAGGCCTTCTTCCCTTTGGGATTCCACTTAAGTTCATCTAGTATTTTCTTTTTAGCATAGCCAACGCGAACAGGATTAACGGAAGTTTTGAGCAGATAGAGTACGTCGTTGGGGTCCCACCAGGTCGTGCGTGACTGGTTGTATAAATTGTTGTCAATTTGGCCATAAGCTTCTGAAGAAATTGCTTTCATAAATGATCCTTTGGGAGCTGCGTTCAGATTACCAACGGCATGCTGAGCTTGCCTAACGGGGGGTGCGAGATAAGCTGCACGCCGATTCTCGGGAGGGACAGTGTGGTTCTGTCCCTCCCGAGACGCGACCGCAGGGAGGGATGTCAGCTTCAACCCGTAGTTATGTGGCAGTCCTAGTCACCGCCCACTTCGAGCAGTTCCAAACGATTGCCGAACGGATCGGCAACATGCACGCGGGTCTGTCCCGGCAACGGCGTGTCCCAGGATATCGCATAGCCCGCCGCCTCACAACGCTGCACCAGCGCGCTCAGTCCGTGGACACGCAGGGCCGGGTGGGCCTTCCGGGCCGGTCGAAACTCCGATTCGACGCCCAGGTGCAGCTGGACCGTGCCCGCCGCAAACCAGGCTCCACCTCGTCCGGCCAAGGCTTCAGGCTTCGGGACTTCCGTCAGTCCAAGGACGCCACTATAGAAGGCTCGGGCTGCGGGCTCGCCACCTGCCGGCATGGCGAGCTGAACGTGATCGATGGCGAGGATCGTGAAGGAATCAGAGCTCACTGAGGGCGCCGCTTATCTATTAGTAGATCCGCTAAATGGCTATTCCCTAGGTCAACTTGGAGCAGCTTAGTTAGGGGTTGCTTCAAAGTCAAATTCATTATAGTCATGCCTCATGAATGCCACGGGATTAAAGCCAAGAGATATGCTCTGGACAAAGTGAAGCTCCTGGACCAGGTCCGGGAGACCATCCGGCTCAAACACTACAGCATTTCGCACCCAGGAATCCTACGTGGGGTTCATCCTCTTCCACGGAAAACGGCTTCCTTCCGAGATGAACGAAGGACTAGCCGACCTGACCAAGCCTGCCAGTTGCGATACGCTGCGTCATAGCTCAAGGGTGGGAAAGGCAGCCCTTTGGACATCCCTTAGCCTCTCCCCCGGGGGTGCCTGCTCCCTCAGGAATGTGATATGTGCGCTCAAGCCATGCAAGGGTTGAGGCACATTAGTCTCTTGGTTTGTGTTGCCCTTACGTGGCGACTGGCATTTGGGACGGGAGTTGCCCAGGGCACACTGTTAGGGCCTCTCAGGCTGTTGTCTGGCCGCCAGCACCGCGTCGCCTTAGCCTCAGGTATTACGAACTAGACGCTTTGCAGCTTTTCACCACGAAACGATGCCTTCTCGCGAGGGCGGTCTTGTCATCGTTTTGTCTTGAAAATCGGCTCCTCATCACGTATCCTGTTGCTCGCCAATAACCTGATGGGTGGGCTCCCGGAAGCAACCTGATCCTGGCGGGTGCACCTCACAGCTCTTCCACTTCTATCAACCGGGAGTTCGCAGTCAGCATTTCAAGTTCGCCAATTCTGGAAGAAAATCACCTCATTTTAGGTGTTCCATTTGAATACGAGCGGTAACTTGTCTGAGCCCGACACTCACGCTGAGCGGCTTGCTTTTTTCTCTGTTGAGCGGAGTCTCATTGGAAAGCGCTCTTTGCGCGTAGCGGTCCACTTCGCTTTGAACGCACAAGCGTTCAGCGAGCGAGCCTACCGCTTGTTGGGGGTGGGTGTGGCAGCACTGCTGCGACCTGTCTCAGCTCTGAGGAGCTATGAGCTGGCCACGCGGCTCTTGCACCTTCCGTTGCGCGGGATGAGTCGGGATCGCCTGGATCTGCTGGGGGAGGAATACTTTGATTATGTGCTTCGTCCTCGGCTCGAGCCCGCCGCCGTGCAAGAAGTCCAACGGCTCATTAGTTCCGGCGGCCGCGTGGTGCTGGTGAGCCGGGAACTGGAACACATCATTCGTCCTCTGGCTCAATTCCTGGGAGTCCATGACCTCTTGGTCAACCGGTTGGAATTTCGGGATAACCTTGCAACCGGCCGCTTGCAGGACCCCGTGGTTCTGAAGACGCTCACGTCGGGAGACTATTCGCCGGATTCAAGAGAGCTACTCATACAGGACACCCCCCGCGGCCAGGAGGCCGCTGCCCCCATCAAGGGGGGACTTTCAGAAGAGATCAAGCGATGTCTTCACCCGCGCTATCATAACCTCGAGATGGGCGGCTTCCTTCAGCCGACCGCCCGGCAAGTCCGCCCCAAGCAGGCTACGATTGTGAGCTTTGGAAAACGGGCCCTGGCTCTCCGCAACTTCTCGGTGCGAAGGACTCTGGCCGGGAAGCAGGTCTTGCTGATCGGCTCCACCGGCTTTATAGGGAAGGTCTGGCTTTCCATGTTGCTCAACGATCTGCCGGAACTGGGCCGGATCTATCTTCTGATTCGCCGCCAGGGATCAAGATCAGCTCTGCAAAGGTTCGAGAAGATCGTTGCGGAGTCGCCGGTTTTTAAGGGGTTGCATGAGCGCCACGGGGACGGTTTAGCTCGCTTCCTGGCGGACCGGCTGGAGGTTCTGGAGGGCGATGTGGCTGAGCCGGGGCTGGGCCTGGATGCGGCTACATTGGCCCGTCTTTTCGCTTCGCTGGATCTGGTTGTCAATTCGGCCGGGCTGACTGACTTCAATCCCGATCTGCGCCTGGCACTTTCAACGAACGCTGACAGCGTGTTGCATCTGGCTGAGTTTCTGCGTCAGTGCCGTCATGCCGGGCTCATTCACGTTTCCACCTGTTTCGTCAATGGCAAAACTGACGGCCGTGTTCCCGAAGAACTCAAAGTCGATTATACCCCGAAAGAAAATGCCGGATTTGATGCTCAGAAAGAGTGGCAATATCTGCATGATGCCTTGGATCGGGTGAATCGACAGGCCGAAACAGCGACGGTGACGAAACAGTTTCAGGCCGAAGCCATGGCCAGGACGGGGAAGGAGCAAAGTTCCAGCCCAGCCGAGGCTCGCGGTCTTCAAAACCAGGTGCGGCGAATCCGTACCCGGTGGGTTCGCGAGCGGCTCATTGAGCTTGGAGTCCAGCGGGCACACCACTGGGGATGGCCGAATATTTACACGTTTACCAAGAGTCTTGGGGAGTCGCTGCTTTCGCTCCGTGGAAGTGGCTTAGCTGTCGCTATCGTCCGCCCGTCCATCGTCGAATCATCTCTGAGCCAGCCGTTCCGAGGTTGGAATGAGGGGGTCAATACAACGGCGCCGCTGTCTTATTTGCTGGGGACTTACTTTCGGCAACTCCCCTCCAACAAACGCAAACGGCTCGATGTGATCCCGGTCGATTTGGTTTGCCGTGGATTGACACTGGTTGCGGCAGCCGTCATTTTGCGCCGTCATGAAGCGGTCTATCAGCTGGCCACCTCTGCCACCAATCCCTCGGATATGCGGCGGGCAATCGAGTTGACCTGTCTGGCCCACCGCAAGCACTACCGCAGTCTGGAGGGTCTTGAGCATTGGCTTCGTGCCCGTTTCGACACGATTGCGGTTTCAAAGACCCGCTATCGCAATGTTTCGCTTCCACGCTTCAAGAAGGTTTTGGATTGGTTACAGCAGATTCTTTCACGCACGGCCTTTAAAGGTGAGGCACTGGTTCGCAAGCAACGTGGGTTGGAGAAGGTCCAGAAGGTCATCGAGCTCTATGAGCCTTTCATCCTCGACAACGAATATTTTTTTGCCGCAGATCACATCAAGATTTTATCTCAGGCGCTGCCTCGGGATGAGGTGGAAGAGTTCGGCTATGACTCCGAGTCCATCGATTGGTATGACTACTGGATTAATCTCCATGTGCCGGCGCTGCGCCGCTGGACCTATCCGCTCATCGAGGGCCGAAGGCCCGAAACCGGGCTGCTTCCTCGTAGCTTTAAGTTTCTGGCCGGCGTCGAATCGTCTTCCGGCCTGACACCGGAATCGCATTTCCAGCCAGTAAAAGCGGCGGCCTCCGGAAACGGAGACTCGTCTCAGCCGCCTGCTCCACGAGCGGTCAAGCGCACTGCGCGGGAGGGTGATCCTGAGGAACCACTTCAGCAGGCAGCGCAAGGCGGGGATTAGGACAGCCCATGGCCTCTTTCATTACAGGGTCCACCGGTTATCTGGGCGCCCATGTCGCTGCCGGATTGCTGGAAGGGCATAACGCCAGCCTCAACCTGCTGGTTCGAGCCAAGGACCGCGGCCAGGCGGAACTGAAGCTGTGGCGCGCCATGCAGCTCCACCTGGATTTTCCGCGTTTTTGCGAACGGCTATACAGCAATATCAGAATTTTTTTGGGAGATATCACCCAGCCTCGTTTTGGGCTCAGTACCGCGGACTATGATCACCTGGTCAAATCGACCGATGACGTACTGCACTGCGCGGCTTCGCTCAGTCGCAAGTCCGAGAAAACCTGTCTCAACGTCAACCTCCGGGGCACGCTGGAAGTGGTGCAACTGGCCCGCTGCGTTTCGGCAGACCACGGACTGCGGAGGTTCAGCCACGTCAGTACGGTTGCGGTCGCAGGCATACGCAACAATGAGGTAGTCCGGGAAGAGGAGGCAATCGACTGGGATCGATCTGACTACGACCCGTACGCGCGGACCAAAAAGTTTTGCGAACACATGATCCGGGAGCTGCTGCCTGACACACCGCTCACGATCTTCCGTCCCAGTATCGTTCTAGGTGACAGTCGACATGCCGAAACCACCCAATTTGACATGGTCCAGGCGTTTGTCTTTCTGGCCCGATTGCCTCTGCTGGCACTCCGCCCGGAAGACCGGTTGGACATCGTGCCGGTCGACTTCGTAGCAGACTCTATCGTGACGCTGCATCAGAAGGACAACCCGCTTTGTGATACCTATCATCTCTCTTCTGGAGTGAACTCTCAGACCTGCCGGGAGATTACGAACGCGTTGTGCGCGGCCCAGCGCAAACTCAGGCCTTTCTACGTGCCGCTCTTGCTTCGTCCTTTCAACGCAGCTGTCAACATGCTGGCCAGTCGCCGTGGCACATCCATTGGCCATCTGGCTTCTCTGCTCAAGGTTTTCCTCCCGTACCTGGTCTGGAATACCGTTTTTGACAATCGCCGCGTGGTTGCTGAAACGGGCAGAACTCCGGCACGCTTCACCGATTACTGCTACCCACTGTACAACTTTTCCGTTCAGAACCATTTCACGTTTCCCTACCGTGAATGGCCGGTTGCCGCTGAGAAGGGAGCCTGATCGGCATGATGGATTGGGTGTTGGAAAGCTGGGTTTGTGCTCTTGTCGAGCTCTCGAAAGCACGTTGGATCCTGGGGGCCGGCGAACCTTGGAGGCCTGGCAGTCCACTAAAACTTCTCTTCGCAGGCTACAACGGAAATCGCAACACCGGTTCGGACGTACGCGTCGAAGAGATGATCCGGCAGGTTCGCGCCATTTTGGGAGACGATCATCTAGACCTGAGCGTCTTATCCCATAACCTTGAGCTCTCGCGTGGTTATTTTCAGAGGGCGCGGCAAATCAAGTTGCCGGACGTCTTCCCCCCTTTTCTCTTTCGCGAAGTGAGTCAGTACCATGGGGTATTGGCCTGTGAGGGGTCCATGTTCAAGAGCAAGTTTGCGAATGCGCTAACCGCCATGATGATTGGCTCGCTGGGAATCGCAGCTGTTCAGAACAAGCTTTCCCTGGGTTACGGGGCAGAGGCCGGCCAGATGGATCGTTTTCTGCAAACCATGTGCCGTCGCTACTGTGCTGATTCGCTGGTCATTACCCGAAATGAGGAGTCTCAAGCTGTATTGGGACGCCTGGGCATCCCGACAGAGCTGGGAACAGACACGGCCTGGACCTTTGAACCTTTGGGCTCCGATTACGGCCAGCAGGTGCTACGCCAGGCAGGATGGGATGGGAAAACCCCGATCCTGGGTCTTTGCCCGATCAATCCATTTTGGTGGCCGGTGCGTCCTTCGCTGGTGAAGCTGGCTTTACGCACTACCTTTGGGCTTCATCGCGAGAGCCATTACCGCTCGATCTACTTTCACCATGACGGGCGACTAGTCAGAACCTCTTTTCGCCGTTATCTCTCGGCCTTTGCAAACGGCGTGAAGGCGTTTCGCCGGGACCATTCCGTTTTTCCAATCTTTATTGGCATGGAAGCTATGGATCGGCAGGCTTGTGAGGTGATGAGCGATCTGTTGGGCGGGTTGCCGCTCTTCGTCGCCGACCAATATGACATGTATCAGTTGGTGAGCATCCTGCGCTGTTGTCACTTACTGGTGTCGTCCCGGTATCACGGCATTGTGACTTGCATGCCGGCGCTGGTGCCTTCGGCCGGCATCACGATGGACGAGCGGATTCGCAACCTGATGCGAGAGCGCGGACACAACGACTTGCTTCTGGAAGTAGACGACCCGGACCTGGAATCCAAGCTGGTCGGAGTGATGGTAAAGCTTTTGAGAGATTCAGAGAGGATCAATTCAGCCATCGGGCGGACGGTGGTTCGCAATTTGAAAGTCATGGCCCGAATGGGAGTCTATTTCGAGGAGCATGTTCGGCAGCGCTATCCTGAGTTTCCGGTGCGTACCGGCCAGTTGGCCTGGGAGGATTATCTGCCGCCTCTCAGTGCCGGCCTGCAGAAGTTAGTGGAAGCCCATGACGAAGGATGAACTTTCTCCAGACCATTTTTGAACAATTAAGGCGAGACCCTTCCAAAGCCATACTTCAGGAGATGAAGGATGGGCAATGGATCTTAACTTCCTGCGAAGAATTGCTGGACAACGTCACGCGGGCCCGCAGATTCCTGGCTCAGAAAGGACTCGTTCGGGGAGATCGATGTGCTCTTCTGGCTCCCAACAGCAGCCGTTGGGTGGCTCTGGATCTGGCGATCATGGCCGAAGGCGCCATCTCTGTGCCGCTGTACTCACGCCAGTCCGCCGACGAGGTGGTGATGATCCTGAAGGACAGTGCGCCGCGATGGATCTGCTGCAGCGATCGGGCGCTGGCGGACGGTCTGTCCTCGCGCTGGCCCGACGCCCCTCCCATACTGCTGTTCGACAAGATTTGGGGAGACTCGGAACGGCCTCTACGGGGAGCGGCGGTCGTCCACGCCAGGCGGATGGCCCTCTTTTCAGATGCGTCCGCAGTCTCACCGCTCGATCTTTCGTATCAAAGCGCAACGACTCTCATTTACACGTCGGGTACCTCGGGCGAGCCGAAGGGTGTTGTTCTGACGGTCGGCAACATCACTTTCATGCTTGAACAGACTCGGCGGCGGCTGGATGAATTGATGCGCCCCGTCCCGAAAAAGGGGGATGACCGTGTCTTCCATTACCTTCCATTCTGTTTTGCCGGATCCTGGATCATGCTGCTAACCTGCCTGAGTCGAAACAACTGCCTCATGCTGTCGACGAACTTGAATAATCTGGCGGAGGAGTTGAAGAGCGCGAACCCCCACTACTTCTTGAATGTTCCTGCTCTCCTGGAAAGAATTTGCAACGGCGTTACATCTCAGCTGCAACAGCGCGGTGGTCTAGGGCTTAAGCTCTTCGAGCGGGGCCACTCCGCCTGGCGTCACCGCCACAATGGGCGGAAACGACCTTTCGACTGGATGTGGCGTGCTCTGGCCGGTGCATTTGTTTTTCCGAGGATTCGCGAACGGCTCGGCTCCAATCTGCAAGCCTTGATCTGCGGGTCAGCGCCGCTGGCTGAGGAGACTCAGCTATTTTTCCAGATGTTAGGTATCCGGGTTCTTCAGGTCTACGGCTTAACCGAGACGACGGCCATCTGCACGATGGACGAGGTGGACCACGCCGTCCCAGGCCGCGTGGGTCCGGCTATTTCCGGGATTGAGATGAAGCTCGCCGAAAACGACGAAATCCTGGTTCGCGGACCGAATGTTTTTCCGGGCTATTGGAACCGGCCGGAGGCTACGGACGAGATCCTTCTAGAGGGGTGGCTGCATACTGGAGATCAGGGACAGGTAGACGGTCGTGGCAACTGGAAAATCACAGGCCGCCTGAAGAACCTGATCATAACCAGTGGTGGTCACAACATCAGCCCTGAGCCCATCGAGCAGATGCTCACTAGCGTCCTTCCGAAGGTCGACCAGGTGATGGTCGTTGGAAACGGCCGAAAGTTTCTCTCAGCCCTCATTTCGGGGAAGGCTCAGGCCGAACGAATTGAAACAGCCCTCAAAGAGGTGAACGGGCAGTTGCCGCACTACAAGCAGGTTCATCGGTTCTATCTTAGCCCCGAGCTGTTCAGCGAAGAGAATGGCCTTCTCACCAGCAATCGCAAACTCAGGCGGGCGGCCATCGAAGAGCGATACAGGAGCGAGATTGAAAAACTCTACAGTGAGTAGTGAGAGCCTTGCGCGGAGAATTGGCGTGGCTGTAACCACTTGGACTCTCATATCCCTTGTGTTACTTTCGGCATGGGGCTGGGACGGGTTGGGCGCTTTCGCCAAATCATGGCCTCGGAGGCTGCTCCTACCCGTATGGCTAGGACTGTCGGTCTATGGCGCATGGTGTGACACTCGCACCAGTCATTCAGCTGGAAAACGGGAGATTCGACGGCACCGACAAGCTCTTCGAGTGGTTTTGCCCATCTTGTTCGCCTGGTTCATCGCTCTTCCGATAGCCGATCGCCGTGCGTTGGGAACCGTCAACCGCGAAGTTGTTCGTTGGGGTGGTTTGTTGCTCTTTGCGGCGTCTTTGCTCTTGCGCATTGAATCCATTCGGGCTCAGGGAAAACAGTTCAGCATGCACGTCGCACTTCAGGAGGGGCACAAGCTGGCCACGGGCGGGCCATATCGATGGGTTCGCCATCCAGCCTATTTGAGCGTGATCGGAATGGTCCTGGGCATCTCTCTGGTTCTTGGCAACGTGCTTCTCGGATTGGCCATAACCGTGATCAATGCATTGTGGCTGAATGGCCGAATGCGCGACGAGGAGATGCTGATGCTGGAAGAGTTCGGGGGAGAGTTTTCGCGCTACCAGGCGAAGACGAAGAAGTTGATTCCGTTTGTGTACTAAACTAGCTGTCGCGCAGCCAGTTGAGCAGCCCCTCACCTGCCCTTCGGGCACCCTCTCCCCCAATAGGGGCGAGGGAGTTAGATCTAATGTTTACGTTCCCCTCGCCCCGTTTCGGGAGAGAGGGACAGGGTGAGGAGGCGAGTCCAATCCTCTGGACAGCCATCCGATTTTTGTTGTGAGAGACATGAACTCATTCCAAGGCAAAACCCTTTCTTGGGAACAGACAGGCGAAGTCGTCGAGGTGGCGCTCCACTACGAACCTTGCAACGAGATTGGCTCGGCCACGTTAAAAGAGCTGGAGAAACTGGCCGGTTTGCTTGAGAGCCAGCTGGCAGCGAGGGCACTGATTTTTTGCAGCCGGATTCCTTCTGGTTTTAGTGCGGGCGCCGATTTGCGCGAACTGTACCGCAGCCTTCAAAGCCTGACGGTTGGCCAGCGTAGGGCGGGAGTACGAGAATTCCTAGAGCGAATTCACCGGGTCTTCAATCTGATCGACACCACGGCACTGGTGACTGTAGCCGCCGTGCATGGTGTTGTGTTTGGCGGAGGCTTCGAACTAGCGCTCACGTGCGATATGATAGTGGCCGACCGCACAGCCCGCTTCTGTTTCCCGGAGCTGCGTTTGGGACTGGTTCCGGGTTTCGGAGGAGTTCCCAGGCTAAAACGTGATTTGGGCAATGGTCTGGTGCGAGACCTGTTGCTCACCGGCCGCAGTATCAATGCCGTTAAGGCCGGTGCCGTGGGGCTGGTCAGTCAACTGGTCAGCGAAGGCCAGGCTCTTCGAGTCGCGCGCGGCATTGCCACTCAAGTCGGCAAGTTTGACCAGGAAGCGACAAGAGCGGCCAAGCAGTTTGTCAAGCCCATACCTTATGAAGAGCTGCGACGCGAAATCGATCTGTTTTGTGAGCTGTTCAATCGGCCCGTGGTCGAGGCCGCGTTGCGCAAATTTGTGGAAAGCAGCGATGTTCAGCCTTATCTTCCATAGACAACCGAGACAGGCAATCCATGTCCTCCTTAGATCGAACTCTCGAACAGCTTCTGGTGCTAGCCTCCGACCATTTCCAGGTTCCTGCCGGCACTCTCAATCCCGACGATGATTTCTTCAAGAAGCTGGGAATCAATAGCCTGCAGACTCTCGATCTGCTCACCAAATTGGAAACTCACTTCAATGTGGAGATTCCCGATTACGAACTTCAGGGCGTCTCCGATTTCCGCACTCTGGCCGAGCGAATTCATTCCCGACTTTGATGAAACGGGCCGCTCCTGATCTCTCCGGATGCCAATGCCTGGGGGAGGCGCTGCGTGACGCCATCGATCGCTGGAAGGACCACGTGGTACTGATTGAGGCTGATCGCGACCGGGAAAACTGCCGCTTGACGTATTTGGATTTCAAACAGCAGGCTCTTCCTCTGGCTGGCGCGCTGCAGCAATCTGGTTTCGATCAAGATGATCGAGCAGCCATCATCATGTCGAATCAGTCAAAGTGGCTGATCGGAGCCTACGCGATTTTCTACGGCGGTGGGGTGTTAGTTCCTCTGGATTTCAAGCTCACCGCAGGTGAACAGCTTCCTCTCCTTGCGCATGCCCGGGTCAAAGCTCTGCTCATCGAATACCCTCTCTGGCGGGCGCTCACACAGGTCCCCGGTTTCAAAGGCGTTCAGATGCCGATTGTCCTGGTGGCGGAGTGTCCAAAGAGTGTGAACCTGCAGGGGGCGATGCGCTGGGAGGAATTGAGAGATGCCGTCGAACCCCGGTTCATCGCGCGCCGCCGCCAGAACGTTGCCTGCATCGTTTATTCGTCCGGCACCGGCGGGCGGCCCAAAGGATGCATGCTAACTCACGAGAACTACCTGGAGCAGTGCCAGGCGCTGATGACGTGGTACCCTTTTTGGCCTGGCGTACGCTATCTCAGCATTCTGCCGACAAACCATGCAATTGATTTCATGGTTGGCTTCATCGGCCCTTTCGTCTGCGGCGCGACTATCGTTCACCTCCGAACCTTGCGCCCCGAATTTCTCAAGGACGCTTTTCGACGTTACAAGATCACCTACGTGAGTGTTGTGCCCATGGTGTTGAAAGCGCTGGAAAGCGGGTTGCGGGCCCGTTTCAAGGAGTTGCCGCGGTCGCGCCGCTGGATGCTGGACCGCATGATTTCTCTCAATCGCCTCCTCACCCGTAACAGGCCTAATGTCTCCCTCAGCCGGCGTCTCCTGCCACAAATTCATGAGGCACTCGGGGGCGAGCTGGAAGCCATGATCACAGGCGGCGCTTTTATTGAACCTTCAGTCTTGCAGTTTTTCTACAACCTCGGTATTCCAGTCGCCAATGGATACGGGCTGACTGAGGCCGGCACCGCCATCACGGTGAACGATCTGAAGCCGTTTCGCGCCGACACGGTGGGCAAGCCGCTTCCTGGAGTGGAGATCACGCTGGTGAACTGCGATGCAGAAGGCATCGGCCAAGTGGCCACGCGCAGCAAGATGGTAATGGCAGGTTACCTCGATGATCCGGAGCTCACCGCCGAGACAATCCAGAACGGCTGGCTCATGACCGGCGACCTTGGGCGTATCGATTCGAGCGGTCATTTGCATCTCTTTGGCCGAATCAAAAACATGATTGTCACCGAAGGGGGCAAAAACATTTACCCTGAGGATGTGGAGTCGGCTTTCGATGGCATCCCTGCCAAAGAGTACTGCGTTTTGGCCGTCAACTATGTCTGGAAGCGACTCAGCATGTCGGGCGAGCAACTCATGATCGTGTTGCGGCTGGAGCAGGTGAGCGAGCCCACAGTGACATTGCTGGAGGAGCTGAGGGTACGAAACCGGCGACTGCTCGACTTCAAAAGGGTCGCTTATTATGTCTTGTGGGATGAGGATTTCCCCAGGACGGCTTCGATGAAAATCAAACGGGGCGTCTTGGCTGAGCGTGTGGCCCAAAAGCTGGAACGTGACACCGCGTTGAGGGAGCTTTAGGCAACATTAGATAGGAAGTTGTGTGGCGTCAGACCTGGTTCTTCAGGTCTGCGGCCTGGAATCTTAAGCGGAAGCATCAATCCGCAAAGTAAAGCCGCAGACCCATCCTGAAAGGCAAGGGTCTGCGCCACTCTCTGCGTCTGTCTCGAACCTAAGCAGCCTGGAGGAACTATGAAGAGAGATCAACTGTCAAAAGCAGGTTGGATTCTGTTGTTGGGAATTGGCCTAGGTGTGCTGGCGGACGCCCAGGAGAGGCGAGTGATTAATCCTAAGAATTTCAAACCGCATGGCCGGCCTTACAGTTCTTCCATTTTGGTGGGCGACACGTTGTATGTTTCAGGCCAGGGGAGCCGCGATGCCGATGGCAAATTGCCGGAGACGTTCGAAGCTCAGGTGAGGCAGTCTCTGCAGAATGTCCGGGATATTTTGCAGGGTGGTGGCATGGACTTCGAGAACATGGTTTGGATGACGATCTATCTTTCCGACTTGAGTCATTACGAAGTGATGAACAAAGTCTATTGGGAGATGATTGGCAAGAATCCCCCGGCCCGAACCGTCTTGGGCATTGCGGATTTGCCGGCGGGGAACAAAGTCGAGATTAATTGCATCGCTGTGACAGACGCTGGAAGCAAAAAAACCGTCTGGCCTAGCGGCTGGAAACAGAGCCCAAATACCGATCCGCCGGCAATTCTGGCAAAAGACGTCCTGTACCTCTCCGCTCAAGGCAGCCGAAATCCTCAAACCGGCAACCATCCCGAGGGTTATCCCGCCCAGGTAAAACAGGCCCTGGAAAATGTCGGTGAAGTACTGAAGGCTGGGGGGATGACCCACAAGAATGTGGTGTGGGTAAATCCTTATCTGGACAATTTCAAGCAGTATGAAGAGATGAATCGAGTCTATGAGAGTTTCTTCGAATTCGGCAATACCCCCGGCCGGGGAACTATTGAAGTTGTCCAGCTGCCAGGTCAGAACCACATCGTGCTGAGCTGTATTGCCGGCGCGGATGTGGCCAAACGCAAGGCTGTCAAGCCTCGTAACATGCCACCCAGTCCTACCGCCAGCCCCGGAATCCTGTATGGCGACACCCTCTATCTCTCGGCCAAATCCGGGTTCATTCCAGGACAAGGTATCGTGACGCCGGATTTTGAGCTGCAACTTCGGCAGACAATGAGGAACTTGCTCGACGGGCTGGAGGAGGCCGGGATGGACTTCACAGATGTCGTTTCCTGCACGGTGTATTTGAAGGATATGAGGGACTACGATAAGATGAACAACCTTTATCGTGCATTTTTCAAGGACATCTTCCCAGCTCGCACAACGCTGCAGCAAAGCCTTGACGGAGAGACCAAAACAGAGGAGCAGATCTCTGTCATCGCTGTACGCAAGGCGAAGGCTTGACGTTTTCTAACGGGGCGGTATCAGAGGATAGTGACTTGCCGTTTAATCGGGAGTGTACTCCCATCGACCAAGAGGACGGGGCTTCTAGCCGACTTCCCGATCTCTTTGATCATGAAGTTTGCCTGAAGGAGGACTTTATGCCTGAAGCCTTTCACAACGATTCGAAGGTCGGAGTTCAACTGTCGCGCCGCGTGTTCCTACAAACATCGGCTCGGGTTGCCGGCTTCGTCTCGCTCCCAAATCTGCTTGACGACCATGCACCTGGCCCAGAGGCAAGCACCAATTCTGCACGGTCCCAAACCGCAGGAGCGCATCCGCTGGATCCTCTTACGGCAGAAGAGATCGCTCAAGCGGTCGGGATTCTGAAGAAGGAGAAGCAGCTTGGTGAGAGCTTTCGATTTGTATCCATCACACTGTTGGAGCCGCCGAGGTCGGCCACCAGAGAACATAAGGCAGGGAGCCATTCTCCGGAACGTCAAGCCTTCCTGGTGATCATGGATGTTGCGAAACGAGCCGGATACGAGGCGATTGTCGATTTGACCAGAAGTTCGGTGGGTGGCTTTACACCGATAGGGAGCGGCCTGCAACCGGCCGTGATCCTCGACGAGTTTGGTGAATGTGAGGAAGCAGTCAAACGGTCTCCAGAGTTCCTGTCCGCGCTGAAAAAGCGCGGCGTGACCGATGTCAATTTGGTCATGGTCGAGCCCTGGTCGGCCGGTTACTACGGAACGGAAATTGAGCAAGACAAAGGGCGCCGGCTGCTTCGGGCACTCTGTTTTGTCCGCTCGGAGCCCACTGACAACGGGTTTGCCCGTCCGTTGGACGGTGTGATTGCAGTCGTCGATCTTCACAAGATGGAGGTCGTTCGTATCGAAGACCACGGGGTGGTGCCGCTGCCACCGGAGAGCGGAAACTGGGCCCGGCAGTACGTGGGCCGGATGCGACAGGATCTCAAACCGCTGGAGATCGTGCAGCGTCAAGGTCCTAGCTTCAAGGTCAACGGGCGTGAAGTGAGCTGGCAGAAATGGAAGTTTCGTATCGGTTTCACACCTCGAGAGGGACTGGTGCTTCACACCGTCAGCTATAATGACGATGGTCAGGAACGGCCTGTACTCCACCGGGCGGCGCTTTGCGAAATGGTGGTGCCTTATGGCGACCCTGGAGAGCAATACTACCGCAAGAATGCCTTTGACATCGGCGAATACGGGATCGGTACTCTGGCAAACTCCCTCGCCCTAGGACACGACTGCCTCGGCACAGTCAAGTACTTCGATGCGCCGATGGTTGACAGCCGCGGCCGCGTGGTCACCATCAAAAATGCCATTTGCCTTCACGAAGAGGATTACGGGCTTTTGTGGAAGCATACGGACTGGAGGACCAGCCAGACGGAAGTACGACGCTCGCGACGGTTGTCGCTATCCTTCGTTGCCACCGTGGGCAACTATGAGTATGGATTCTTCTGGTACCTCTATCAGGATGGAAGCCTGCAATGCGAGATCAAGCTTACGGGAATCATGAACACAACAGCGCTGAAGCCCGGTCAGAAGCCAGACTTCGGCGTAGAGGTCGCTCCGCAGCTTAATGCGCCGCTCCACCAGCACATTTTTGCGGCGCGGCTCGACATGAACGTGGATGGGCCTAAAAACTCGGTATATGAGGTCAACATGGTCAGCCTCCCGCGAGGCGGATCCAATTCGTACGGCAACGCTTTCCGGGCGGAATCGACGCTTCTGACGACAGAGCAGCAGGCCCGCCGCTCCGTCAATACGGGCTCGGCTCGCTTCTGGCGTGTGGTTAACCCGAACCGCAACAACCGCCTCGGCCAGCCCGTTTCATACCGGCTGATTCCTGGGGAAAATTGTCCGCCTTTTGTGCAGCCCGACGCCGCTGTGATGCGACGGGCAGGGTTCGTCGCACACCACTTGTGGGTGACCCCGTTCTCTCCGGTGGAGCGTTACGCCGCTGGAGACTATCCTAACCAAAACCCTGGAATTGATGGTCTGCCTAAATGGACTGTAGCTAATCGAAGTATTGAGAACACCGAGGTCGTCCTGTGGTACGTCTTTGGACATAACCACGTGCCGCGCCCCGAGGACTGGCCAGTGATGCCGGCTGCTTGCATCGGGTTTCAACTCAAGCCGGATGGTTTCTTTACCCGGAATCCAGCGTTGGACGTGCCACCGTCCGCGACCTAGAGGTTGCTTACTAAGGTCCAGGAGGTCGGCGGTCGCGCTTCTGAGCTTCGGCCTCCAGCTTCCGAACAGCTTCCTGCTGTTCATCTCCTTCCCGGCGCAAGTTCAGCCGGTAATAGACGCTGGCAAGTAGGACACGTGCGGAGATGTAGGAAGGGCTGTCCCGTATTACCTCTTCCAAGATCGAGCGGGCCTGTGGCAGATCCCCATCTTCCTTAGCCCATTTCGCTAGCCGCTCGCGACTCTCGACATCCTTAGGATCGAGCGCCAACGCTTGCCGCGTGGTCTCCGTGGCAGCCGTCTTGAATTCTCCTCCCTTTTGTTCATACACTCGCGCCAGATAATTGTAGTAGAGCACATTCTTCGGGTTGAGCGTGATCGCGGTTTTAAAGCTATTTTCAGCGATCTCCAGATCCCCCGTGGAGAGGCAAGCACTTCCGAGCAGGAAGTGAGCTAGGTCCAGTTTCGGGTCCCGTCGCACCGCCTTTTTGAAGCAGGCGATGGCTTGCTGATAGCGATGCGCGCCAAACTGAGCAATGCCCAATGTGTATTGGAAAGCAGCTGAATCTTGAAATTGCAGCTGGACCTCCAACAGGTGATTGAGAGCCTGTACTTGCTGCTTGGCAGAGATAAAGGCCTCGGCCAGTGCCAGATGAGCTTCCAAAGACTTGGGGGCCAATCCCACTGCCTGCTGAGCAGCACTAATGGCCTTCGGGTAGTCGCGCAATGCGATATGGAGCCTGGAGAAGACTAGGTGAACTGCAGGGGAATTCGGGTCCCGCAACAACGCCCGGTTCAGAACAGTTTGGGCCTGTCCCAGCTCACCCGCTCGCACCAATAGAGCCCCCAGAGAAACTAACGCCGGAGCGGGAGTAGTATCCGGCTGGAGCAAGCTCTGCACCTGGCTTCGTGCTTCGTCGGCTTGCCGTGAGCGTAAGAGCGCTTCCACCAGAGCGATGCGAATCTCCGCATCTTTGGGGCTGATCTGCACGGCTCGTTTCAACGCTTCCGTGGCCTCCGGCAGGCGTCCCTTTGCCAGAAGGAGCTTCCCATAATTGTAATGAGCGGTGACATTGTGATCGTCGAGAGCAAGTCCCTTTTGATAGTAGGTCGTTGCTTTGTCCAATTGGTCGGTGGCGGCGTAGAGCAACGCCAGATTGAGGTAGGGGCGAGAGTCTTCCGGAGCAAACGAAATGGCCTTTTCAAAGGCTTCGACGGCCGCGGGAATCTGCTGCAGGCGGACATTGGCAACGCCTAGATACGTCCAGGCCAGCGCATCGTTAGGATGGTTGGCAAGCCGGTCCTGAGCTTTGGCCTGAGCGTCACGAAAGCGTCCTTCGCGTAGGGCTTTCTCCATTGCCTGCATTTCCGCTGCCGGCAGCGTGGACTGATCGGAGCTGCCAGGTTGTGGAGCCTGTGCTAGGCCGGGGGGAGAAACTAAGCCAAGAAGGAGTGAGAGACCGAAAAGGAAAATTCCAGCCATTTCGAGGAATACCGACTGCGAGGGCGCGCTCTTGATCGAAAGAGCTCACACCCAATGATAGCATACGGCAACTGGCCGGTCGTTGAGCTGTCGTGGCGATCTCTCGCGGGTTCCCCGTCGTGAGGAGCATGTCGGACAGTACTGATCGTTCCGTGATCGGCTGTAGTGCACTGCAGCTTGATGGGCCGACAGGTTGTTCTTTTCAAATTGAGGGCTCGCCATCGAAAGTCGGTGGTATATTTTGAGGATAACAATGATCGGTTTGGGAGGCAGCATGAATCTTCGAAAACAAATGCCGTGGCAAATCCGACCTGGCAAAAAGCGGACAATGCAATGGACGCGTCGCGATTTTTTCCGAAACAGCGGACTTGCGGCGGCCGGGCTAGTGACAGGGGGAAATGTATCAGGTGAGGCAACTCCGTGTGTTACTGCTGCCAGCCCGACCGGGCCGAGCATCTACGAAAAAATCGGCGTCAAACCGATCATTAACTGCCAGGGTACGTTCACAATTCTGAGTGGGTCGCAGTCTCTGCCGGAAGTCAAAGTCGCAATGGATGAGGCTTCACGTCACTACGTGCACATGGACGAACTCATGGCGCAGGTGGGTGAGCGGCTGGCTGAGCTTACTGGTGCCGAATTTGGGATCGTGACTGCCGGCTGCGCCGCGGCTCTCAGCAACGTGACAGCTGCCTGTGTCGCAGGCGCCGATCCGGAAAAAATGCAGCGCCTTCCCGACCTGACTGGGCTTCGGAATGAAGTGATTATGCCCAAGGCCAGCCGCAATGTTTATGATCATGCCATCCGCATGGTTGGGACGAAGATCATCGAAGTGCAAAGTCCGGAGGAATTCCGGGCGGCAGTTAACGAACATACTGCCATGATCTCGATCCTGGGTGATGCCGAGGAACGCAACGGTGTGAGCCTGGAGGAGATGGTTGAGGTGGGGAGGCGGCGAGAGATTCCCGTGCTGGTAGATGCCGCAGCCGAGAGGCCTGATGTTCCTAACTACTATCTCAAAAAGGGAGTCGACGCGGTGGCCTATAGCGGAGGAAAATGCCTGCGCGGACCGCAGTGTTCCGGCCTGGCCCTGGGCCGCAGGGATCTGCTTTGGGCTGCCTGGCTCAATAGCGCTCCTCACCACGCGTTTGGGCGTTCCATGAAAGTGGGCAAAGAGGAGATCATGGGTTTGCTGACGGCGGTAGAAATGTGGGTGAAGCAGCGTGATCACAAAGCAGAGTGGAGAATGTGGGAGTCGTGGCTACAGACCATCTCCACGAGGCTGGCGCAGGTGCCAGGTGTTCAGACTCGAGTGGTTCAGCCAGGACGCTCCAACGTGGCTCCGACCCTCCTGATCCAATTGGATGCTTCCAGGATCAAGCTAACCTCTGAGGAAGTGAAGAGACGTCTTAACGAAGGCACACCTCGAATCTGGGTCCCTCTCGCTCATCAAGGTGCCGGCATCTCGATCATGCCTTATATGATGGAGCCCGGTGAAGACGAGATTGTCGCTCGGCGCTTCGCCGAGGTCCTCTCGATGACTGCTAAGGCTTGACATGCTGTGCTCCATGATCTCAGGAGAACGCCTTTGAACAATGCTCTCTGCTTGGTCCGATCACTCTCCCTGTTTTGCTTGCTCCTCTCCGGTACAGTGATCGCAGACGAACCAGCAGAAGTTGCGGGTCGCTGGGACATCACGATTCAGTTCGTCCAAGGCGAAGGCAGATACACCGCCTTCTTTGAGCAAAAGGGCGAAAAGCTGCATGGGACCTATCGAGGCCAGTTTACCGAGGGGACCTTGGACGGAATGGTTGATGGCAAGAACATTCGTTTTCGTGGTCACCTGAAGATTGAAGGGGCTCACCTGGTTTACGTTTACAACGGAACTGTGGATGGGGACCAGATGCAAGGGAAGGTTGATCTAGACGAATATGGAGAGGCCCGTTGGATCGCCCGAAAGCATTGAGGCGCAACTTGTGATGTGGGGTTTGGCCTTCAAATCCGACTGGTCCTCATTTTGATTTGACCCATAGTTACCTCGCTTAACATGCTGTTCCGTACCAATCGGGCTTTCTGCCGGAAAAATAACGCCCATCTTTCGTCCTTGAATCGATTCGGCCTAGAGAGGTAGCACCATTTCTTCTTGGTCGGCTATTCGGTCATCGGAAGCAGTACCAAACCCCATTTTCATCACGAAGTCTGCGTAAGCGGCAAGCCTGTCAATCCACTTCGACATGTTTCCAAAAATTCTTAAACCGCTCCCGATTCGCAGAACTGGAGAGAACATTTGCGAGGCGGCGGACTAGTCTCCCAGGCAAATACTCAGTCCCCGGGCGGTTTGGACGAAAGATGAGTTGATCTCTACGAAGTTGTATTCAGAGATTGCCTCCCTGATGGGCAGCGAGATGATGTCAGGGTGGCGGTAGGAGACCATATGGCCGTACTTCTTCTCCCTGATCAGTTCCACAGCCGCAACTCCAAACTGGGTGGCGAGGATGCGGTCGAAAGCGCAGGGTGCGCCTCCCCGCTGTAAATGGCCAAGGACCGTTACTCGAGTTTCGAGGTCCGGCGCCTGTCTTTTGATTTGGCCGGCCAGAAAGCGGCCTACGCCTCCTAAAAGTCGATTGGGATAGCCAGTCTGATCACTCCGCGAGGCGATGACTTCGCCACCCGCTGGAACGGCTCCTTCAGCAATCACGACAATTGCAGAACCACGTCCGCCACGGGTCCGCTCGTCAATCTTTCTCAATACACTTTCCAGGTGATATGGAATTTCGGGAATAAGGATCACGTCAGCACCCCCGGCAATCCCTGCTCCCAAAGCAATCCAGCCTGCATCTCGACCCATGACCTCCAGGATCATGATCCGGCTGTGGCTCTCACCAGTCGTTACTAGCTTGTCCACGGCATCGGTCGCAACTTCAACAGCCGTTTGATAGCCGAAGGTGATATCCGTAGCTGAGAGGTCATTGTCAATCGTCTTTGGCACTCCGATGATGTTCAACCCCTTCTCAAAGAGTTGTTGCGAGATTCGCTGCGAACCATCACCGCCGATGTTGATCACGGCCTCGATTTCTTGATGGCTCAGTTTTCGGATCAACTCGTCTGATCGATCTACAAAGTCCCAGCTCCCGTCGGGTTGCCGAATCGGCCAGTGAAAAGGTCCTCCTCGGTTCGTTGTTCCGATAATGGTCCCGCCTCTCACGTGAATCCCAGACACTGCAGCCATGTCCAGGACCTTTAGCTCCATGGGCTCGTAAAGCACTCCGTTAAAGGCATCCACGCTGCCGACCACTTCCCAGTTGTACTGGCCTGTAGCCTTTTTCACAATAGCTCGGATGACTGCATTCAGACCTGGACAATCGCCACCACAAGTGGCCACCAGTACTCTTGTCTTTCTTACCATTGATTCCTTTCGATCGCCCAGCGACTGATTTGGCTGGCACCACGTGATTCTAACATGCTGGAGTTATGAGGCTTAGGAATTTGTGAGGCTCTACAATTGAGATATGTTTCGGAATTTGAATTCTTAGCAGATCAACGGTATCCTGATGCGAGAACTGGACGGCGGAGTCCAAGCCAACTCACGGGGCCCAGTTCCAAAGGCAATCACAGGAGGTTGATCACTAATGTCCGAACTCGCAGCGAGAAGTTGTGTTCCCTGCAAGGGTGGCGTACCTCCACTCAAGGGCGAGGAAATCAAACCGCTCATCAGCCAGCTTGAGGGGTGGGCCGTCGTGGACGGGCACCATCTTGCAAAAACCTACAAATTCCCCGATTTTGTTACCGCGCTTACGTTCGTAAATCGAGTGGGGGAAATCGCTGAAAAAGAGTGGCATCACCCCGATATGTACTTAGCTTGGGGAAAAGTGAGGGTGGAAATCTGGACCCACAAAATCAACGGTCTGACAGAGAGCGATTTTGTCTTCGCGGCCAAGACGGATCAAGCGAACTCCTCTCCGACCTGAAGAAGTGTGAAGACTGTTAACCAGCGGAGGGGTCAACCCCGTTTTTTGCGAAACGATTCGCCGAATTTCAGCGAGTCTTCCTACCCAACAGGGTAAGCGCAAAGGTTGATTTTCACTCGAGATCGAGTAGCTGTTTTTCTATACCTGCCAAGGCCATTTGCAGGTGCTGACGGTAACGTTCGTTCTGAGTGGTCTCGATGTCCTTCAGAACTCGGGTTCTCGCCAGGAGCAACGATGTTTTCTGAGAAGACTCCCCGCCTGTTCTTGAGCCGCGTTTTGCAGCATCACTCGAGCGTTGTTGAGGGAACGCCTCCCTTGAGGCCTCAATTTGCGCCTCGATCGATTTGCTTTCCCAACCCCTAGCCATAAGCTTTAAGCGCTAAGAATCAAAGCGAGAAAGAGCAGGAATCCGTCCCAAAGGGCCTCTACGTGAGTGCTAAAGATGGCAGTACTTACGCGGTCATTATACAACAATCTTCCTCTCCTTTTGTGCTAATGTTTAGATTCTTGAGTGAGCTGAACCAAAAAGGAACTTCTATGGGCAATTACCTCGAAGTTGCTGTGGAGGCCGCAAAACTCGGAGGAGATGTTCTAAAGCAATACTACCAGCAAAACAAGTGTATTGAACACAAAGGGGAAATTGACATTGTCACCAATGCCGACAAGAGATCGGAGAAACTCATTGTGGAGTTATTGAGCGCTCGATTTCCACGGCACTCAATTCTCGCCGAGGAAGGAACCGACATGGCTCAGCCGTCCGAGTTTAAGTGGGTAATAGACCCGCTTGACGGCACCACCAATTTCGCTCACGACTACCCTTTCTTTTGCGTTTCCGTAGCGCTTGAAAAAAATGGCGAAGTGGTCGTTGGAGTGGTATACCACCCCATCTTAGAAGAGTTATTCGTCGCGGAGAAACATGGAGGTGCCTATCTCAATGGAAGGAGGATTGGCGTTTCCAAAGTGGACCGCTTGAGAAACGCTCTGTTATCGACTGGCTTTCCCTACGACGTCCTTGTGGATCCCGAGGATGCGCTGCAGCATTTTGAGTCCTTCATTCACACTGCCCAAGCCGTGCGCCGCGACGGCTCGGCCGCGCTGGATCTTTGCTACCTTGCTATGGGGCGTTTCGATGGCTTCTGGGAGTTGAGGCTCAAACCTTGGGACACTGCGGCTGGCATCCTGATGGTCACCGAGGCAGGCGGCCAGGTGACTGATTTTGGCAGCGAGACCTATTCCATCTACCAGGACCAGACTTTGGCAAGCAACGGCCTCATTCATGACCAGATGCGAGAAGTTATCGACCGTTCCACCAAGACCAGCAGTTCAGTGTAGCGAGTAGCCTCTTCGGCATAACAGACCAGTTTGCCGGTCATCGTGCGAAGCTAGACATTACACTACATGCCTTTTGGATTAATTACCAGTCATAGGCGCAGAATGAGGTTCGTGATTCTGCTCGTCATGCTATCCAATTCAGCGAAATTGGCTGTCGCTCACACCACAAGCATTAGCTATTCAGAAATCCTGATCCAGGAAAAGACGGTTCAAGTGCGGTTACGCCTCAATTTGTACGAAGTTAGCTTTGCGCCGCAGTTAGACGGCAATTCAGACCGAGTTCTGAGCGAGGCGGAGGTCCGCAGCAATTTCCCCATGTGGGTTCACAAGGTATTTGACTGTATTCAGGTTGAGAGTCTGGGGGAGACCGGAAAAGCTAGTCTGGGCGAATTCCAATTCAAGCAGGATACTGGCGCCCTGGAGTGTTTGCTCTCTTATTCGTTTTCGCACGTTCTCGAAGAAGTGAAGTTCAGAGTCAGGCTGCATAATCTTACAGATTCCGGTCATCTGAATTTGGCATTGATGCAGTATGATTCTCAACAGGAACAGCGGTTCTTCAATCTGGAAAATACCGAAGCTCGGATAGAGGTCTTTCGCGGGGGCATGGGCTTCTTAAGACTTTGGGGCCGCTGGCTGTGGATCGGTGGGAGTCGGGTCATTAAGAGCCATGAGTGCCTCGCCTTTCTCCTTGGGCTGTTATTGGTTGGTCGAGACCTCAAGAGTCGGGTCAGGGTTACTGGAGCCTTTCTCCTGTCTGAGACTCTGACCTTCCTGCTGGGGGCTTTTAACCTTGTTGGGTTGCCCCAGAAGTTTGTCGGTTCGGCCATTGCACTCAGCGTGGCGTATATCTCGATTGAGAATCTGTTGATCAAGGAGCTATCCAATCGTTGGCTGATCGCTCTCTTTTTTGGGCTCATTTACGGTTTCAGCTTTTCTTCTTCGCCAGCGGAGACGGTCCTCCCCCACAAAAGTCCTTTGTTCTCGTTGTTAACGACAAGCCTGGGAATCACCTTGGTTATAGGCGGTCTGGCTGCATTATCGTCGTTGCTACTGCATTTTTTGGGGCGTCTTCGTTTTCATAAGCAGGTTGTCATGCTGACCTCAATGATCCTAATGGGCTTTGGTTTCTTGTCATTCGCTCACAGAACTTTTTGATTCACGCGTGCATCCAGTTGGAGACGAATTCAGGTAAGGAGAAAAGCCGATGCGGAAATCTCTGGTTGTCGCTGTTCTTTTAGTGTTGTTGCCGGAATTCGTGAACGCCGACGACAAGGTCGTCGGGAAGAATCAAAGGAAGTTGCCACACGGAGTGTATTTCAAACAGTCGACCGACAAGATCGAAGTGTTTGTCGGAGGCGATCCCTTTACGACCTACCATTTCGCCGACTATAACAAGCCAATCTTTTTCCCACTGCGCGCTGCGTCAGGAACAGTTGTGACGAGGGGCTATCCAATGGTGCCAGGTATTCCTGGTGAAGCTCAAGATCATCCCCATCACAAGGGGCTATGGCTGACTCATGGTAGTGTCAACGGAATCGACTTTTGGTCCGAGGCTCCCAACGGAGGGAAAATCACTCACCGTAGCTTCGAGCTCGTTTCAAGTGGTGAGAAGACCGGAGTTCTGAAATCCCATAATGATTGGAATTCTCCGGATGGGAAAAGAGTGTTAGAGGAAGGCCGAGAAGTGCGAATCTACAATCTGCCACGGGTCCGAGTCATGGATTTTGACATCAACCTGACTGCGGTCGAAGATAACGTCAAGTTCGGTGATACGAAAGAAGGGTCGTTCGCGATCAGGTTAGCCCAGCCATTCGCGGAGAATCAAAGCGGTCGCATTGAGAACTCTCGCGGCGGCGTTGGCGAGAAGGACTGCTGGGGAAAGCAGGCGCAATGGGTCGACTTTACCGCCAAGATTAAAGATGAGAAGGTAGGGGTGGCGATTTTCGATCATCCAACTAGTTTTCGACATCCGACCTACTGGCATGTTCGGGGATATACGCTATTCGCGGCCAACCCTTTCGGGCTGCATGATTTTTATAATGATCCGACACTGGATGGAAGTTACACACTTCCGAAGGGTAAGACGATGGTCCTGCGCTATCGGGTATATATCCACCCTGGAACCACGCAGGAAGCCAACGTAGCGGGTGAATACAAAGCCTACACGGAGAACGTCAAGTTCACAGACTAAGCAGGGAATCCCTTGATTGCTGAGGCTATCAGAAAAAGCAAGCAGAGGGTGGAATTGTAGGAGAGATGGATGACAAAGGATGGCATGAGTGAATCCGTTTTGGCGCGCGCAGTGGAGAGAGTGATGCCAACGAAGAAAATGAGGATTATTCCCGTCCAGCTACCCCAGAGTTGGCCTAGATGAAGTGCGGTAAACAACAGGGCAGTAGACACCACAGCGAGCAAGCTTCCGACGCGTCGCTCCACCACGGGATAAATGAAGCCGCGAAAAATAAGCTCTTCCACAAAAGGAGCGATGGAAACCCCGAGCAGTGCAAACAAAAGAGCTGAAGCCGGATTCTCGAGCATCTCTTCGATGGGTGGCTTTTGCGGGCTTGGCAGCACAGCAGAGAGACCGACCACGGTGAGTGCGAGGAAAACGCCAACAGGCCAATAGATTAGGAGATACTTTCGATCCTTTCCTGTCCACTTGATGGAAATCCAGAATGGGGAGTCATACTTCAAAGTGATGGTAAAGTAAATGTAGAGAAGGATTATTACGTCAAGTAATCCTTGGAAGACGAGGAGAGAAACGGCTTCCAAGGCCGGGTGGTGCAATAAGGGTAATGATGAGAATCGGTCCAGTACGAATTGTCTAATTGCGCTGCCGGCGGAACCAAAGATCAAGGCTGCTAAGCCAGTGAAGAGGAAGAGAAGAAGTACATCCCAGCCTGACCAGACGGGAAAGACACGGTGGTCTTGGAACACCGGAGCGTCGGGTTGGGTGTTTCTTTCCAATGATCGCATCGGAGTGCGCTCTTCCATGGCCCTCTCGCGACGGGAAAGCCATTGAAGCCTGATTCAAAGAGGTTGTCAACAGTAAACGGCGCATGATGGAGTGTTAGTACGACCGCTGACGCGTGGTGGCCCGTTCTGCCGCTTTGGCTCGCCGTCCAAAACTCGATTTGTTTTTGGGCCACTGAAAAGCGAAATTTGACGCCTTTTCTGAGAAGGGTTGTTTCTTAGAGGCTGGAGGCGTGTGTGGTACCTAACGTAAGGCCAGCCTCAATTTTTTTCTTGCTGGGAAAGGACAAAGATGACTTGGTTTAAAAAGGAGAAGACTCCGATTGTTCAGCTGGGCGACAAGACGGTTCGCACAGAGGGACTCTGGATGAAATGCGAGGAGTGCAAACAGATAGTTTGGAAGAAGGATCTTGAAGCCAACCTCAATGTCTGTCCTCAATGCAGCTTTCACTTCAAGATCTCAGCTAGAGAGCGACTCGAACAGCTGTTTGATGAAGGAAAATTTGTCGAATACGACGGGGGGCTCTTTTCTACCGACCCTCTCAGCTTCGTCGACAAGAAACCGTACAAGAATCGCCTCAAGGAGATGCATTCGAGTACCGGTTTAAGAGACGCCATAATCTGCGCGGAAGGACAGATTAGCAGGAAACCTGCTGCCATATGTGCGATGGAAGTGGCCTTTATCAGCGGGTCGATGGGTTCGGTTGTGGGCGAGAAGATCACTCGGTCGATCGAGCGCTCGTTGAAAAAAGAACTTCCTCTGACTATCATTTCCTGTTCCGGAGGAGCCCGCATGCAGGAAGGAACGCTCAGTTTGATGCAGATGGCGAAGATCACGGCAGCATTGGCAAAACTCGACGAAAAGAGAATTCCTTACATATCGGTGATGACAGACCCTACGACCGGTGGGGTCACAGCCAGCTTTGCCATGCTGGGCGACCTAAACATAGCGGAGCCGGGTGCTCTAATCGGCTTTGCTGGCCCGAGGGTCATCGAACAGACCATACGTCAGAAACTTCCGGCTGGTTTTCAAAGAAGTGAATTCCTGTTGGAACACGGAATGCTCGATGCGATCGTGAACCGGAAAGAATTGAGAGCCTACCTGATCAAAGCGCTGGACTTCTTCGGGTTCTAACGCAGTTTCCAAATTGACCCCACTTTGCTTGCCGCAGATCGTACAAGCTGTATGGAGCTTTTTCTTCCATGAACTATTCTGAGGCATTGGACTATCTCTATTCGTTAGGTAATGAAGTCTTGACGGCAAAACTTGGCCTTCACAGCATCGAAGTGCTCCTTCAACATCTGGGCGAGCCACATCGGAAATTCAAGTCAGTCCTTATCGCCGGAACTAACGGCAAGGGGTCAGTGGCTGCGTTCTGTGATTCGATCCTGAGAGAGAGCAGTTATAGAACGGGTCTCTATACTTCCCCCCACCTTATCCAGATCGAAGAAAGAATCCGTATCAATGGCAAGATGATCCATTCGGATGAGTTCGCTCGATTGACGCAGGAAGTCAAGGATGCCGTGACCACTCTGATGCAACACGCTTCTGCAACAGGAGGCTTGAAACTAGAGCGCCATCCCACTTATTTTGAGATGGTCACAGCAGTCGCCTTCAAGTATTTTGCAGAACAGCGAGTTGAGATCGCGATACTAGAAGTCGGTTTGGGAGGACGCCTGGATGCGACGAATACGGTCGATCCGCTCGTAGCTGTCATCACCAATGTGGATCTGGATCACGAGCAATACCTGGGCAGTTCCATTCGAGAAATTGCTACTGAGAAGGCTGGAATCATCAAGGCGCGATCACGCAAAGATGGGTCAAGGTGTCGCAGTCCACTCCCTGTCGTCTTCGCTGGCGCTGTTGGCTCTGCCAGCGAGATTATTGAAGAGCGATGCAACGCCGTTGGCGCAAGACTTCTCAGAGTCCAAAGAGACTTTACTTGCGAAACTCAGGCCGATGATCTCGGTCGTTTTAAGTTGCGTCTGGATTCTCGCCTCGGGAAGGGAATCGAGATTTGCCTTCCTTTGGCAGGAGAGCATCAAGTCTCGAATGCCCTCACAGCAATTCGGGTGATGGAGTTGCTAGCAGGTTTTGGGTATCAAATAGGTTGTCGTAGTCTGGAAGCAGGTATTTCGGGGGTTGAATGGCCGGGTCGTTTAGAAATTTTGGATTCCCGGCCTCGAATCATCTTAGATGGAGCGCACAATCCCGCAGCCGCCAACAAGGTCAGGGAATACCTTGACACCTTTCTGACTCCCAAGAAAGTTGTGATGGTCTTCGGAGCCATGAAGGATAAAGCCATTCACGAAATGACCGAACTGCTCTTCCCGCTGGCGAGGGAAATCGTTCTAACCCGCCCCGACTACGAGAGGGCCGCCAAACCGCATGAGATTCTGAATCTCATTTGCAACTCGGCGAGTTCGGTTCGCTCTACCTCCTCGGTTCAGGAAGCCATCGATATCGCCGAACAGCTTGCGTCGGAGGATGATACCATAGTATTCGTGGGATCGTTGTTCCTGGTTGGCGAGGCGAAAAAACTTTTGCAGCAGCGCTTCACCAAGCCTTCGGCTGAATCGCGATGGGCAAGTTTGAAGGAGAAAGCTATTGGCTAGCAAGCCACTGATCGGAATTTGCTGCCGGATGGATGTGGACAAGAATCGCTTCTATCTGCGAAAGGACTACAGTGAAGCAATTTTTGAGACGGGAGGAACTCCAGTACTATTGCCTCTGATTCCACTTAAAGATTTCACTCGGGAGCTGATGAAGAATCTGGATGCCGTCATTATCTCCGGCAGCAATAGTGATGTGGATCCTCACCTCTACGGCGAAGAGCCCCACCCCAAGCTGGCATCCGTCATGACTCGTCGCGATCAAACGGATCTGTATCTACTTGAATCTGTCTTCCAAAAACGAAAACCATTGTTAGCGATCTGTTTCGGTATCCAGATCCTGAACGTGTTCTTGGGCGGCACTCTTTGGCAGGATGTTGGCTCCCAAGTTCAAGGTGCTGTCAAGCATTCACAGGACTCCTCGGATGGCTACAGGTCTCATTCGATCTCGATTCGGTCCGCCTCTCTGCTTCATGAGCTTGCAGGGGTGAGGCAGACACATGTCAACAGTTATCATCACCAGGCTATCCACAAGGTAGCTGGTCAGCTGATCCCAACCGCCAAGGCTTCAGATGGAATCGTCGAAGCGGTGGAATTGCGCGACAAGGAGCATTTCGTGCTAGGTTTGCAGTGGCATCCGGAAGTCGGCTGGGAAAAGGACAAATTATCTCGCCAGATCTTCTTGCGCTTTGTGGATGTCGCAAAGCGGTCTGCGCGGAGAAAATAGGGCAGGGAGCATTGGTTACGCCTCGAATAATGGCCGACCTCCAATCCAACCGGTCGCTGGAAAAAAAAGACAAGTTAGCAATCCTTTCTCTGTCTGCCGGTCATTTTATCAATGACGCCTATTCGAACCTATTGGGCCCGCTATTACCTCTCCTCATGTCGAATCTGAACTTGACCATTACTCAGGCAGGATGGTTGGGTGGAATTCTGGTTTTCTCTTCGTCTTTCACGCAGCCGCTCTATGGCTACATTTCCGATCGCTACCTGAAGAGATTCTTTGCCGTCTTCAGTCCTCTCATTACAGCAGTATTCATGTCCTGCATCGGACTTGCGCCCAACTTCTGGGTTTTAGCATGTCTGCTAGCCTGCGGCGGCATCGGGATTGCTTCATTCCATCCTCAAAGCGCGGCCATGACCTCCTTTGCCAGCCGAAATCGCCGAGGGCTTGGGATGTCTATCTTCGTGACTTCGGGAACGATTGGCTATTCGCTGGGGCCGATCTTCATTACCTATGCCGTCGAATATTTTGGACTGGAACATTCCTACCTCGTGATGATTCCAGGCATCATGATCTTTCTCGCTCTCTACTTTTTGTTGCCTTCACTGGAACATTCCTCCAAGACAATTGGTGACGTCAACCTGCACGGATCCCTCGGAAAGTATTGGCGTCCGCTCTTACTTCTTTATCTGTTGGTCGTGATACGCTCAGCGGTTCAGATTTGCTTTGTGAATTTTCTTCCCCTGTATCTTTCGCAGAGAAGCCTGACCGCTATTGCTGCTGGCAAGCTAACTTCTCTCTTTCTGTTTTTTGGAGCCCTAGGGGGTTTTAGCGGCGGAACCCTCGCCGACAGGTTTGGAGAAAGGAATGTGATTTCCTTCTCGATGCTTTTCTCCACACCCTTCCTCCTCGCCTTCCTCGTGTCGGAAGGACCTCTTTCTTACTTGATGCTGGCGCTCGGAGGAGTCGTCCTGCTTTCGACCGTTCCCGTCAATGTTGTCATGGCTCAAGAGCTGATTCCTCAAGGGGCAAGTGTTGTTTCTGCCCTGATGATGGGATTTGCTTGGGGAATGGGTGGAATGATGGTTCCGGTCGTTGGAAAGATTGCTGATGTCTCTGGGCTGAAGAGAGCGCTCATGTTAGTCGTGCTGCTTCCCGCCTTTGGGTTTCTCCTTTCCTTGCTCTTACCAAGGAAGGCTTCCATCAGGGAAGCTACTCCTGTTCCCGTGATTCTAGAATAATCGCCAAAGCCTCTAAACTTTGCCAAACTTCAAAAACGAGCGGTCGGCTATTTTTGTTGACTATTTTGATTTATTTAGTCATGATAACTCCCCTTGGCTTATGAGACTTTCTACTAGAGGCGAATACGGACTTTTGGCGATCGTCGACTTAGCGCTTCACTCCAATCAGGGACCCGTGCAAAGTTTTCAGGTTGCTGAGCGTCAACATATTCCTAAACAGTATCTGGATCAGCTGATGCTGATCCTGAAGAAGGCTGGGTTAGTTGAAAGCTCACGAGGTCGCCAGGGTGGCTACGCTTTGGCACGACCGGCGAGTCGCATTAGTGTCTTGGAAATTGTGGCTGCGCTGGAAGGCCCAGTCGGCAACGCTAATTTCACTCGCAAGGATCAACGCACCAAAAGCCCTGCTTACCATATTCTCCAAGGACTCTGGGACGAAGTGGTTTCCAATGTAGTCGAGACCTTAGAGAGCAGGACGCTGGAAGAGCTGTGTGACCAGCACCGAAAGATGGAAAGCCAAATCATGTATTACATCTAGGAGCCTGCTATGGCCAGGATTGCAAGCAACATACTGGAATTGATGGGGAACACTCCTCTGGTCCGCTTGAACAAGGTGACAAAAGGCAGTCTAGCGGAGATTCTGGTCAAACTGGAGTCCCACAATCCTGCGGGAAGTGTTAAAGATCGAATCGGAATCAGCATGATTGTGGAAGCTGAGAAACAGGGCGTTATCTCTAAGGAAACGGTAGTGATTGAACCTACAAGTGGGAACACCGGAATCGCACTCGCTTTCGTCTGCGCCGTTAAAGGATATCGTCTGATCTTGACCATGCCAGACACGATGAGCTTGGAACGACGGACGTTGCTCAGAGCATTTGGGGCCGAGCTGGTTCTGACTCCAGGAGCCGATGGCATGAAGGGATCCATTAAGGCCGCTGAGGAAATTGCTGCCAAAACACCTCATTCCTGGATTCCGCAGCAGTTCAGGAATCCCGCCAATCCGAAAATTCATCGCGAGACAACTGCTGAGGAGATTTGGAAAGATACCGACGGCAAGGTAGACATTTTCGTAGGAGGGGTGGGGACCGGGGGAACCATTACCGGTGTGGCAGAGATCATCAAGCCGCGTAAACCATCGTTTAAGGCTATCGCGGTCGAGCCCATCGATTCACCTGTACTCTCCGGAGGAAAGCCGGGACCGCACAAGATCCAAGGTATCGGGGCGGGATTCATCCCAGATATTCTTAATACGAAGATTATCGACGAGATCATTCAGGTCACTAACGAAGAGGCAATTCAGATGGCCCGGCGGCTCATCAGAGAGGAAGGATTGCTGGTTGGAATTTCCTCTGGCGCAGCGGTGCATGCGGCTTTAGAAGTCGCAACCCGACCTCAAAACCGAGGGAAGCTTATTGTTACAGTCCTCCCGAGCACGGGAGAGCGCTATTTGAGCACTGTCTTATTCGAAGATCTTAATTCACCTGCAGCCGTAACCATGTGACGGAAAAATTCAGACCAAGAGGAAACCGAAACTCAAAATGCATCAGATTTCTGAGGAGTACCTGGATACAGATGTCCTGATAATAGGCGGCGGAACCGCTGGGTGCTTGGCCGCTGTTGAAATCAGAGAGAAAAGTCCCAAGACCGAGGTGCTCATCATAGACAAAGGACACATCGATCGGTCTGGATGTTTAGCTGGAGGAATGAATGCGATTAACGCCTACCTGAATCGCAACGAAACACCCGACACCTTTACTCGATTTGTTAGAGCGGACAACATGGGCTTGGTTCGAGAAGATCTGGTAAAAACCCAGGCCGAGCTCTTTGAATACTGTGTGAAGAAAGTTGAAAGTTGGGGGTTGCCCATTAAAAAGGGTGAAGATGGCAAGTACTTGCCTAGAGGTCGCTGGAACATTCAAATCAACGGAGAATCGATTAAACCTATCATTGCCTCGGCGGCTCGCAGAGCTGGGGCCAAAGTACTCAATTGGGTGTGTGCGACTAACTTCATTTTGGATGAAGACCGCGTCTGCGGAGCGTTTGCCTTTTCAATTCGGCAGAACACCTTTTATGTGATCCGGGCCAAAGCGGTAATCATTGCAACAGGGGGCGCGGCAGGACTTTATCGACCTAACAATCCGCATGATGCCCAGCACAAGACTTGGTATTCCCCGTTTAACAATGGAGCTGGCTATGCTATGGGAATTAGGGCCGGCGCCGAAATGACCTCTTATGAGATGCGGTACATCGCATTGCGCACCAAAGACGTCATCGCCCCAACGGGAACGATTGCACTGGGGGTGAATGCTCCTTATGTGAACGGCCGAGGTGAACCTTTCATGGAGATCCGATGGAAGGAATACGGCGGCGACCGAGCGGCAACTCCAATTCGTGCTTATGCTCCGATTCTGGAGATTAAGGAGGGACGTGGGCCCGTCTATCTCGATACCCGCCATCTCGACCGTGAGGGAGTTCGAAAACTCAAAGAGGCATTTCTAGACATGTACCCGGGGCAGGTGCTCTACTGGATCGCAAACGAACTTGATCCCGGCGAGCATCCGGTTGAGGTTCAACTCACGGAACCATATATCGTCGGAGGGCATTGCCAGTCAGGCTATTGGGTGGACATCGATAGGCAAACCACTTTAAGTGGGCTGTATGCTGCCGGCGACGTCGCCGGTGGTGCTCCTTACAAGTTCATTTCGGGTTGTTGGGCCGAAGGAGTGATCGCCGGCAGGGCGGCTCTAAAGTCAATCCGCGAGGAGAAGTCTTTCGGACAAGGTAAAGTCGAATCCAAGACGGAATTCGATCGTGTCTATTCCCCGCTGTTCCGGTACGACCCACGCCAAATGTACTTGGTTCCGCCCTACGATTTTGAAACCCGGATTCAGAAGATTCTTGAAGAATATGCCGGCGGTGCTAGCACCTTCTTCGAAATGAATGAGGAAAGGCTAGTCGTAGCTCGCAAGCACCTCTCTTTACTGCCCGGCCAGTATTCTTATCTTTGCGCCAAGGACCTTCACGAATTGATGTTATGTCAAGAAGTCATCAATCGGGTGGATGTGGCCCGAGTGCTGGTGGAACACCTCATCTTCAGGAAAGAAACGCGCTGGCCCGGATACCAGACTCGTCTGGATTATCCGGCGAGGGACGACGAGAACTGGCTGAAGTTTGTTAACTCGACCTATGACGCTGTCAGCGACAAGATCACCCTATTAACAAGACCGTACGAACAGATCTTAGATGGAGACCGATATCACGGTTAGAACTTACAGTAAGTCCTAGTGGGCAAGTTCGAGAGGAGGTACCAATGCCGGTTTACGTTGACAACAACAAGTGTGATGGCTGCAAAGCCTCGAAAAATCCACCCTGTGTACGCCTTTGTCCTGGTGATTTGCTTTACAAGGACTTCACCACAAACAAAGCGGTACTGAGGGACAAGGCCGAATGCTGGGACTGTTATGCTTGTGTGAAGCCTTGCCCTCAGGATGCACTCGAGATCAAACTCTCCTACCAGATCGGATTCTTTAGTGCGAGTTTGCGTCCTGAAATACTTTCGGACGAAAAGATCGGTTGGTCAGCAGTTGACACCAAGGGAAAGGTTGAGAGGTTTGAAATCATTACAAAGTATATTCCTGTGCCGGTAGACGAGCCCGAATCCGAAGAATTTGTCGATTCCGGAGCAACGATATGAACGTGAGGACCTCCCGGTCCCACCGTAAAAGAGCCAGTATCTTGGAGGATAAATGCCGGAAGATCTAATCGCCCCGCACGGGGGATATTTGGTTAATCGCTTGATTGAAGGATCTGAACGCGAAGCATTGATAGAAAGATCCAAGGATCTCAGGCAAGTGAAGCTTGGGCCTAGAGAAATCTCTGATTTAGAGTTGATTGCGATCGGGGGGCTTAGTCCTCTGGAAGGCTTCCAGGGTAAAGCAGACTATCACAGCATACTTAAAAACAAGCGCTTGACAAACGGTCTGCCTTGGACAATTCCCATCACCCTTTCCACGTCAAGAGATGAGTCAAGTAGCTTTCGAGAGGGCTCCCAGATCTCTCTGATCGACTCCACTGGCGCTGTCGTTGCAGTCATGGATTTGGAAGAGAAGTTCTCACAACACCGGGAGGAAGAAGCAAAGAGCACTTATGGGACGAATGACCAAGCTCACCCCGGGGTCGCTGCACTATTCAAGACCGGCGAGGTGCTGCTAGCGGGCAAAGTGTATGTCTTGAATCGGCCGGTGCATCAAGACTTTCAGCAATACCGCTTAGATCCAAAACGATCGCGCGAAGTGTTTAGGCAAAAAGGTTGGCGATCCATCGTTGGATTCCAAACTCGTAATCCTGTTCATCGAGCCCATGAGTACATTCAAAAAGTCGCCATGGAGACAGTCGATGGGCTTTTCCTACATCCATTGGTTGGAGAAACTAAGGGAGATGACATACCTGCCGACATCCGCATGCAGTGCTATGAAGTCTTGCTGGAACTTTATTATCCGAAGCAGCGCGTGGTGTTAGGTGTCAACCCCGCAGCCATGCGTTACGCGGGGCCGATGGAGGCAATCTTTCATGCCATTATCCGGAAGAACTACGGCTGTTCCCACTTCATTGTGGGTCGCGATCACGCCGGTGTTGGAAACTATTACGGCACTTACGATGCTCATCACATTTTCAATGAATTCGTCCCGCAGGAACTTGGTATAACACCGATGTTCTTCGACCACACCTTCTATTGCAAGTCATGTGGGAATATGGCATCCAAGAAAACGTGTCCGCATGAAGTATCTCACCACGTGATTCTCAGTGGGACAAAGGTGAGAGAACTGCTTAGAAAGGGCGAGACACCGCCTGTAGAATTTACCCGTCCGGAAGTTGCAAGAGTGCTTATGACAACAATGCAGGAGATGACCCAGTAATTTCGAAGTGCTCATCTTCTGAAATCACGCAAACTGATGATCTAGTTGGGGACCTCAGGGCAGTGACTTCGTGGCGTCGCGGCTTCGGAAGACTCTTCTACAATCAAAGATTAGATTTAGAACAATCCAAAAGGAAAAAAGTAGTGTCACCCAGAAATTTGCCGGTTT
>Ga0075423_10000212_pt1 | contig 42279 bp, 41 predicted proteins | sample SoiMethybrSBSTD2_FD_80114 | JGI IMG/M metagenome (GOLD analysis project Ga0075423, IMG submission 80114) | Bulk soil microbial communities from a Populus tree surrounding site in Tennessee, USA - Soil MetaG P. TD hybrid SBSTD2 | ecosystem: Environmental > Terrestrial > Soil > Tree plantation... | reverse complement strand
TACAACCCGAAGGCCGTCATCCCACACGCGGCGTCGCTGCGTCAGCCTTGCGGCCATTGCGCAATATTCCCCACTGCTGCCTCCCGTAGGAGTCTGGGCCGTGTCTCAGTCCCAATGTGGCTGGCCATCCTCTCAGACCAGCTACCCGTCGTCGCCTTGGTGGGCCATTACCCCGCCAACAAGCTGATAGGCCGCGAGCCTCTCCGCCGGCGCAACCTTGCGGCTGCTTTCCTCGCTCAGGGATGCCCCCGAGCGAGCGGATGCGGTATTACCCGGCCGTTGGGCCGGCTATCCCCCGCCGACGGACAAGTTCCTCACGTGTTACGCACCCATCTGCCACTGAACCGGAGTTGCCCCCGGTCCCGTTCGACTTGCATGTGTTAGGCACGCCGCCAGCGTTCGTCCTGAGCCAGGATCAAACTCTCCAATGATTGGAAGAATCCGAACAGCTCATGCGAACGACTGCGTTTCGTATGTCGTCCGTTCTCACGTCAGAGTCAAACCCTCGCGACACGCGTCTGACCGCGCGCCGTTCAAACGGGTCCGCACTCCACACGCTCGACCATCAGTTCTCAAAGAGCCGCGCGCAAAAAGTTCGTGCGCAGACGCCAATCCTAACCGCGTGTCCTAACCCCAGTCAAGGGGGCCTGCTGACTGAAGATACGGCCCCTCCGCGCCGTTCCCCCACCCCCGTCCCCCACCCACCCGAATGGATTGCTAGCTGAAGCCCACGGCCCGTGCCACATTGCCTCCATGGAGCTCTCGCACGCCGATCGCCGGCTCGCCAAGGATCGCCGCGCGGCCAGCGACCGTCGCCGCGTGGTGACGGTCGTGGTGGAAGAGCGCCGCTCCGGCGTGGAACGCCGCGCGCAACCCGAGCGGCGCTCGCCCGAGAGCGCCGGTGAGCACATCCGCAACGCCCTGCAGCTACTCACCAACGTCGCCGAATCGGGTACCCTCGACGAAGAGAGCCTGCGGGATCTGGATGCGGCGGTGTTCCGACTGCGGTTTGCGCTGGACCGACTGGAGGCCCGCGGCTAGGGACGAGCGGCACGCTCGTCCGGCTCGGCGCGCGAGCCGGACGGACCTCTGGGGACACCCGCCATCACTTCCTCGATCTGACGCCACAGCGTGTCGAGCAAGAGCGGCTTCAGGACGAGCCGCTCGGTTTCCATGAAGAGCGACAGGCTGCGCGGCTCCGGCAGCGGCTCCGACGCGATCAGCACGAAGCGACCGCGCAGCTCCGGGCGCAGCATGAGCGCCTGGCGCCACAGCCAGAGCCCCCCGCGGTCCGGCATGTTGAGATCGGTGACGACGACGTCGAACGATCCCTGCTTCAACGCCTCCAACCCTGCGACGCCGCTCGCGGCGGTCGTCACTCGGCAACCGCGACGCGTGAGCGAGCGCGCTAGCGCCTCGCGCATGGCGGCGTTGTCGTCGACCATCAGCACGCCGTACATGCCTGCAGTGTCGTTCCGATGTCGGTCGCTTTCAAGTGTTGCGGACGTGCAGCAGATCACCCCTGCTTCGACGCGCGTTTGCGCTTGCCGCGATCCTTGATGTACACGGTCGTACCGGGAGGCCCGCTCCCCGCCTCCGCCATGCCGAGCTTGGTGGCGATGGCGCGCGCGCCGTCGTTGGTGTCACCGATGCACGCGATCACGCGCTCGAGCTTGGCGGTGTCGAAGGCCCACGCCATGACGAGCTGGCACGCCTGCTTCGCAAAGCCGCGCCCTTGTGCCTCGGATCGCAAGGCACAGAGCAGCTCGAAGTCGGTGCCGTCGAGTGCCTGCGAGCGGACGAGCCCCGCGACCCCCACACTCGCCTGACCCTCCACGATCGCAAACAGGTGATGCGGGTGCTCTTCATCGGGCAACGGCAGCGTGCCGACAAACTCCCACACATCGTCCTGCTGCTCCAGGGAGCTGAGCAGCTCATCGTCGGATTGGTTGAGCGGTCGCAGGTTCACGGGCCTAAGCTGCGGCCGACGCGCTCGCCGGCGCAAGGGTGCGGCCGCGGACGGGCGCGCTGGTCGGGCTTACGACTCCGGACACCGCGCGATGTCCCGCGTGTAGCCACCGAGCGCCCAATCGGTGCGGTGCCACGCGTAGCGATCCCGCGCGCGCAGCACCAGATCCCAGACCACCGGGCGGCCATCGGGCGTCAGCCGTGTCTCGCCGCGAATGGCTCCGCGAATCCAGCTTTGCGTGTGTGCCAGGACGTCGTAGACCGCCACCGAATCAAAGCTCCCGCCCGCGGTCTTGTACGGCTTGGAGCTGGCAATCGTCATGACGTTGTGATCGGACGTGAAGCTGATGCGATGCCAGTCGCCGGTGCAGCCATCGGCCGCGTTGGTCCACGCCCAGCGCCCTTGGACGACCGCGAAGATGTCTGTGTCCGCAGGGACCACGTAGGGACGCGTGGACCAGAGATACACGCCGACCATGAGCGCGACCCCCGGCAGCGCTACCGCGATAGCGACGCGCGGGACGAGGGAGTGAATGCGTGACGCCACAAGCGCCTCCTACTCGTCTTTCAACGTCCGCACGCTGGTCTCACAGTTCCACCGTCCTCGCTCAGAACTGCCACCCGATCGTAATCGGAAAGAACCACGCAGGGGGCTCAGTGCGGAACAGACGGAAATAGTCAGCCGAGATCAGCAAACCGGACTGTTGCCCGTTTCGGACACTGACACCCGCGCGAACCCCGGCCGCTACAGGATGCGAGCCTTCTGCTCGATCAGCGAGCCAACTCACGCTCGGGCCAAAGCGGAACAGCCACGCTGCAACGGGTACACGCTGCGTCGCTTGGATCGCCGGGGCCAGGGTAAGAACATTCGTCGGCCCGGTGAATGGGGCGGGGCCACACGGGAACGCCGAGGGCGGACAAGGTCCAAAGACGATGCCTCTGTTGCGGGGCACGTTCTGTACTGAAGCATCGAGGATCAAGGGGAAGCGCCGCCAGCTGAGGCGGACAAACCCGGTGATGCCCCGACTGTGCAGCATCGTGGAGCCGTCGTCGGCAAAGAGCAGCCCGCCACCGGCCGCGAGGCTGACCGGGCGGTCTTGCGCATAGAGGGCACCGACCATGGACACAGCGCCCAGAAGCAATACGAAGGGGTAGTGGAGGAAGCGCATATCAAGCCTCCTGATGCCGATGTAAGGAGTGGTCATGCGCCCGGGAGGATTCGAACCTCCGACCAACAGCTTAGAAGGCTGCTGCTCTATCCACCTGAGCTACGGGCGCGAGACGAGGGATAATTTAGCAACCCGGCACTTCTCCCGCCGTATATCGCCGCCGCTTTAACCTCTTAGATTGAAGCCGGATGGAGACCAAGCTGAGATACGGCACCCCGGCCGTCTCGCCCGAGCGGGCGCTGCGGGTGTTCACCGAGCCCCAGCGCAATCCGGGAATCCCCCTGGACCTGGATCTGGTCCGCGCCCTGCGCGTGAACCGCAGCGCCGTAGAGCGTCGCGCCGCCACCATTCCCACGCGACGCACGGTCAAGAAAGAATGGCAAGCCGCGTGGCTCTTGCGCGCCATCACCTGCATGGACCTGACCACGCTGCAGGGCGACGACACGCCGACCAACGTGCTGCGCCTGTGCGCCAAGGCGAAGAGTCCAGTGCGGCCCGATCTGGTCGCCGCGCTCGGCGCCACCAACCTCGAGATCACGGTGGGCGCGGTGTGCGTGTACCACGCCTTCGTCCCGCTCGCCGTCGCGGCCCTGAAAGACTCGGGGATCCCCGTGGCCGCGGTGTCGACGGGATTCCCGGCAGGACTCAATCCCCTGCCCCAGCGCATCGAGGAGATCAAGGCGTCGGTCGCCGCCGGGGCGCAAGAGATCGACGTAGTGATCACGCGCGCCCACGCGTTGGCCGGAGCGTGGCAGGCGCTGTACGACGAGGTGCGCGCCTTCCGGGAGGCGTGCGGCAGCGCCCACATGAAGGTGATCCTCGGCACCGGTGACCTCGCGACGCTCGTGAACGTGGCGCGCGCCAGCCAGGTCGCCATGATGGCCGGCGCGGACTTCATCAAGACGTCCACCGGCAAAGAGTCGGTGAACGCGACCCTCCCGGTGGGCGTGGTCATGACGCGACAGATCCGGGACTACAACGAGCGCACCGGCTACGCCGTCGGGTTCAAGCCGGCGGGCGGGATCCGCAAGGCCAAGCAGGCACTCGACTGGCTCATCTTGATGAAGGAAGAACTGGGCGACCGCTGGCTGCGGGCCAATCTGTTCCGGCTCGGTGCATCGGCGTTGCTCACCGACATCGAGCGCCAGCTCGAGCACTTCGTGACCGGGCGGTACTCGGCGGCGCACCGTCACCCGATGGTATGACATGACCACCGTCTCCGAAATCTTCGAAACGATGGCCTACGGGCCGGCGCCCGAGAGCGACAAGCCGGCCCTCGAGTGGATCGCCCGGCAGAACGGTTCTTTCGGACTGTTCATCGACGGGCGCTGGACCAAAGGAAAGAATGACGCGGGGTTCGATGTCATCAATCCCGCCACCACCGCCCGGCTGGCGCGCGTCACCCAGGCCGGTCACGCGGACGTCGATGCCGCGGTGGCCGCCGCACGCCAGGCGTTCCCCGCCTGGTCCGCGCTGTCCGGCCACGCCCGGGCGCGCCATGTGTACGCCCTGGCACGCGCCGTCCAGAAGCATTCCCGCTTGCTGGCGGTGCTCGAGAGCCTCGACAACGGCAAGTCGATTCGCGAGACGCGCGATCTGGACATCCCGCTCGTGGCCCGTCACCTGACCCACCACGCCGGCTGGGCGCAGCTCGCCGAGTCCGAATTCGCGGGCTACGGGCCGGTGGGTGTGGTCGGACAGATCGTGCCCTGGAACTTTCCGTTGCTGATGGTGGCGTGGAAAATCGCGCCGGCGCTCGCCGCGGGAAACACCGTGGTATTGAAGCCCGCCGAATTCACGCCCCTCACCGCGTTGTGTCTCGCCGAAATCGCACATGAGGCGGGGCTCCCGCCGGGCGTGCTGAACGTGGTGACCGGGGACGGGCGAACCGGTGAGCTGATCGTGAACCACCCCGACATCGACAAGATCGCGTTCACCGGCTCGACCGACGTGGGCCGCATCATCCGCAAGGCGACCGCGGGGTCGGGCAAGAAGCTGTCGCTCGAGCTGGGTGGGAAGAGCCCGTTCATCGTGTTCGACGACGCCGATCTCGACAGCGTGGTCGAGGGCGTGGTGGACGCGATCTGGTTCAACCAGGGGCAGGTATGCTGCGCCGGGTCGCGCCTGCTGGTCCACGAGGGAATCGCCGAGCGGCTGGTCACGAAGCTCAGGGCGCGCATGGAGAAGCTGCGGGTCGGCCCCCCGCTCGATAAGGCGATCGACATGGGCGCGATCGTGGCGCCGGTGCAGCTCGAGCGCATCCGCTCACTGGTGAACACAGGCGTGGAGGAAGGCGCGACCATGTGGCAGCCGTCGTGGGCCTGCCCCACGGACGGCTACTTCTATCCCCCGACGCTGTTCACGAACGTGTCGCCCGCCGCCACCATCGCCCAGGTCGAGATCTTCGGACCGGTGCTCGTCTCGATGACGTTCCGCACTCCCGCCGAGGCGGTGGAGCTGGCCAACAACACGCCGTACGGCCTCGCGGCCAGCGTGTGGACGGAGAATATCAACCTGGCCCTCGACGTGGCGCCCAAGATCAAGGCGGGCGTCGTGTGGGTGAATTGCACCAACCTGTTCGACGCGGCGTCGGGGTTCGGCGGATACCGAGAGTCAGGGTTCGGGCGCGAGGGTGGGAAAGAAGGGATGTGGGAGTATCTCCAACAAACGCGGAACGCGGAACGCGGAACGCGGAACAAGAGACGCGCACCTGTTCCACGTTCCGACTTCCGCGTTCCGCGTTCGAACCAAGTCCCGCCCATCGATCGGACCTACAAGCTGTTCATCGGCGGCGCGCAGGTGCGCCCCGACCAGGGCTACAGCCGGAAAATCCTGTCCCCGTCAGGCGCGCTGCTCGCCCTAGTCGCGGAGGGGAACCGCAAAGACATTCGGAACGCGGTAGAAGCGGCGCACGCCGCCGAGGGATGGGCGAAGACCAGCGGTCACAATCGGGGGCAGGTACTGTACTATCTCGCCGAGAACCTGGCGCAACGCGCCGACGAGTTTGCGGAGCGGATTGCGGACCCCACGGGTCGCCCGGCCGGCGATGGGCGCCGCGAGGTGGATGCCAGTATCGCGCGTCTCTTCTCCTATGCCGCATGGGCCGACAAGTATGACGGGGCCGTGCACCAGACCCCGATCCGCGGCGTCACGCTCGCCATGAACGAGCCGGTGGGCGTGATCGGCATCGCCTGCCCCGAGGAGGAACCCTTGCTGGGGTTCGTATCGCTCGTGGGCCCGGCGGTGGCGGTGGGCAACACGGTGATCGCCGTCCCGTCGGAGGCACATCCCCTCGCCGCCACCGAACTGTACACCGTGCTCGATGCCTCGGACGTGCCCGCCGGCGTGATCAACATCGTCACTGGGGCCAAGGACGCGCTCGCGAAGGTGCTGGCAGAACACGACGACGTCGATGCGGTGTGGTACTTCGGCGGTCAGGCGGCCGGGGCCGAGGTCGAGCGGGCGTCGGCGGGAAACATGAAGCGGACGTGGGTCGAGTGGCACGCCAGGGCCTGGCACGATCCCCAGCAGGGGGAAGGCAGAGAGTTCTTGCGAGAGGCGACTCAGGTCAAGAACATCTGGATTCCATACGGGGAGTAAAAAAAACGGGGCCAGGAGAACATCTCCTGGCCCCTCTATTATTCACGCCGCCAGACGTTTGCCGTCGGCGGGCGCCGGTTTGGACTTCATACGCTTCCAGCGGTTGCAGATCGGGCAACCCATATAGGTGCGGCCGAGCCAATCCGTTTCGTACTCTTGTGGATGCCGGCACGCACTGGGCGACCGGCGCTTGGTGACATCGCGTTTCTTGGTCCTCATAGGCACCTCGCCACGTGGCCGTGACGGTGTATAAACCGCCGCTGGCGCTCGGAGGTTCCCGCCTTACCCCACCGCCAAGTACCGCTCATCCCAGGCGATCCCAAACTGGCCGTTGCACTTCGCGCACTGCATGTCGGCGGTGTACCCCGTGATCGGCGCACGGGCGCGGCAGACGGGGCAGACGGCGTAGCGGGAGCGCCAATGATCGGGGAGGTCCTGCACATGGGTGGGGCGTGGCACGACGGTCCAGTGGCGCGGCCGGGAGAACAACGTCTGCACAAACTGCCGCGGGACCCTGACGCGTTCGCGCCGCGGTACCTGGAGGACCGCGTCCTCCGGGGTCAGACCCACGACACGATACCAGGCGCCGCGCCTGAGGCCGCAGTTCACGTCCTGCTTCAGTCGGGCCCAGGCCCCCGGCAGGGTGTCTCGGGTCAGCTCCATGGCTGCAACCTGAAGGCGCTGCGGGAGGCTGTCAATCCGTAAAGGACCTGGGTTGCAGGTGGGAGTTCCAAACCCTTGCGTGGGTAGGCAGCAATCCCCAGCTTAGGCACGACATGCACCGACCCATCGCTGTCACCGTGGTACTCGCGCTCACGAGCATGGCTTCCCTCGTAGCGCAGGACCTCAAGCCCCCCATCGGTCGCTGCGCGGTACAAGACGGGGACCTGAAGCGACTCGCCTGTTACGACTCCATCGCCAAGAGCCTCGGCTATTCCCGCGCCCCGGCGGCTACGACTGTCACCGGGGCCGGTGCATGGCAGGTCTCCACACAGAAGAACCCACTGGATGACACTCGCACGGTCATCCTGTCACTCAGTGCCACGACGGGGCAGTCTCAATTCGGCGATGCGATTTGGCTGGTCGTCCGCTGCCAGAGCGGCCAGATCAACGCATTCATCAATTGGAGCTCCTACCTGGGTCTCGAGCAGACACCTGTTACCACTCGACTGGGAACTGGAGAGGCCAAGACCCAGAAATGGTTGCTCTCGACAGACAACAAGGCGACGTTCTACCCGGGTGATGATGCGGCTTTCCTCGAGCAGCTCTTGGCAGCCGATCGGTTCGTGGCCCAGACCACACCCTATAACGAGTCGCCGATTACCGCCGTGTTCGAGCTGGCTGGTCTGTCTGCTGCAGTGAAGCCGCTGAGGGAGGTATGCCCAGCTAAGGGGCAATAGTTCTTCACCCCTGGTTTCGTGACCCTCGCATGGATGACGTCCGGTTCTCGCGCCCCGCGTTGTGGCTGACCGCCGTGACGTTCACGCTGGCGGCGTGCGGTGTCGGTGCCCCCGTACCACCGATTCAGGTCCCGGTTCCGAGCACCGCGGCGGAGGCACCCACCGGATTCGACAGTCGGAGCAACGGCGCGGCCAATGACTCCATCCACCAAACCGATCAGGAAGCCTTCGACGAAGTGGAAGAAATCGCGGATGGCTTGGGACCACTCTACAATGCGCAGTCCTGCCGCGAGTGCCATCAAAACCCCACCTCGGGCGGAGCGAGTCAGATCACGGAATTACGGGTGGGTCATCTGGGACCGGATGGGCGCTTCCGCAACGCCGACATCCCGATCGCGCGCGGGACGGTAGTGATCTCCGGCCGCACGCTCGTCAACGATCGCGCCATTTGCCCCAACGCGGCGTTCCCGGACTCCGAGATTCAAGAGCGGGTGCCCGATACCGAGACCATTCGCACGACGCGCGCGTCCCTCAACCTGCTGGGGGATGGGTTGGTGGAAGCCGTCGCCGACGAGACGCTGATCGAGATCGCGCGCGCGCAACGCCGGACGACGCGCGGCACGATCCGCGGCCAGGCGATCTATGTACCGATCCTGGAAGCCCCGGGAGAAACCCGCATCGGGCGGTTCGGCTGGAAGGATCAGCACGCCAGCCTACTGTCGTTCTCAGCCGATGCCTACCTCAATGAGATGGGCATTACCAGCCGGTTGTTACCCGACGAAGTGACCACGCTATGCAATACGGTATCCGAGCCGAACAATACGACCGACTCCTCCGGGCTTGCAGACATCGACCGGTTCGCTCGGTTCCTGAGAGCCACCAAGGCGCCCGCCCGCGACACGGCGCTGGCCGCGACGCCGGCCGCGCGACACGGGTCGGAATTGTTCGACACGATCGGCTGCGCCACCTGTCACGTCCGCACCCTGGTGACGGCTGCGGCCGGGACGGTCCTCAACGGTGGCACGGACACGATCCCGCCGGCGCTCGGCGAAAAGACGTTTCACCCCTTCGGGGATTTCCTGCTGCACAACGTCGGCACCGGCGACGGGATCGTGATGGCGATGCCGGAGCACTATGGGCCGGCCGTCTACAAGGTCCTGTGGAAGGAATTCTCGATCGACAGTGTCGGCCGCACCAGGAACAAGGTGCGGACGGCCCCGCTATGGGGAGTGCGCCTGCGCCCGCGGCTCATGCACGACGGGGCATCGCTGACGTTACGCGACGCCATCGTACGGCATCGGGGCGAAGCGAGCGGTGTGTCCAGGCGTTTTGGCAAGCTGACACGGAGCGATCAGAACGCCATCATCGCATTCCTGCAGTCGTTGTGATGGCCCTGGCGCGGCGAGGTCGAGTGCGTCGAGCGGATTGATGGTGGGAAGTCGGGGCGCCGGGATTTGAACCCGGGACCTTCTGGTCCCAAACCAGACGCGCTACCGGACTGCGCTACGCCCCGAAAGGCTCGACGCCAAGACTCCGGAGTACACAACCTAGTGAAGCAGCCGCAAAAAGCTACTTAGAGCGGCGGACCAAGACTTCAACCAGGGCGCGAATGGCGCGCCCGCGATGCGACACGCGTTGCTTCGCCGGCATCGCCGCCTCGGCGAACGTCATCCCCAGGTCACTCGAGAAGAACAGCGGATCGTAGCCGAAGCCGCCGCTGCCGCGCGGTGCGGACAGGATCCGACCCTCGCACGTCGCCTCGACCAGCTGCGGCTTGGCGAGCGGTGTTTCGAGATACGCCACGACGCAGCGGTAGCGCGCCGTCCGCTGCTCATCGGGAACACCCGCCAGGCGCTCGAGCAGGAGCGCATTGTTGGCCGCGTCCCCCGCCCCTGCCCCGTGCATCTGCCCCCAGCGCGCCGAGAACACCCCCGGTGCCCCCTCGAGCGCGTCCACCTCGAGCCCCGAATCCTCGGCGAGCGTCGGGATGGTGCCGCGCTTGGCGAAGTACCGCGCCTTGGCGACTGCATTCTCGGCGAAGCTCGTGCCGCGCTCCAGATCGGCTTCATCGGGGAGCCGCTCGAGGAACTGGTCGATCGGGAACGCCAGCTCGAACGGCAGGCCCGTGAACAGGTCCCGGATCTCCCGGATCTTGCCCTCGTTGCGAGTGGCGACCAGCAGCTTCATGGGAGCGGCATCAGGCAGGCTTGCCGCGGAGCCGCGCCAACAGCGCGCTCGTCGACGCGCCGGGTACGAGCGGCACGCGCACCACCCGCCCGCCCCACGATTCGACCCGGTCCGCCCCCACGATGGCGGCGCGGGTGTAGTCCGCCCCTTTCACGAGGACATCGGGGCGGAGACGCTCGATCAGGGCGAGCGGCGTCTCCTCGTCGAACAGCACGACGCAGTCCACGCAGGCGAGCGCGGCGAGCAGCCGGGCCCGTTCCCCCTCGGGCACGATGGGGCGATCGACTCCCTTGTCCAGCCGGCGAACCGAGGCGTCGCTGTTCACGCCCACCACCAGTCCCCCGCCCTCGGCGCGCGCCGCTTCGAGCAACGCCACGTGCCCCACGTGCAGCAGGTCGAACACCCCGTTCGTGAACACGACGGGACCGCGCTGCCGCTCGCGCCATCGCGCGGCGTCACCCGCTGCGCGAATCTTCTCGGCGGTGCTCACGGGCCCGAGTCCTCGTCGAGTGTCGCGCCCCGCCCCCGCAGGGTCCACTGCAACAGCGGCGGCGTCACGAGCGTGGTGGCGATCACGACGAACAGGATCGCGCTGAACAGCCGGTTCGAGAGAATGCCCGCCGTCAGCCCGATCTGCGCGAAGATCAACCCTACTTCACCGCGCGGCGCCATCCCCACCCCGACCGCGGGTCGGTTGTACCGCCGCCACGGGACCGCCCAGCCGCTCGCAAACTTTCCGACGATGGCGATGGCGAGGAGCGTGCCGCCGATCGCCAGCGTCTGATGGCTTTCGGGCACGAGCGGGTTCCACACCCGCGGGTCGACGGCGGCGCCGATGCTCAAGAAAAAGATGGGTGTGAAGATGTCCGCGACCGGCTTGATGCGCTCCTCGATCAGGCCGAATTGCTTGGTCTCCGACAGGATGAGCCCGGCCGCGAACGCGCCGATGATGAGCGCCGTGCCGGCGCGATCGGCCAGGACACACAGCAGCAACAGGAATGTGAAGGCCGACACCACCAGGACGCCGCGGACGCGCATCCGGTCGACCAGGCCGAACAGCCGCGGAGCGACTTTCAGCCCGATCCACAGGGCCACAAACAGGAACGCGACCGCAACGCTGAGGATGCGCAGCGCGCCGTTCAGGCTGAACGCCGTCCCGGCCGCGAGCCCCGAGACCACGCCCAGGATGACGAGTCCGATCACGTCGTCGATCACCGCGGCACCGAGAATCAAGCGCGCCTCCAGACTGTGCAGTACCTGGAGGTCCTTGAGCACGCGCCCGGTGATCCCGACCGACGTCGCGGTGAGGGTCGCGCCCACGAAAATGGCGGTCGTCATCGCGTCCGCGGACGTCTGCTCGACGGCGTGCCAGCCGGACCGCCAGTAGAGAAAACCGAGTACGAACGGCACGGCGACACCGACCACGGCGACCGCCGTCGCCGCGGCTCCTACCCGCATCATGGCCTTGAGATCGGTCTCGAGCCCGATCTCGAACAGCAGCACCACGACGCCCACCTGGGCGAGCAGCTGAAACACGGGCGTGAGCGGGTCGCCAGCGACGATCGGGATGAACTTGAGAAACCCGGCGCCCAGCAGGATGCCCGCCAGGAGCTCGCCCATCACGGCCGGCTGCCCGAGGCGCTCGAACAGCTCGCCGGCGAACTTCGCGGCGAGCAGCATGATCGCGAACACCGTGAAAAAGCGGGCGACCTCGATCCCCCCGCCGGCGGCCCCGAGCACGACGGGCAGGCCTGCGGCCACGGCCCACGCGGGCAGGCTAGAGCGGCTGCGTCGCCTTGGGATGGAAGTTGAAGGTGTGATTGAACAGCGGGAGGTTGACCGTCTCGCTGTACTCGGTCTCGATCACGATCTCCCGCGGCGAAGCCCGCCGCGTGATCCGGATCTTCTGGGCGTCGGGCGGAAGCCCGATGTCCTGCGCGGCGGCCTGGATGCGGCGGCGGATCGTGCCGTCGTCGAGGGATGGTGCGAGTGCGGCCTCGGTCTGCATCTCGTCCAGCAGGCGATAGTACCGGAAGAACAACTCGCCGATGTTGACGCCGTAGTACAGCGCCCCGACTAGGAAGAGCAGCGAGACGAGGCAGCCGGTGGAGCTGGCGCCGCGCCGGCCGGCGAAGCGACGCTTCACCACTGCGACTGCGCTCCGTCCACCAGGTCGTTCACGAGGTTCTCGAGCGCGAGCTTGCGGCCGGCGGCCTCCTGGGGCGGCGTGTAGTTACCCGTCTCGCTCAGCCCCTGCCGCTGCCACAGCGTCTTGCCTTCCCGCTGGTCGAGAATCTCGACGTCGATGGTGATCTGGACCTGGCGCTGCGTGACGTCGGTGCGGCCCTGCCCCGCCCGGAACGCCGCCGGCAGGTCGGGGTCGTAGCGCGTGACCTTGCCGCGCACCACCGCGTCCGCGTTGCTCTCCCCCGCGATGCGGAGCCCGAGCCGACGCTGGAACGCTTCGAGCACCGCGTCATTCACTTCCTTGGTCAGCGCCGGCTCGGCGGTCTGGTTGTCGAACGGGAGAATCGCGACGGTCTTGATGTTCGGCAGGCCGCCGCCGGCGAACCCGTACAGGCAGCCGCTGAGCGCGACGGCAAGCGCGCTAACGGCGCCCGCGCCAAATCGCAGGATCGAGCACCGCGGCCGTGTCCACCGAGACCACCGTAAGCTCAAACCGAGCCCTCTCCCCCGGAAAATCCATGCGGGCGCGCGCCGGCAGCCGCTGAGCGTCGAATTCGGTGCGGCTGCGCGCCAACAGCTTGCCCTCACGCCGCCACTCCGCCTCGAGCACGCGCGCGCCACCGCGGGTCTCGCGGTAGTCGAGCGTGTCACCGTCCTGCGCGAACCGCCAGATCCGGACACCCGAATCGGCGCCCCCGCCACCAAACACCAGAGCGTCCGGCGCGGGTGGCCGCACGATCCCGAGCGCCGCCCACAGCATCCGCACGGCCGGGATCAGCGAGCGGAAGTTCTTCTCCGGGTCCGCCCAGATGGCCGAGTCGGCGACAATGGCGGCGGCGCCCGCGCCGAATCCCAGCGGTCCTACATAATCGAACCGCAGCGAATCGGGCGGTGCGATGCGCGCCTGCCCGCGGCCGCCCCACCGCTTCTTATCGTCCTGATACTTCCACCGGAACCGGATCGCGGTGTGGCGCGTCGGCAACGTAGCCCGACTCCACGCGACGGCGGAGTCTCGATCTGCCGGGGCTAGCGGCTGCGGCACCAGCGGCGCCGGCCCGCGCGGGCATCCCGCCAGGAGCGCACAGGCGGCAATGTAGGAGAGTGCTATCCGCGGGTCAAGCGGAAAACGTTGCGGTCTCAATAGTTAAACCCAGAAGTAGTCACCCGTCAAAGTAGTGCCGGTTCACGAGCAACAGGAAGGCCGCGATCGACGGCTCTAGAGGCGTACGGGATCCGGACTCGGCTTGAGCAGGTCGAGGACGTGCTCCGGGATACGCGTCAGCGTGTGCCGGTGGGTGAGGGAGACGAGCGAGGTCACGCCGGTGGCGAGCAGCTCACCCGTCCCCGCTCGCTCGACCGCGTACCCGAAGGTGACGCGGCGCGATGCGAGCTCGCGCACCCAGCAGCGCACCTGGACCAGGTCGTCGTAGCGGGCGGCGGCGCGGTACCGGATGTTGACTTCGGAGACAGCGAGGTAGACGCCCTGCTGCTCCAGCTCTTTGTACGTCAGCCCGGTCTCGCGCATCAGCTCGGTGCGGGCGCGGTCGAACCAGATCAGGTAGTTGGCGTGGTAGACCACGCCCATCTGGTCGGTCTCGGAATAGTTGACGCGCAGGGTTATCGAGCTGATCACGCCGGCGCAACATAGCGCTTGCGACGCTTCTCCGCGATTCCTAGCTTGGGGGCCGTGTCCCTCCCAGCCTCCCGCGTGGTCGTCGTCGCCGACGCGCATCTCGGCCAAGTTCCGCCCGCGGTCGCAGCCACGTTTCACCGTTTCCTCGACGCGGTACCCGATCTCGGGGACGCGCTGCTCGTCAACGGCGACCTGTTCGACTTCTGGTTCGAATACGGCTCGGTCATCCCGCGCCGTCACTTCGGCACGGTCGCGAAGCTCCACGCCCTGCGGACCCGCGGCGTGCCCATCACCTTCGTGGGGGGGAACCACGATCGCTGGGGCGGCGACTTTCTCATCCACGACCTGGGGATCGCCTTCTATCCCGGGGAAGCGGAGCTCGACCTAGCCGGACGCCGTGCCTTCGTGGCGCACGGCGACGGGCTGACCGAGCAGCTCTGGAGCGCGAAGCTGATGCACCGGATCACGCGCCATCCGCTGACGATCCGGGTGTTCCGCGCGCTCCATCCCGACGTGGGCTTCTGGATCGCGCATCAGCTGTCCCGCAAGCTGGCGGACAACACCCGCGACCGGGCGGTGCTCGACCGGGCCGAGCGGGCCCAGGCGCAGTACGCCGAGCAGCTGCTCGCGCGGCGGCCGGACCTGGAGCTCGCGATTCTCGCCCACACCCATCGTCCGGCGCTGTCGCCGCTGCCGAACGGTCGGGCCTATCTCAACCCGGGGGCCTTCCTCGACGGAGGCAGGTATGCGGTGATAACGAAAGACAACGTGGAGCTAAAGACGTTTCACTAAGGCGTATCACGAAGACGTAGCACAAAGACGTAGCACAAAGACGCAGGGTCAGCCAAGCGGAACGACTTCCACGTGCTTGAGCTTCTCCCCCAAAAATCTCGCGCCTACCTTACGGAAATGCGGCTCGTCGTCCGACACGACGAAGCGGTGCGTCGGGCGATTGTCGGGAGCCGCCGCGAGCCCCCGTCGCGTCAGGTCCTCGGCCACCACCTTCGCGGTCTCCTCGGCGCTGTCCACCAGCGTGACCGCCGGCCCCAGCACGCGGGCGAGCAACGGCTTCATGAGCGGGTAATGGGTGCAGCCCAAGACGAGAACGTCTACGCCGGCGCGCTGTAGCGGAGCGAGGTACTCGCGCGCGATCAGCTCGGTTGCGGAATGGTCGAACCACCCCTCCTCGACGAGCGGCACGAACAACGGGCAGGCCTGCACGCACACGGCGGCGTCGGGCCGGAGCTGCTTGATGGCGCGCTCGTAGGCGCCGCTCGCAATCGTCCCCGCCGTGCCGATCACCCCGATTTTCCCCGACCGGGTGCCCTGCACCGCGGCGCGGGCGCCCGGCTCGATGACGCCGACCAGCGGCACGGGCGAGCGCTCCCGCAGGAAGTCGAGCGCCTGGGCGCTGATGGTGTTGCACGCGACGACCAATGCCTTCACGCCGCGCTGCAGCAGGTAGGCGAGAATCTCACCCGAGTAGCGGCGCACCGTGTCGGGCGACTTGGGACCGTAGGGCACGCGCGCCGTGTCGCCGAAATAGATCACCGACTCGTACGGCAGGCGCTCGAACACCGCCCGCGCGACGGTGAGGCCCCCGATGCCGGAGTCGAAGACGCCGAGCGGTGCCGGGTTCACGGCCGGAGGAGAGGCACCGGCAGGCTGAACCCGACACCGCCCGGGAACGTGCGGATCTTCAAGTCCTTGGGAAAATCCTGGAGGTGCGCCGAGACGAACGCCTCGGCCCCGGAAAAGAGATGATTGAAGACCCAGAGCACGATCCAATCCTGGACTTCCTGCTGCTTTGCGCTGAGGTTCGCCGATCGCGTCGTCCTGAGATAGTGCATTTCCGACTGGGCCTTGAGGGTCATCATCGCGGCGACGCCTTCCCAGGTCGCGAACAGCGCGCCGGTGACGTGCCGGCCGGTCGCGGCCTGCCCCCACCCCGGCACGAGCAGCGAGCGCAGGAACGCCCCGATCGGCCGGATGCGGTGCGTCGTGTCGGTGGGAACCACGAGCGCGCCGGTGGTGACGAGCGGCGGCGGTGTGGTGTCGGGCACCTGGGCGGACAGGCGGAACGCCGGGCTGGCTGACAGCAGGACGATGGCGACGAGTCCGTTGCGTACCGGATCCCGGCCCCCGAGTCGGTGTCCCGTCATCGCGCCACCATCACGTTCAGCCTCCCCGGCTCCACGCGCACCGTGCACTGGCTCGCGTCCGGCTCGCGCAGCTCCCCATCCAGGTGCAGGACCAGCGGGCCGTCGAGCGAGCGGATGGTGACCTCTCGAGTTTGAAACAGGGCAACCTCCCGCATCGCGGCGTGCGTCCCGCGCATCACGCGCGGCACCGCCCAGAGGAACCGCAGCAACGAAACCCGCCGCACCAGGCACACGTCCAGGCGACCGTCTCCCGGCTGTGCGTCGGGGGCGACCCGGAAGCTCCCGCCGGCGGTGGTGCCGTTGCACACCTCCAGCATCATCATGTACCCCGTTTCCGAGAATCCGCGCGCCCGCACCTCGAAGCGGCGCGGGCGATAGCGCGCGAACGCGCGGAACACCGGCACGAAATACGACGCGAAGCCCGAGAGCCCCGGCATGCCGTTCCGGACGCGCACCACTTCCGGCCCGAACCCGAACCCCACGCTGTTCACGAAATACTCGCCGCACACCAGCCCGGCGTCGAACCGCGCCGTCTGGGCCGTGACGAGCCGCTGCACCGCGCGCACCGGGCTGTGCCGGTACACGCCCGCGAGCTTCGCGAAGTCGTTGCCGCTGCCGATCGGCACGACGCCGAGCGCGACCGCCCCGCCCGGGCCGGTGCGCGCGGGCCGCAGCAGCCCGTTGGCGACCTCGTGCACCGTGCCGTCGCCTCCCACGGCCACGATGCGCTGCGCCCCCGCCTGCACCGCGCGCGCCGCGAGCTCCGCGCCGTGGCCCGGCCCCTCGGTGCGCGCCACCTCCACCGACCACCCCTGGTGGTGGAACTCGCGCGCGATGGGATCGAGCGCGCGACCCGCCGCGCCGCGACCGGCCGCGGGGTTGAGCACGACGTGGGCGTGGATCAGAGGCTTCTATTATAAGCGGAGGGCTAGTCGCCCGGCTGCAGGTACCCCTGCGCCAGCAACAGCTCGGCGTTGAGGATGGCCGCTCCCGCAGCACCCCGGATCGTGTTGTGGCTCAATGCGACGAACCGGTGCCCGAGCACCGCGTCGCGGGCGATCCGCCCCACACTGACGCTCATGCCTCCTCCGGCATCGCGGTCGAGTCGCGGCTGCGGGCGATCGGGCTCGTCGCGCACGACAATGGGCCGCGCGGGGGCGCTGGGAAGGTGAAGCTCCTGGGGCAGCGCGGTGAACGAGTCGAACGCTTCGCGCAGCTCCGCCGGCTCCGCGGCGCGGGCGAGCTTCACCCGCAGCGCCGCCATGTGCCCATCCACCACGTTCACCCGATGGCATTGGGCGCTCACCGGGAACGCCGCTGGCGTGACGTGGCCGCCGTTCAGGCGGCCGAGAATCTTGCGGGTCTCCCGCTCGATTTTTTCCTCTTCGTTCGCGATGAACGGCACCACGTTGTCGGTGATGTCGAGGGAGGCGACCCCGGGGTAGCCCGCGCCTGAGAGCGCCTGGAGTGTGGTGGCGACGACTGCCTGGAGCCCGAAGCGCGCGGCAAGCGGCACCAGGGCGAGCGCGATCATCACGGTCGAGCAATTGGGGTTCGTCACGATGAATCCCCGCCCCGAGCGGGTCTTGAGCGACGCGAGATGGTCCGGATTCACTTCGGGTACCAGGAGCGGCACCCCGTCGTCCATGCGATGGGACGACGAGTTGCTGATCACGGGATATCCGGCCTGCGCAAACCGTGTCTCGATCGGGCCGGCGATGTCGGCCGGGAGACCCGAGAACACGAGGTCGCACGTCAGGGGCGGCTCGGGCGCCCGGACGACGAGGACGGCCGCGCTGGCCGGCACGTCGCCCGGCAGCCGCCAGGTGCAGGCGTCCGCGTACGGCCTGCCCTGCGAGCGGTCGGACGCCGCCACCGCCGTCACCGTGAATTGGGGATGGCGGTCCAGCAGCTGCAGGAAGCGCTGGCCCACGGCGCCGGTCGCACCGAGAATGCCTACCCGGATTTTCGCCATGGATCCTCCTTGACGCTGTCGGACACGCGCGGTAAGTATCAACATACAACCGAAGTGGTCGTGGTGATTGCCCGCGGCGTGGCATTGCGCGGGCTTTTCTGTTTCCCGAACGAGACCGGGATGCGTGCGAGCGTGACCGTGCGGGTGGCCGGCTCGACGTCCAATCTGGGCGCCGGGTTCGACTGCGTGGGGGTGGCCGTGGGGCGCTGGCTCCGCGTCACCGCCCGGGCCGGGCGTGGCTCGACCGGGAGGCCGGTTGCCATCGAGCGCGGCGGGACGCTCCGGACGCTGGACACGGCACCCGAGGCCGATCTGCTGTATCGCGGCTTCGCCGCGGCCTGCCGCCGGGCCGGGCAGGAGGTGCCCGCTGGCCTCGCGCTGGCCGCCGACTCCGACATCCCGGTCGCCCGAGGACTCGGCTCCTCGGCGGCCGCGACGGTCGCGGGAGCCGCCGTCGCGGCCGCGCTGCTCGAACTCAAGCTCGATCCGGCAGGTCTGGCCGAGCTGTGCAGCGAGCTCGAAGGTCATCCGGACAACGTCGCGCCCGCGGTGTTCGGCGGCGCCAACCTCGTGCTGCGCGGGCTGGACGGTCTGATCGTGACGCCGCTCCCGATTCACCAATCGCTGGCGCTGGTGTTCGCGGTCCCGGACTTCACCGTGGAGACGAAACGCGCCCGCGCGGCGCTGCCGGCCACGTTGCCGCACGCGGACGCGGTGCGTGCGGCCGCGAAGAGCGCCGCCCTGGTCCACGGGCTGGCGCACGCCGACCCGCGGCTCCTGGCGACCGGACTCGACGACGTGCTCCACGTCCCGTACCGCCGGGCGCTGGTGCCTGGATATGACGAGGTGACGAGTGCGGCGCGGCAGGCGGGCGCGTACGGCGCGACGCTCTCCGGCTCGGGGCCGACCATCGTCGCCGTAGTCGGTGCCGACGGCGTAGGGGCGGTGGGCGATGCCATGGTGCGCGCCTGGGAGGCCCGCGGCATCGGCGCCCAGAGCTTTCACGCCGCCCGCCCGGCCGGCGGCTTCGAAACGGACTGAGGCCATGGCGCGAGCCCCCCGCTCTGCCCCGCACATCCATAAGTTCGGCGGCGCATCGCTCGGCAACGCCGCGGGGATCGCGCACGCCGCGAAGATCGTCGTCGCACACCGCCCGGCCCCGCAGGTCGTGGTCGTATCGGCGATGAGCGGCGTGACCGATGCCTTGCTCGAATGCGCCGCGCGGGCATCGCGCGGCGAAGGGGCCCAGCTCCGCGCCGCCGCCAAGGCGCTCCGCGCCCGGCACGGCGAGGCCGCTCGCGCCTTGGTGCCGCGAGGCGCCCGGCTCGACGAGCTCATCGGGATCATCGATGCGGCGTTCGCGGAGCTCGAGCAGCTCGCGGGCGGGCTCGGCATCCTGCGCGAGATCACCCTCCGCACGATCGACTACCTGGTGGCGCGGGGCGAGCGGCTCTCGGCGCAGATGTTCGCCGCCGCGCTGGAAGCGGGCGGCTGTCCCGCCGCCTACGTGGATGCGACAGAGGTGATCCAGACCGACGACACCTTCGGCAACGCCTCCCCCGACCTGGGCGGCACCCAGCGCAGCGCGCGCCGCGCGCTCGGACCAGTGGTGGCGCGCGGCGCCGTCCCGGTGGTGCCGGGGTTTCTCGGCGCCGCGCCGGACGGTCAGGTCGCCACCTTAGGGCGCGGCGGCTCGGACCTGACCGCAACGCTGCTGGCGCGCGTGTTGGGCGCCCGCGAGGTGTCGCTCTGGAAGGACGTTCCGGGCCTGCTCACCGCGGATCCGCGGATCGTTCCGGACGCGCGCGTGGTGCCGCAGGTCCACCTGCGCGAAGCGGCGGAGCTCGCGTATTACGGCGCCAAGGTGCTGCACCCGCGCTCGCTCGTCCCCGTGATCAAGCAGAACATTGCGATCCGCATCCGCCCGTTCGCCGACCCCGCGTCGCTCGGCACCGAGATCTCGCGGCGCCGCACGCTCGAGCAGTATCCCGTGAAGGCGCTCTCGGCCATCCCGAAGCAGGCGTTGCTCACGGTCACGGGCAGCGGAATGCTGGGCGTCCCGGGCATCGCGGCTCGTACGTTCGCGGCGGTGCACCACGAAGGGATCTCGGTGTCGCTCATCACGCAGGCCTCATCCGAGCACTCGATTTGCTTCAGCGTCCCGGAGGAGAGCGCGCAGCGCGCGCGCCGGAGCTTGGAGCAGACCTTCCAGCGGGAAATCGCCCGGCAGGAGATCGACGGCGTCGAGGCGCGCACCGGCCTCGCGACCCTCGTGGTGGTGGGGCTCGGCATGGCGGAGACGCCGGGCATCGCCGCCCGCGTCTTCTCCGCGCTGGCCGAGGCCGGCATCAACGTGATCGCCACGGCCCAAGGGTCGTCGGAGCTGAATCTGTCGCTCGTGGTGGACGGCAAGGAAGCGCCGCGCGCCCAGCGCGTGGTGCACGCGGCGTTTCAGCTCTCGAAGATCGGCGGCGGCGCGGTGGCGCACCCCGAGCGCAGCGATGTCGTGCTGTTGGGATTCGGGCAGATCGGCCGGGCGCTCGCCCCGATGATCGCGAAGGTGAAGCGGGAGGCGCTCACGCTCCGCATCGTGGGACTGATCGATCGTAGCGGGTTCGTGTTCGATGCCGACGGCTTCTCTCCTCGGCGCCTGGCGGCGTTGGGGGCCGCGAAAGCCAAGGGCGCGCCGCTCGCCAAGGCGGGGGGCGGACGGCGGGCGAGCGCAGCCGAAGCGGTCGCCTTCGTGGCCCGCCACGCCCTCACCAATCCGATCCTGGTGGACCTGACGGCCGACGAGACGACCGACACGCTCGCGGCAGCGCTCGGCGCGGGGATGCACGTGGTGCTCGCCAACAAGCGCCCGGTGACCACCGACAAACGGAAGTACGATGCGCTCCGCGCCGCCGCCCAGGCGCATGGCCGCCGCCTGCTGCTCGAGGCGACCGTGGGCGCCGGCTTGCCGATCATCGATACGTACCAGAAGCTGGTGGAGTCCGGAGACCGGGTCTCGAAGATCGAGGGGTGTCCGTCGGGGACGCTCGGCTATCTGTTCGGAGAGCTGGGCCGCGGCGCCACGTTCTCACAGGCCTTGGAGGGCGCGATCGCCAAGGGCTATCCCGAGCCCGACCCCCGCGAGGACCTGTCCGGGATGGATGTGGCGCGCAAGGCGCTGATCCTCGGGCGGCTGCTGGGGTTTTCCGGCGAGCTCGAAGACATCGCCGTCGAGTCCCTGGTGCCGGACGGCGCCGAGCGGCTCAAGCTCGACCGGTTCCTCGCGTCGCTCGACCAGTTCGACGCCGCGTGGGCCAAGCGCGTCGCGGCGGCGCGGGCGCGTGGCGGGGTGCTGCGCTACCGCGCGATCGTCACGCGACGCAGCATCCACGTCGGCCTCGTCGTCGTCGCAGCCTCGAGCCCGATGGCCTCGCTCAACGGGACGGATAACCAATTCATCTTCACGACCATGCGCTACAAGAAGAACCCGCTGGTCATCACCGGGCCCGGCGCCGGGCCGGCGGTGACGGCCGGAGGGATCCTGAACGACGTGCTCAAGCTCGCCGGCGCATGAGCATTCCCCCCGCCCCGCCCGCGGCTCCCGCCCCGGCCACGTGGCAGGTGTGCGCGAGCTGCGGCAGCGAACTCCCGGAGACCGATCCCCACCCGCGCTGTCCGCGCTGCCGGGGGCTGCTGGAGCTACGGCACCAGCCCCCGGCCCAGGGCGGCAACGCGCTCCGGGCAACGTTCGACGCGCGCTGGGGTGTGCGCCGCGGCGTATTGGCGTCCGGTGTGTGGCGCTACTGCGAAGCCGTGCTCCCCACGGCAGTCGAGCACGTCCTCACCTATCCCGAGGGCAACACGCCGCTCCTCACGAGCGCGGCCGTCGCGCGCTGGGTGGGCGCGCCGGAGCTGCTGCTCAAACACGAAGGCCAAAACCCCACGGGCTCGTTCAAGGACCGCGGCATGACCGTGGGGGTGACGCAGGCACGACGCGTCCGGGCGCGCGCGGTGGCGTGCGCGTCCACCGGCAATACGGCGGCCGCGCTCGCCGCCTACGCCGCGCTCGCGGGACTACCGGCGCTGGTCCTGGTGCCGAAGGGTCAGGTGGCACTCGGCAAGCTGGCTCAGGCACTCGCGTACGGGGCACGGACGCTGCTCGTCCGCGGCAACTTCGACGACTGCCTCGAGCTCGCGGACCAGGCGAGCGAGCGACTGGGCGTCTATCTCCTCAATTCGGTGAATCCGTTTCGCCTCGAGGGCCAGAAAACCATCGTGCTCGAGCTGCTGCAGCAGCTCGGCTGGGTGCCGCCCGACTGGATCGTGGTGCCCGCGGGCAACCTCGGTAATACGGCGGCGTTCGGGAAGGCGCTGGTCGAAGCACGGGCCTGGGGCCTGATCGACCGGGTGCCGAGACTCGCCGCCGTCCAGGCGGAAGGCGCCGCACCCTTCGCGCAGAGTTTCCGCGAGGGATTCGCGCAGCGGCGCCGCGTGGAGCCGCACACCGTAGCCACGGCGATCAAGATCGGCAATCCGGCGTCGTACGAGCGCGCCGTACGCGCCATCCGCGACACCACGGGCGTCGTCACCACCGTGAGCGACGACGAGATTCTCGAGGCCAAGGCGGTGGTGGACGGCGCGGGGATCGGGTGCGAGCCGGCGAGCGCGGCAGCGCCCGCCGGGGCCCGGCGGTTGATCCGCGAGAACGTAATCCGCCCGCGCGACCGCGTGGTGGCCGTCCTCACGGGACACGTCTTGAAAGATCCGGAGACCGTGACACGCTACCATCAGGAGCTCGAGCCCCGGCCGGCCCGTGCCAACCGGCCGATCGAGATCGAGGCGCGTCTTGCGGAAGTGGAGCGGGCGATGGGCGGCTGAGGCCGCCCGTTCAGAATTCGGCGAGGTACGGCTCGTCCCAGGCGACGTCGAACTCTCCCCGACAGCGCCGGCATTCGAGACGGCGGGGACGACCATGCAGCGCGGCACGCTCCCGGCAGCTCGGGCACACGCCGTAGTGCGGTCCCCACTCTTCAGGCAGCTCCCCAGCCTGCTCAGGGCGCGGTACCACGGACCACCGCGTGGGTGGCCGCGAGACGACCTGGACCAGGTAGTTGGGGACCTTCAGCGGCTTGCGGTTCACGTCGAGCACGGCTTCCATGGCCGCGAGCCCTGCGACACGGTACCAAGCCCCGCGGCGCAACGCGCAGTTAACGTCTATCTGGAGCCGACCCCATTGCATCTTGGGCACGGCCGAAAATACGTCGAGGAGGCGGCGGCCAGCGTGATGTGGGCCACACCTCCTCCGGCAAGTTGTGCTTAGGGATCCGAGTGGTGGTGCATCATCATCATATCCGCCATCATGTCCGCGCTCCCCGACCGCAGCGTGGCCGCCAGGTCCCGCTGGTACAGCGTGTCCTGAGTATCGACCGCGGGCCACTCCGCCCCGCGGTCGGGCACGAATAATCCTGCCACGGCTCCCATGCCGCCGTCGCGGATCGAGCGCCCCGTCCGGTTCTGGTACACGGCCGTCAGCCGGTAGCGGTGCGTAGGGAGAACGTGCACCCCGAGCCGGCGCCAGTTGTAGAACCGGGCCAGCGGAAACGAGATGACACGCCCCGCGGTGTCCGTGACCGGGGCGCCGCGCCACAGCACCGTGCCGGTGGTCATGTCCTTCAACTCCAAGCTGACGCCGTAATCGTGCATGTGGCCGCCCAGGCCCAGGATGGTGCCCGGGATCGCAGGACTGCCTTCCCAGGAGCGCTCCGTGCGGCCGGGCGGTAGATCGAACGCCTTGCTGCCGGTCGGCGGGCGACCGAGCGGATACTGCACATCGATGGCCCAGGGGTAGGTGCGGTACAGCGGCCAAGGCCGGCCGGCGGGAACGTAGCGCAGCACGAGCCGCACGTGCACCCGGCGGTAGGCCACGTCCGAGCCGTTCGCAAGCATGGCGCCGGCGATGAGCCGCTGGCCGCGGGCGAGCGGCAGTCCGAACAGCAGCCGCGGAACGGTGATCGCCGGCGTCTCCCGGCTCGCGGCGAGCACATGAAGACCGATGGGCAGGAACAGCTCCCGGTGATCCGGATCGCTGAGGTTGAAATGATGCAGCAGGTCGCGCGGCAACAAGCGTCCCGACCCGTCCACCAGCTCCACCCGGGAGCTATGGAGCGACGCGTCCAGCGGCACGAGGACCTGACACAGCGGGAGCCCGACCATCGCCTCGCCACCCGGGCGCCCCGCCGGCACGTCCACGGGGGGCAGCTGGATTACGAGCTGGCGCGCCCCGGAGTCGACGAGCACCGTCGCATCGGGCAGCGCTTCGGGACCGAGGGGTGAGCCCGGGCGACCGGCGAGCAGGGCGACGAGGAGGAAAACGGCCCACATGCCCTGAGCTCCCGGAAGTGTGGAGATGGACAACATACAGGCCCCACACCCTATTGCCAGGGTCGCGGCGCTGTGCGCAGAAGGTCCGGGAAGTGCTGGGGTAGACGCGACGGGTGGCGGCGCCGCAGGGAGTGGCCGGGGGCCCACAATCCTGTCTCCGTTCCTCATAACTGAGCGAAGCAGGGGGCACGGCTCACTCCCCGCGAGCCGCCCGGCTCTAACGCAAGGGTAATGCCACGGGCCGCGTCGGACCGTAGTCGAGGTCGCGCGAATGACTGCGGCAGGTTAGGCGCAGCATGTCGCTGGGGTGCGACACAAAGAGGACAGCGTGTGGCGGGAGCGTGTAGGAATCGAACCTACCGAGGTCCGGAAGGACCCCAGCTGGTTTTGAAGACCAGTCGGACCACCAGGCCCGATCCGCCCCCGTGCACCACGTCGCGGAAACAGGAGCACCGTTCTGAGGCAAGGTCCCCATGGCGTGACCTCGGTCACTCGTTTCCCGGGCCCAGGGCGCCCACCGTGGACGGCCATGGGAGGCCGTGACACACCCCCTCGACGGCGCCGCCACGGCGGGGTAGTCGCTACCGCACCTGGGCGATCGCCACCGACACGGTCGCGCCTGCAATGGACAAGTCCGCCTGACCCGCTCTGACGGGCTTGAAGGTCACCGTCGCCGCGCCGCCATCCGCCTCGACGCTGATCATTTTCAACAGCTGCGACTGCAGGTTGAACCGATTGCGCATCTTCTGAATCATCCGCGCCAGATCCGCCGTGGGCACCGGGTTGCCGTACGGGTCCTGCGCGGACACCCGCAGCGTAAACGCGGCGCCCGCCGTCGCCACGATGGTGCCGCCGTCGACTCGGTTTCCATCCCGCTCGATGATGATACCGGCGGGAGCCGCCGGCTCCACCGCGAGGGCCGCCTGCCGCTCGAGCGAATCCACGGTGGCGGTGACGAGGGCCGGCCCGGCCTGTTTACCGAGGGTCACCTCCACGCGGGCGAGGCCCGCCGAGTCGGTCACGACGCTGTCGGTCGCGACTTCAGCGTTGACCGCTCGGAACGTCACGACTTTCCCGGCCAGCGGCCGGCCGAGGCTCGAGCGCACCTGAAATACCAGGGGTTCGTTCAGCCGAGTTCGCGCGATGCCGCGTTGTCCCACGCCCGACGTGAAGCCGGTTGCCGCTGGCGCCATCAGGTCGGTCCGCACCACGTCCACCGTTCCGAACAGTTGCCCCCGCACCCGAATCGCGAGTCTTCCCCCGCGGCGCACCGCGCCTCGCTCGAAGACGAACATCGCCCGCCCGAGGGAGTCCGTGGACCGGACATCGGCGACCACGCCCATGTCGGGGTTGTCCGGCTGCAGCGTCACCGCCTCGCCCGGCACGGCGTTCCCCAACGAGTCCCGCACCGCCACCAGCAGCGCGATCGGTCCGCGCTCGCCCGCCCGCAGGTCGACGCGACCGGGCTGTACCGTGGCGACCGCGGGCCCCGCGGACGCGACGATCAACTCGAGCGGCGGGGTTCCGGCCATGGACGCGCCCGAGCCCGTGACGATCTCGAACTTGTAGCTCGCCGGGAGCCGACCGACCGGGAACCGGAACACGGCGACGCCGCTCGCATCGGTGGTGGCCGGCACGTCCTGCGACGGCCCACCGGGAATGCGGGAGGTGCCGCGCAACAGCAGCGGCACGCCCGCCTGCGGCAGGTCACCCCGCCTCACCTGCACCCGCGCCACCGCCTCGCCTCCGACGGTGGCGCTCAGCCGGGCCGGGAGCGGCATGGCGGCGAGGGGAAGCGTGGGTGCGACGCGCTGCGCCGTGGACGTCGTCGCACATCCGCCGATACTGCTCAGCACTTCCGAGTCCGCGCCGAAGTCGCGCAGATCCGCCCAGTCCCGCGGTGTGGGCCGAAAGGCGACGCAGTTGCGCCGAATCAAATCCGCGACTTCGCTCCTCGAGATGAGCGGGTTGGAGAGCAGGCGGATCACATCCGTCTTGCGCAGCGGCTGCGACCCCTGCGTGATCAGCAGGGCGAGCAGAGCGACGGTGTGTGTCACGGTCGGGGGCAGGCCGAGCGCTCGAACCGCCGCTCGACCCCGTCGACATCGCCATAGAGCGCCCGGTCCCGAGCCGTGCGGGCGGAGTCGAGCGCCACGCCACGCACGCTGTTGTAGGTCGTCCAACGTTCTTCGACCAGCACGAGCCCGCGCGCCAGCTCGGGACAATGCATCTGCCGGCCGGCGAACAGCTGCGCGCGCAGGTCGAATGCGGCGATCGCCAAGGCGAGCGTGTCGGCCGCCCGGTCCAATCGCACCAGCGGCGATGCGGCCACGGCCGCGGGCGCGCCCGGGGACGACACCGGCGACGCGGGCGGCGAAGGCGCCGCCAGCGCGGCGAACAGCCGGAACAATCCGCCCAGGGCCAGGACCCCCACGACGGCATACGCGGCCCAGCGGGCGACCTGCCAGACCCTGGGGCTCGGCGTCCACCGCGCACTAGGCTCTTCGTCGTCGACACCGAACTGGTCGGGCAGGAAGACCCGTTGCGGGGGCGCGGCCGCCGGGCGCCGGAGGACATGCTTGGCCGGAGCGACACCGGACACCGCAGGAACCACGGGAACTGCGGGGACCGCGGGGACCGCGGCGACCGGAAGCGCCGGTGGCGGAGCGAGCGCCGTCTCCTCCGTGCGGTAGTTGTCCCAGCGCAAACGCGTCGGCTTGCTGCCGTCGGGCCGGAACGATGCCGGATCGACCAGCTCGTAGAACGGCAGGCACTCTTGCGACCAGACGCTCCCCGCCGAGCGGCGCAACACGCCGCCCACGGTCGTCTCGCCCGCGCCCACCACCACCGCGAGCTGCCAGGGCTGGCCGAACAGGGCGGCGTGCGTCTCCGCCTCCGTGGGTGTCAGGCCGGTCTCGGCCGACCAGCGACCGCGGTACCAGCCGACCAGCTGATCGCCCGTGCGGTGCACCACGTCCTGCGCCACGACCCACCCCTGCATCAGGGCGGCCTTGGCGTCGTCGCCGATCCCGCCCGGGAGGCGGATGGTCGATTCCACGACGACGTAGGGGGCGCCCGTGTCCGCGGCGTGGAACACCTTTCCGGTGAGCAGCCCGAAGCAGGTTTGCCGCGTCGCCGCGCAGTGATCGTGCACGGCCGTCAGGGCCCGCTGCGTGATGAAAATGGGGAGCAGATCGGCGTCCTGGTCCGCCGCGGCATCGATCGGCTTCCAGAGGATGGACGCCGCCACCGGCATCGGCCGGGCGTCGGCGGCGGCGGCGTGCGGCGCGGGAGTGTCGGCCGCCTCGCTGAGCTCCGCCCCGCCGGGGACGCGGAATCGCGCCACCCGGCCTTCCACCCGGCCCTTCACTCGCTGCCACATGCGGCTACCCGACGCCCAGTCCACCGACGTTGAAATACCCCGCTTCGATCATCGCGTCAACCGCTCCGACCCGAACTGCTGCATCATCCGGTACCAGAACTCGAGCGCATCGTAGAAACTCTGCACGCCGAGCCGCTCATCGCGGCCGTGCGCCCGCACGTCGTTCTGCTCCTCGAACACCGCCGAGACGCCGTAGGTGGGAATCCCGGCGTTGCGGAGGAACAGCCCGTCCGTCGCGCCCGCTTCCATCACGGGCACGACCGGGACGCTGGGAAACTGCTCCGCCGCGAGCTGCTCGATCGGGCCCATGATCGCGGGCGTCAACGGGGACGGCGGGCTCGGGATGGGCGTGTTGGTCTCGCGCAGCGTCATGCGGTCGTCGGCGGCGAGGCGTCGCAGGGTCGCCGCGACCTCCGACGCCGGCTCCCCGGGGAGGATGCGGCAGTTGATGGTGACCCGAGCGGACTGCGGCAGCGCGTTTTCGGCGTGCCCCGCCTCCATCATGGTGGCCACGCAGGTCGTGCGGAGCTTGGAGTTGTAGAACGGCACCGCCGACAGGTGCGCGACGGCCGCGCTGTCCGGCGGATCCTTCAGGACACCGCGCATGTCGTCGGCGAGGGACCCGCTCTCGAGGGCGGCCGAGCGCTCGAAGAAGGCTCGGGACACTTCGTTCAGCTTGACCGGGAACTGATACTGCGCGAGGCGCTCGAGCACCGGTGCGAGCCGGTAGACGGGATTGTCCGCGGGCCGCGGCAGCGAGCTGTGCCCTCCCTTGTCGGTGGCCTCGAGCACGAAGGTCGCGTACACTTTCTCGCTCGCCTGGACCACGAACATGACGCGTCGACCGTCGCGCAGCACGCCCCCGCCCGCGTCGGTGTTGAGGGCGAACTCCGCGTCGATCAGGTCCCGATGCTTCGCCACCAGCCACGCGATGCAGCTGCCCGCGGTCTCTTCGTCGCCGGTGAGCATCAGAATGAGGTCGCGCTGCGGCTTGAACCCCGTCTGCTTCAGCCGGATGAAATCGGCGACCAGCATCGCCGCGCCCGCCTTGTTGTCGGTGGTGCCGCGCCCGTAGAAGTAGCCGTCCTTCTCGAGGAAGGTGAAGGGATCGACCGACCAGTCCGCCCGCCGGGCGGGCACCACATCGAGGTGGGCAAAGCCGATGATGGGCCGCCCGCCCGCGCCGGTGCCGCGGTAGCGGGCGACGAGGTTGCCGTGTCTCGCATCCGGGCCGATCAGCACGCGCACGTCCGCCGCGGGAAATCCGGCGGCGACGAGCCGCTGCGCCATGGCGCGGGCGGCGCGCGGCGTGTTTCCCAGCGAGTCGGTGGTGTTGATTTCGATGAGCTCGCGGAAGATGTCGCGCGCCAGCCGGCGGTCCGCGGAGGCAAGGCCGGACTGGGCCGCGCCGGCGCGGGGCAGCGCGCTCGCGGCGAGCGCGACACACACGGCGCGGGCGAGGCATCGGATGGCGGATCTCATGGTTGCCAAATCTACCCTCACCGTCATGCCTTGGACCCTACCCGACCCGCGCGACCGCGTCCATCTCCACCCGCACCGCCTTGGGCAGCCCCGCGGCCTGGATGGTGGTGCGCGCCGGCTTGTGTGCGGGGAAGTACTTGGCGTACACCTCGTTCATCGCCGAAAAATCGGCCATGTCGACGAGATACACGGTCGTCTTCACGACCTGGTCGAGCCCGGAGCCCGCGGCCTTGAGGATCGCCGCGAGATTCTTGAGCACCTGCTCGGCCTGCTCCGCCGTGGCCTTGCCCACGATCGCGCCGGTCTTGGGGTCGAGCGCAATTTGTCCCGCCGTGTACACCATCCCGTCGACCACCACCGCTTGGCTGTAGGGACCGATCGCTTTGGGGGCGCCCTCCGCCGTCACGATCCCCAGGGCCTTGAGTGCCATTAGAACAGTCCCTCGATCGTGCCGTCCGGATGCACCCGGATCTTTTCGGCCGCAGGGGCCTTCGACAGCCCCGGCATGGTCATGATGTCGCCCGCGAGCGCCACCACGAAGCCCGCGCCCGCCGAGGGGAGAATGTCCCGGACCTGAAGCGTGAACCCGCTTGGCGCGCCGAGCTTGGTCGGGTCGTCCGAGAACGAGTATTGCGTTTTCGCCATGCACACCGGGGTCTCGCCCAGCCCCATCGCGGGCAGCTGCTCGAGCGCGCGCTCCGCCGCAGGGGCGAAGGCCACGCCCCCGGCCCCGTAGATTTCGCGCGCGATCGTTTCGATCTTTTCCCGAATGGGCCGTTTGGCATCGTACAGCGGCTTGAACCGCGCCGAGCCGCCGTCCAGCAGCTTGAGCACCGCCTCGGCCACCGCCACGCCGCCTTCCCCACCCTTCTCCCACACCTCGCACAGCTCCACTCCCACGCCCTCCGCCGCGCATTCGGCGCGCACCGCCTCGAGCTCGGCGTCAGTGTCGGTGATGAACCGGTTGAGCGCCACGACCACCGGCACGGCGAACTGCTTCACGTTCTTGATGTGACGGCGCACGTTTGCCGCGCCGCGCTTCACGGCGTCCACATCGGGCTTGCCAAGGGCATCTTTCTTCACCCCGCCGTGCATCTTCAGGGCCCGCACCGTGGCGACGACGATCGCCGCTTCGGGGTTCAAGCCCGCCATCCGGCACTTGATGTCGAAGAACTTTTCCGCGCCGAGGTCGGCGCCGAATCCTGCCTCGGTGAGCACCACGTCGCACAGGGTGAGGGCGAGCCTGGTCGCCACCACCGAGTTGCAGCCGTGGGCGATGTTCCCGAACGGCCCGCAGTGGATGAAGGCCGGCCCGCCCTCGAGCGTCTGTACCAGGTTGGGCTGGATCGCATCCTTCAGCAACAGGGTCATGGCCCCCTGGGCCTTCAGGTCGCTCGCGCGCACGGGCTGTTTGTCGGACGTGAGCCCCACGATGATGCGGGCGATGCGCTGCTCCAGGTCCTCGAGGCCCGTCGCCAGCGCCATGATGGCCATGATCTCCGAGCCCGGGATGATGACGAACCGCTCCTCCCGCGCGGGGCCGGCGTTCAGCCCCCCGAGTCCCACGATGATGCTGCGCAGGGCGCGGTCGTTCATGTCGATGGTGCGGGGCCAGGTGATGCGGCGCGTGTCGAGACCGAGCGCGTTGCCGTGATGCAGGTGCGCGTCCAACATCGCCGACAGCAGGTTGTGCGCGCTCGCGATGGCGTGGAAGTCGCCCGTGAAATGGAGGTTGATGTCTTCCATGGGGATGACCTGGGCGTATCCACCGCCCGCGGCCCCGCCTTTCACGCCGAACACTGGCCCGAGCGACGGCTCGCGGATACAGAGCGCGGCGTTCTTGCCGATCTTGCGCAGCGCCTGCGTCACGCCCACGGTCACCGTGGACTTCCCCTCACCGGCCGGCGTCGGGTTGATCCCGGTGACCAGCACCAGCCGTCCTTTGGGCTTGCGGCGTGCCAAGGCGGAGAGCCGCACCTTTGCCTTGTACTTCCCGTACAGCTCGATCTCCTCGTCGTCGAGCCCCAGCTCCGCGGCGATGTCGGCCACCGGACGCAGCTCGGCCGCCTGGGCGATGGCGATGTCGGTGGGTACCTTGGCCGTCGTGGTCACCGTTGCTCTCGGCTAGAGGGTCGTGGTGAGCCGCGCTCCGAAGAGCCGGCACGCGTTGTCGGTCGTGCGTTGGCCGATGGTCTCGACGGACTCGCCACGGGCACGCGCCAGCGCCTCCGCCACGGCGCGCACGAAGGCCGGCTCGTTACGCTTCCCGCGATGGGGAACGGGAGCAAGATACGGGCCGTCGGTCTCCACCAGCAGCCGGTCGGGCGGGCAGGCGGTGAGACGGTCGGTGAGCGTCCAGCTCTTGAAGGTGATCACGCCGCTGAAGGAAAAGTACGCCGCGATCGCCATCCCCGCCTCGAACACGCCCGGGCCCGAGCTGAAGGAGTGCAGCACGACCGGCGCTTGCGCTCCGCGGAGCATCGCCGCCACGTCGTCGTCGGCCTCACGTGCATGCACGACCACCGGCTTGCGGGCCTCGATGGCGAGCGCCAGCTGGGCCTCGAACGCGCGACGCTGCGCGTCCCGCGGCGAATGCTCGTAATGATAATCGAGGCCCGTTTCTCCGAGCGCCACCACCTCGGGTAGGGCGACCAAGTCTCTCAGGCGGGCGGCTGCGGCGGCGGACCAATGCCGCGCCTCATGCGGGTGGAGACCGACCGTCGCGGACAGGCCGGGGCGGGCCCGGGCGAGCGCTACCGCCCGCTCGCTCTCCGCCAGCGTGGCGCCGATGACCACGACGTGCCCGACGCCGGCGTCCCGCGCACGCGTGATGACCGCATCGCGGTCGGGGTCGAACGCCGCATCGCCCAGATGGCAGTGGGCGTCGACCAGCACGTCACACGGCCGCTTTGGAGCGGACCTCGGCGCCCCCCCCGCCCCCCCCGCCCCCCGGCGACGGGGGTGGGTTGAGCGGAACCGAGCCCGGGGGACGGAGCGCCCGCGCGCCGCGCGCGTCTTGACCGGGCCAGCGCTTCTCGATGTACATCAGGAGCGGGGCCGCGATGTAGATCGACGAGAAGGTCCCCGTGAAGATCGCGAAGGTCATCACCAGCGCGAAGGGCCGCAGCACCTCCCCGGCGAGCAGCACCAGCGCGATGGTCGTCGCCATGGTGGTGCCGTGCGTCAACACCGAGCGCGGCAGCGTCTCGTTGATCGAGAGGTTGAGAATCTCGTACAGGTTCTGGCGCCGGAACTTGCGCAGGTTCTCCCGCACCCGATCGAAGATGATGATCGTGTCGTTGAGCGAGTAGCCGACCATGGTCAGCACCGCGCCCACGACGACCAGGCTCACCTCGAGGTCGAGGTAGCGGATGAACGCGATCGTACTGAGGATGTCGTGCGCCGTCGCGAGCACCGCGGCGAGCCCGAAGCGCCATTCGAAGCGGACCGCGAGATACACCAGCGTGACCAGGAAGGACAACAAGATCGCCACGAACGCCTTGCCCTGGAGCTCTCGCCCCACCTTCGGGCCGACCGCCTCGGTGCGGACGATCTTGTAGTGCTCCGGCGCCGGGCCCAGTACCCGCGCCAGCGCCGAGTCGACCGCCGCCGCGGTCGTCTCGGTCGAGCCCTCGACCACGGCGTCCGCCCGCCCGATCCGCGCCCGGATCACGTACTCGTTGGGCGCGCCGAACTGCTGGATCTCCGCATCGCGGATGCCGGCGGCATCGAGCGCGCTGCGGATGCGCTCGGAGCCGACCGGCTCGGGCGTCTGGACCTGGATCAGCGTGCCACCGGTGAACTCGATCGAATAGTTCAGACCCCGGACGAGGAACAGGGAGAATCCCGGGATGATGATGGCCGCCGTGATCCCGTAGGCCCAGCGGCGCCACTTGATGAAGTCGTAGCTGGCGTTGGCGAAGAGTCGGATCATCTCACACGCTCAGGGTGGCCATGTCCGGCCGGCGGTCGAGCCAGATCATGTAGAAGGTCCGCACCACAAAGATGGCCGTGATCATGGACGCGGCGATGCCGATGATCAGCGTGATCGCAAACCCCTGCACCGGCCCGGTCCCGACCAGATAGAGAATGAAGGCGGTGAGCGCCGTGCTCACGTTCGAGTCGATGATCGCGCTCATGGCGTGCTTGAAGCCCTCGTCCACGGCGGTGCGCACCAGCTTGCCGTGCTGCAGCTCCTCGCGGATCCGCTCGAAGATCAGCACGTTCGCGTCGACGGCGATGCCGACCGACAGCACCAGTCCGGCGAGCCCCGGCAGCGTGAGCGTGAACCCGAAGCCCGCGAGCCCGGCGAGCGTGAAGACGACGTACAGCGCCAACGCGGCGACGGCCAGCACGCCCGACAGCCGGTAGTAGGTCACCATGATCAGGACGACGAGGGCGACCCCGACGATGCCGGCACGGATGCCGTCTTTGATCGAGTCCTGGCCTAACGATGGCCCGATGGTCCGCTCCTCGATGATGGTGAGCGGCGCGGGCAGCGCCCCGGCCTTGAGCACCAGCGCGAGGTCCTGGGCGTCCTGCAGCGGCTTCGCGCCCAGCTCGATCTGCCCGCGCTGCCCGATCTGACTCTTGATGACGGGGGGCTGTCCCTGCACGCGGCCGTCCAGGATGATCGCCATGTAGTCGTTCACGTGGCGGCCGGTCTCGCGCTCGAAGATGCGCCCGCCGCGCCGCGACAGCACGAAGTTCACCACCGACTGGTTGGTGAGCGGGTCGCGCGTGGCCTTCGCGTCCTGGAGGTATTCGCCCGTGATGATCGGCCGGTCCTCCCCCGCATACAGCGACCGATAGCTGCGGCCGGCACGCGCCAACACCTCGGTCCCCCACCTCAGCTCGATGCCCCGGGGGATCAGCCGCTGTACCTCGGGCCGCGCCAGCAGGCTCTCGGCCACCGGCACCTGCTCTTCCGGCACGAGATACTCGCCGGGTATCTGCCCTTGAAACAGGAGCGACGAGAGGGGGCCGGGGGCGTTGAGGTCGACGGTGTCCTTCGTCGCCGCCTTGCCCTTGGGCGTCTTGCCCTTCGCTTTCCCGGTGTCCGCGCCGAACAGCTGGGTCACGCTCGCCGCCGGCGCCGCCTCGCCGGACGCCCGCACTCCGGCGCGCTGCAGCGCCTTGTCGATCTCGGGCAGCGCGTCGCGGAACAGGTTCTTCATGTCGGTGATGCGGAACTCGAGGAACGCCGTGCGCTGGATGATGCTCTTCGCGCGGGCCGGGTCCTTCTCCCCGGCCAGCTCGACGATGAGGCGGCAGCGCCCCTGGACCTGCACGACGGGCTCGCTCGTACCGAACTCGTCGATGCGCGTGCGGACCACCTTTTCGGCCCGCTGGATCGCGTCGGCGCAATCGGGCACCGGGCCCTTCGACTGGTCCACCTCGAGCGCCAGGTGAATGCCGCCCTGTAGATCGAGGCCGAGATTGATCGGCACGCGGCGGATCGTCGTGTCCTTCATGCGACCGGTCGTCGCGTCGCGCACCCGTTGCGTGACGTTGGTGGGGATCAACTGCCACACGGCGAGCGCGAGCAGCCCGCCGATGGCGATGAGTCGTGAGCGGATCGTGCGCATTCGAGTCTCTACCCCTTGAGGACCGCACGCGCCGCGATCGCGTCGCGCTCGATCTGGTCCACCAGTGCCTGGCGCGACGGGAAGGCCTGCGTGTCCCGCAGCCGGCGCACCCACTCCACGGTCACCGTCGCCCCGTACACATCGGCGGTGAAATCAAACAGATGGATCTCGAGGCCGCGCGCCTGCACGCCGAACGTGGGCCGCGCTCCCTGGTTCATCATCCCGCCGTACCGCGTGCCGTCAATGTCGACCCGCACGGCATACACGCCATCCGGTGGCAACAGCTTGCGCGGATCGGGCGACGTGAGGTTGATCGTCGGCACCCCAATCGTCCGGCCCCGCCCTGCCCCCCGCTCCACCACCGCCTGCAAGCTGTACGGCCGTCCCAGCCCGCGCTCGGCCGATGCCAGGTCGCCGTGCGCCACCGCCGTCCGGATCAGCGACGACGAGATCGGCTGGCCCTCGTCCTTCACGGCCGTGACGACCTCCATGGCGAACCCGTCGTCACGCGCCAGCCGCCGCACCATCTCCACGTCGCCCGCGCGACCGCGTCCGAACCCGTGGTCGTACCCCAGAACCAGCTCCTCCATCCCGAAGCGCGCCCGCAGCACGTCGCGCACGAACTCCTCGGGACCGAGACGTGCCAGCTCGGGCGTGAACGCCACGACCTCCACCCGCTCGACGCCGAGCGCCGCCGCCAGCGCGCGCTTCTCGTCGGACAGCGTGAGCAGCCGCGGCGCGGCGCTCGGGTTCACGACCTCGAGCGGGTGGGGGTCGAACGTCACGAGCAGGCTCGTGCGCCCCCGCGTCGCGCCGGCCCGCCGCACGACCTCGCGCAGCACCGCCTGGTGCCCGCGGTGGATCCCGTCGAATGTCCCGACGGTGGCGACGGTGCCGCTCCCCCGCTCCGTCACTGCTCCACCACCACGACGCGCGGCTTGAGCACGTCGTCTATGCGCTCCGCCACGGCGACGAGCGCCCCGCCCGCGAACAAGGCTACCCATCCCGCATCCCGCAGCTCGCTTCCCGCCGGTAGCGGACGTCCGTGGACCACCGCGGCACGCCCGGCGTCGTCCAGCTCCCGAGCCGGCAGGTCGCGCACCAGCTCCGCGGGATCGCGCAGCCCGTGCGCCGTGACCGCGTCAGGCGCCACGGCGTCCGCGAGCCGGAACGGCCCGACCCGCGTGCGCCGGAGCGTGGCGAGATGCGCCCCGCAACCAAGCGCCTCGCCCACGTCGCGGGCCAGGCTGCGCAGGTACGTCCCGCCGCTCACCGTGGCGCGGAAGCCCACGTCGGGCAGGCCGAAACTCTCGACCTCGAGCTCCGTCACTTCGACCCGTCGCGGTGCGAGCACGACGCCCTCGCCGCGGCGCGCCCGGCGGTAGGCCCGCTCGCCCGCCACCTTCACCGCCGAATACGCGGGCGGCCGCTGATCGTACGCCCCGCGAAACCCGGCCAGCGCCGCTTCCACGCGGGTCCGATCGAGTCCGTGCCACGCTCGCGACGTCGCCACCGTCGCGCCGGTCGCATCGTCGGTGGCGGTCGTCGTGCCCAGCCGGATCACGCCGTCGTACGCCTTGGCCCATCCCGCCGCGAACGGTGCCAACCGGGTGGCGCGGCCCACGACGATCACGAGCAGCCCCGTCGCGAACGGGTCGAGCGTCCCCAGGTGACCCACCCGATCGGTCCCCACGGCCCGACGCACGGTATCGACGACGTCGTGCGACGTCGGCCCGTCGGGGCCTCCCGGCTTCGCGACCAGCGCCACGCCGGAGATCAGCCCGCGCCCTCCTTGAGGTCGCGGAGCATCCGGTCGATCTGCTGGGCGTGCTCCAGCCCGCGGTCGAGCTCGAAGCGGAGCTCTGGGGTCACGCGTAACGACAGCTCCTTGGCGAGCTGGGCGCGCAGGAAGCGGACAGCGCTCGTCAGGCCCTCGAGCGACGTCGCCTTGTCCTCGTCGCTCCCCATCACGCTGACGCGCACCCGGGCGTGCGACAGGTCGGCGGACACCTCGACCGCGGTGACCGTGACGAACCCGACGCGCGGGTCGCGCACGCTCCCCGTGAGAAACGCGGCCACGGTCTGGCGGATCGCCTCCGCCACCCGCTCCGGGCGGTGGCTCGTCCGTCGCTTCATGTCAGAAGAAACTCACGCTCGTGTCCACGATGCGGGCACCGTCGGCCGCTTCGATCAGGCGGTCTGCCTCCCGCAACACACTCTCCGCGTGGCCTCGGTCGGTCGACACCACGCACACCGTCAGCTCGGCGCGCTGCCACAGATCGTGATGCGCCGTCTCCGCCGCGGACACATTGAAGCGGTTGTGGAGGCGGTCCTTGAGGCTCTTCAGGACGTGACGCTTGTCCTTGAGCGAGTGACACGCCGCAAGATGCAGCTCCCACGTCATGACCCCGACGATCACGCCGGGGTCAGCGAGCGCGCGACCTCCTCGATCCGATACGCCTCGATCAGGTCGCCGACCTTCAGGTCGTTGAAGTTCTCGACGCCGATCCCGCACTCAAACCCTTCCCGCACCTCGCGCACGTCGTCCTTGAAGCGCTTGAGCGACGCCAGCGTGCCGTCGTACACCTCCACGCCGTCGCGGACCACCCGCACCCGCGCCGTGCGGGGGATGACGCCCGAGCGGACAAAGCTCCCGGCGATCGTGCCTACCTTGGCGATCTTGAACAGCTGACGGACTTCGGCCTCGCCCAGGACCACTTCCTTCCGTTCCGGAGCGAGCAGACCCGCCATGGCGGCCTTCACCTCTTCGACCGCTTCGTAGATGATACGGTAGGTGCGGATCTCGACCTTCTCGCGCTCCGCCGAGGCGCGCGCGTTGGAGTCGGGCCGCACGTGGAAGCCGATGATGATGGCGTTCGAGGCCTTGGCGAGCAGCACGTCCGAATCGGTGATCGCGCCCACGCCGCGGTGCACCACCTCGACCTTGACCTCGGGAGTCGAGAGCTGTGCCAACGCGTCCGCGAGGGCCTCGGCCGGGCCACCCTGATCCGCCTTGATGATGATCCGCAGCGCCGCCGCGCCGCCTTCGGCCCGCTCGGCCATGAAGTCCTCGAGCGTCTTCACGCGACCGGTACGGCGGTGCTGCGCCTCGCGCTCGAGGCGCTGGCGCTTCTGCGCGATGTCACGCGCCGCCGCCGCGTCCGTCATCACCTGGAACGTGTCGCCGGCTTCGGGCACGCCTTCGAAGCCCAACACCTGCACCGGCGTGGACGGACCCGCGGCGTCGACCGTCTGGCCGCGCTCGTCGTACATGGCGCGCACGCGTCCGTAGAACTGTCCACAGATGAAGTCGTCCCCGCCTCGGAGCGTGCCGTTCTGGACGAGGATCGTGGCGAGCGGGCCCTTGCCGGGGTCGAGCGTCGCCTCGAGCACCGTGCCCTGGGCCCGGCGGTCGGGGTTCGCCCGCAGGTCCAGCAGCTCGGCCTGCAGCAGGATCTGATCGAGCAGGTCCTGCACGTTCTGGCCGGTCTTGGCGGAGATCGGCGTGGCGAGCGTCGTCCCGCCGAACTCCTCGAGCACCACGCCGTGCGCCAGCAGGTCCTGCTTCACCTTCTGGACGTTGGCGGCGGGCAGATCGATCTTGTTGATCGCCACGACCAGCGGGACGCCCGCGTTCTTGGCGTGCGAGATCGCCTCGATGGTCTGCGGCATGATCGCGTCGTCGGCCGCGACCACCAGGACGACGATGTCCGTCACCTGGGCGCCGCGGGCCCGCATCGCCGTGAACGCTTCATGGCCTGGCGTGTCCAGGAACGTGATCGAACGCGTGTCTTTCAGCGTGACCTGATAGGCGCCGATGTGCTGCGTGATGCCGCCCGCCTCACCCGCCACGACATTGGCCTTGCGGACGTAGTCGAGCAGTGACGTCTTGCCGTGGTCGACGTGGCCCATGACCGTGACCACCGGCGCGCGCGGCTTGAGGTCGCCTGCCGCTTCCTTGGGCGGCTCCTCGGACGCGGCGAGGGCATACTCCTCCTCGCGCACCGCCTGGAAGCCGAAGGCCGAGGCGATCAGCTCGATCATGTCGAAATCGAGTCGCTGGTTGATCGTCACCATCTGCCCCAGCTCCTTGAAGGCGAAACCGACGATCTCCTTGGCGGGCACCTTCAGGATGTTGGCGAGCTCGGAAACCGTGATGAACTCGGTCACCCGCACCAGCGTCTTCTCGCGCTCCTTCTCGTCGCGCCGCTTCTGCTCCTCGACCTCGCGGAAGCTCGGCCCCTCCTCGCGCCGGTGCGCTCCCTTCTTCGCCACCGGCCCTTTGATCGAGGCCAGCGTGCGTGAGATGTTCTGGGCCACCGCTTCCTGATCCACCAGCGACTTCTTGCCTTTCTTGCGCTTTTTCCCTTTCTCGCGCCGCCGCTCTTCCAGCGGGATCGCGCCGGGCGCCGCCGACGCGACCGGTCGGGGCGGCGCGGGCACGGCGCCGCCGGGCGTGGCACTCGCCACCGGCTTGGGCCGCACGGGGGTCGGGATCACGGGCCGGGCGGCGGCGGGCGGGAGTGGCGACGCGCTGAACGGCGCGGTGGCATGGACCGCGGCGGGCGCGGCGGGTGCCGACTCCGCCCCGGCCTCCTCGGCCACCGGAAGCTCCTTGAACAGCGCCGCGGCGCGCTCCTCGAGCGAGGGTTTCGCCTCTTCCTCCACCGCTTTGGCGGCCTCGAGCGCCTCGCGCGCCTTGAGCTCGCGCTCCGCCTCGATCGCCGCTTCGGCCTGGGCCTCCGCCTCGACGGCGGCCATTTCGGCCGCCGTGCGGCGGCGCCGCTTGGGCCGCCCGTCGGGCTCCGGCGCCGCAACGGGCTCTGCCGCCTTCACGGCGCGGCGACGCTTGGGCGCGGCGGGCGCGTCCTTCTGCTTCCGCTTCTCGCGCTCCCAGCGCGCCCGCATCAGCGCCACCTGCTCCGGCTTGAGCGGCGAGAGGTGGCTGCGCACGAAGATGTCCTGCTCCTTGAGCATGCCCATGAGCTGCTCAGAGGAGATGCCAAATTCAGCCGCCAGATCGTGAATCCGCGTCGTCGTCACTCACTCCTCCAAAGACCCGACCAAGCCACGCGCCAACGCGGCATCCGCCACGCCGACGGCCTGCACCGGCGGCCGCCCCAGCCCCGCCCCCAACCGCTCCGCCACCGGACCCACCAGCACCGGCACCCGACGAGCCCGCGCCAGGCGCTCGACCTTCTCACGGGTGCGCAGGCTCGCATCCGCCGCGAGCACGACGCACGCCAGCGCATCGCGCTGCAGCTGGGCCCGCACCCCGCTCACCCCGATCACCACTCGCCCGCCGCCCCCCCGGGCGCCCAGCCCCAACAGCCGGACCAGCCGCTCGCTCACGCCGCCGGCGCCGGCGCGCCCCCGCCGACCCCGCCCTCTCCCGCCTCTCCACCCGCCCCGGTGTCACCCACCGCGCGGGGCGCTGCTTCGTCGTCTCCGCCCTCTTCGGTCATCTCGTTCAGAAACGCCATGAGCTTGTCCGCGATCTCGGGCGTCATGTCGGCGATCTTGTCGACGTCCTCCCGCTCCAGGTCGAGGATGTCCTGCAGGGTCTTGTGCCCGGCGCGCTCCAGCACGTCGACGAGCTCGACCGGCAGTCCCTTCAGCTCGCGCAGCGAGACCTTGGTCGCGGCCTCGTCTTCCGCCGGGGGCAGCGGCGCGAACAGCGGTCCTTCCCCACCGCGCTCCAGCCACTCGCGGCTCGAGTACAGATCGATCTTCCAGCCGGTGAGCTCGGAGGCGAGCCGGACGTTCTGCCCGTTGCGCCCGATGGCGAGCGACAGCTGATCCTCGTCCACGATCGCCTGGATCGTCTTGGTCTCGGGGTCCGAGAACACGCGCGCCACCCGCGCCGGGGCGAGGGCGAGCTTCGCGAATCGCTCGGGATCGGGGGACCACGGCACGATGTCGATGCGCTCGCCGTTCAGCTCGTTCACCACCGCCTGCACGCGGGAGCCCTTCAGGCCCACGCACGCGCCTACCGGATCGATCGAGTCGTCGCGCGACGAGACCGCGATCTTGGTGCGGCTCCCCGCCTCGCGCGCGGTGGCGCGAATCTCGACGATTTGCTGCTGGATCTCCGGCACCTCGAGCTTGAACAACGCCTTGACGAACAACGGGTCGGCGCGCGACAGAATGAGCCGCGGGCCCTTGGGCGTCTCCTCGATCCGCTTGAGCACCGCCCGGATCGTGTCGCCCTGATGGAAATGCTCGCGGTGGTTCTGCTCGCGGTAGGGAATGATCGCTTCGGCCTCACGGAACTTCGCGAGCATCACGACGATCTTGCCGCGCTCGATTTGCTGCACCTCGCCCGACAAGAGGTCGCCGACCTTGTCGGAGAATTCTTCCCGGATGCGCGCCCGCTCGCCTTCGCGGACGCGCTGGATGATGCGCTGCTTCGCGGCCTGTACCGCCGTCCGGCCGAAGGCCTCGAACGGGACCTCCTCTTCCAGCACATCCCCGACCTGGAAGTCCGCATCCTCGAAGCGCGCTTCCTCGAGCGCCACCTGCGAGCCCGGATCCTCCACGGTTTCGACCACCGTGCGCAGCACCGCGATCCGGATCGTGCCCTTGAGCTCGTCGATGCCGATCTCGGCCCGCACGTTGGGACCGTAGCGCTTCACGAGCGCGGCGTGCAGCCCGTCCTTGAGCAGGTCCAGAAGCTCCGTTCGCTCGAGCTGCTTGCTGTTCGTCAGCTCGCGGATCGCGGAGACCACATCGCTTGTGTTCGTCGTCATGGGTTCCTCGTCACCAATCCACCGCCAAACGCGCGTCGCGAATTCCGGCCAGTGGCACCGGCCGCGGCGCTCCCCCCTGGGGCTCGAGCACCACCGTTGCCTCGTCGGGCACCGCCACGATGCGCGCGCGCACCCGGCCGAGCCCCGCCACCGTCGCCTGCACCTCGCGGCCCACGAACCGCACCCAGTGCCGATGCCAGCGCACGGGCCGCTCCAGCCCCGGGCTCGACACCTCGAGCAGGTAGCGGCGTCCCAGCGGACCGTCCGCGTCGAGCCACGCTTCGAGCGCGCGGCTCGCCGTAGCACAATCGTCCACCGTCACACGTCGCGGCGGCTCGCTGGGCGGCCATTCGATGCGCACTTGAACGAGCGGCCGGTGCTGCGTGCCGCCGATGCGGAGGTCGGCCAGTTCGAGGCCCAACGCG
>Ga0075423_10000209_pt1 | contig 42338 bp, 36 predicted proteins | sample SoiMethybrSBSTD2_FD_80114 | JGI IMG/M metagenome (GOLD analysis project Ga0075423, IMG submission 80114) | Bulk soil microbial communities from a Populus tree surrounding site in Tennessee, USA - Soil MetaG P. TD hybrid SBSTD2 | ecosystem: Environmental > Terrestrial > Soil > Tree plantation... | reverse complement strand
CATCCAGCGAGAGCCTTCTCCGGGGCCGGCAACGACGAGAAGGCCAGGAGAGAAACCGCCCAGACTCCCGCGACCAGGAGCAGAGCACCGGTCGGATCCCGTAACGCGGTTCTGAGACCCGACAGGATCCCCGCGTGCTGGTTCGCGGCGAAGACAGGTGCCTTCTGGAGCACCGAAGTCGGCAGCGGTCCGAGACCTTGATGGAGCAGGAACACCGAGAAGAGCGCCAGCGGGAGAACCGTCGCGACCGAGCCCAGGATCGCGGCGCGACGATGCCCTCGCACGAAGAGGTAGACCAGGGCGCCGAGGGAGACCGCGAGGCTCTCGTAGCGGATCGAGGGAGCCAGCACGATCGCGGTCAGCAGCCACGGGGTTGCCTTCCCCGTGCTCCCCTCTCGGATCAAGCCCAGCACGACCACCGCCACCAGGAACACCTGAATGGAGTGCTCCATCCCGGTGAAGGGCAGACCGACCAGATTCGTGGCCAGCGCGAGGAGTAGAACGAATACCGAGATCAGGAACGGATTCGCCGACGGCCCGGCGAAGAGAGACTTCGCGACAATCTTGTAGTACACGACTGTGGTGGCGGAGATGGCCGCGATCCCGATCAGAAAAGGCAGGTACTCGACGATGCCGCTGCCCGCGAAGGGGGCGATGAGGAAGGGCCAAAGAATGGTCGACGAGGGCGCCGCAGGCTCCCCGGGGTTGATCCCGTAATGCCCGCCGCGGATTCGTTCTGCCAGCGCGAGGTGAATGTAGGGATCGTCGATCGTGTAGTTGAAGTGGCCCCCATTCAGTCTGAGGATCGCGATCAGCTCCGCGAGAACGCAGGCTGCGAGGACGCCGAGGGCGAGGAGCAAGCCGACTTCGGGGCGTCGCCAAACCTTCCCGGGGCCCATGCATGCACGCTAGCACATGCGGAAGCAACGAAACACCCCGCCGGGATGCTCTCCGGCGGGGTTCCCTGCCCCCAAAAGCGGCGCGGAACTACGGTGTCATGGCTGTGGCAGGAATGCGGGGTAGGCCGCGTACGGCACGGCCCACGTGGTCGAGTTGTAGTCGTCGTTCGTCTCGTTCTGGAGACAGCGCGAGTTCAAGACGTCGACGGCGATATGGTGCAGCCAGAATCTCGGAACGACCCATGCGGCGGTGAAGGTTCCATCCCCCGCGGTCACGTCCCCGTGCGTGCCGTCGTCGTACATGAGGATCCGGATCCAGTCGCGCGCTCCGGGGAACGCATGCTCCGCAAGGGGCGCGTGGAGGAACACGAAGGTAGGTGGCGCGTACCCGTGGTCCGTGTTGGTGACCGCGGCCTCGACCTTCACCGTCTCTCCCTCGCGGAAGAGCGGGAGCAGCCCGGTCCCGCGATGGAGCGAGAGCAGGGTCGCCGGATCGGTGATGGTGACGTGCGTCTGCTCCCCGGTCAGGGTCACCGAATGAAGCGCGACCGTTTGCCGGCTGGGATCGATCATCGTGAACTCGATCGGCGAGACGGCGATGAGCCTCCAGCCGAAGATCGAGTCATCGGAAGTGCTGTCGGGGTGGAACCAGATCTTCCGGAACAAGGCGTAACGGGTCTTCTGGTCACGAAGCGGCTTCTTGCCCGGGTTGAGGATCCCGTCATCGGTCAGGTCCACGAGGAACCAACCGTCGAACTTCACGTTCACCTTCACCAGAGCCTTGTTGCTGTCGGGAGGTGTCAGGAACGTGACCGTCCGCACCGGCGGATGGTTCGGCGGCACCCGCCAGCGCCCCCAGTGGGGCGGGATGACGGCGGTGCTGTCGGTCTGGGGGGTTTGAGCCGAGTTCAAGGAGGCGGCGCCGTCCGCCGGCGCGTCGCCCCCGTCGTCGAAGGAGATCGCGAACTGCGGGTCGGCCGCGATGAGGCCTTCAATGGAGGCCTTATCGGCGCTCTGCTCCGTCAGGGTGGGCTTCGTGGTTCCGTTGGTGCTGCAGCCTTCGAGGTACAGGATCGAGAAGACAGGCAGGACTAGGGCCAGGCAACGACGGATGGTCATGTGGGCAACCTCCAGAGATGTCAGAGAACACGCATGGTGTTTGTTGCCCGGGTCCGGCACCCCGAGACGGGACTTCTCTTTGCACTCCGCGTGCCGAGCGCCGATTCGACGCTCGGTGTGATCGTAAGTCCCTGCGGTTTAGGGAGTACGAAGGAGCGCCCCGTCCGTGACCTGGCGCACATGCATCCATTCGCTGTGTCGACCAAATATCGACGGTGTAGCTACTTTAGGACCGCCACGCGTCCCCGGATCGGACCGTCGGCGCTCTGCACGCGATAGAAGTAGACGCCAGACGCGAGGGGACGCCCCCGGGCGTCCCGCCCATCGATCCAGAGCTCGTGGACTCCTGGAGGCATGGGTCTGTCGGTGAGCATTCGGACGAGGCGTCCCTGAGAGTCGAACAGATCCACCCGAACGAACCCCGCCGTCGTCGTCCGGAAGGTCAGCACGCCGGTGGGATTGAGCGGATTCGGAGCGACCGACGCCGCGCGCCCACCCCCCGGCGCGATCACGCGGATCGCGTCGGTCGCCTCGAATGGCTCCCCTGTCGTGAGCGTGCCCGTGAGCCGGACCGTGCTCGTGCCGGCGGGGAGGAGCGCCGTGAGGGCTTGGCGGTCGAACTTCAGCGTGAGATCGGGTGTCGAATCTCCGTCGTGATCCCCTACCTTCGGTTCGCGGGACATGACAGGCAGCGTGCCCGCAAGCCGTATCGAGGAAAGATCGATATCGGTGACGCCAAACCCGGCCGGCTCGAGATATGCGGTGACCCACGTTCCCCTGCTGGCGGTGCCCAGGACGTTCGGATCCAGGTCCAACGAGGCCCGCAGCACGGGCCGAACGCCCGGGACGTGACGGAGAACGGATATCGTGTTCGCCAGAACGTTCGTCGCCACGACGTCCAGGAGCCCGTCACGGTCCACGTCTACCATGGCGATCGAGTTGGGATTTCGAGACGCTTCGAAGTCCATCCTGTCTCGGAACGTACCGTCCCCGTTGCCGACCAGGACCGAAATCACGGTCATGCTGGTATTCGCGGTCGCCAGATCGAGAACGCCGTCGCCGGTGAGATCCCCGATCGCAACGGCGTCGGGATTCGTTCCCACCGTGAACTGGTGTAGCGTGGGGAACGAGCCGCTGCCGTCCCCGAGAAGCGCGGTGACCGTGTCGCCGTTTCCATTCGAGATCACCAGGTCCGGCTTTCCATCTCCGTTGAGATCGCCCATGGCGATGTCGAAGGGTCCGCCGGGGGCCGCTCGTTCCCGGCCGGGCTGAAACGTGCCATCGCCATTCCCGAGGAACAGGGTAGAGGTACCGTTCTGATTCGCGGTGACGATGTCGGGTCGGGAGTCTCCGTTCACATCACCGATCGCCAGCGAGAAGCATGTGCTCGACGCGAAGAGGCGCCCGGGAGCATCGAAGGTCCCGTCTCCATGACCGAAGAGAATCCCGACAGAGCCCCCGGGAGAGTCGAGTCGTTGATTGGCGGTCGCCACGTCCGTGTGTCCGTCTCCATTCAGGTCCCCGAGCGCGACCTTCCACGGGCGGTCCCCCAGGCTCCAGGCCACCCCGGACTGCAGCGTTCCATCGCCGTTTCCGATGAACACCACGACCTTGCCCGCAATTCGGTTCGCGACCACGATGTCCGGCGCTCCGTCTCCGGTCAATTCCCCCGCCGCGACGGAGATCTGACCGGGATCGGCCTGGTAGTCTCTCCGTGGAGAAAACGTGCCGTCCCCTCGGCCCAACAGAACCGAGACGCTGGCGCCCTGGTCATTCGCCGTGACCACGTCGGATTTGAGATCTCCGTTCATGTCGACGATCGCGACCGAACGAGGTTCGGTGCCGACGGGGAAGTCCTGTCTCGTTCGGAACGTTCCATCGCCATTGCCCAGAAGGATCAGCGCCGCGTTGTTGTAGAGGATGGTCGAAGCGAGATCCAGCATTCCATCCCCGTTCAGGTCCGCGAGCGCGATCGCGTGTTGGACGTCACCGGCCTCCACCTCCGTGTTGGGCTGGAACGTGCCGTCGCCGTTGCCGCGAAGAACGGAAAAGGTGTGGTCCGGGTAGTCGTTCACGGTGATGAGATCGGGGTTCCCATCTCGGGTCAGATCGACGATCGCCACCGTGTTGGGAAAGAGGCCGGCCGCGTATGGGACGGGAAGGGAGAAGGTTCCATCGCCTCGGCCCAGCAGCACCGAGACCGCGATGGAATTGTAGCTGGCTACCGCGAGGTCGAGCCTGCCGTCACCGCTCACGTCTCCGATCTCGACATCGACCGGACCCAGGCCACCCGGGTAATCCACCGGGACGGATAACCCCCCGCCCTCCTGACCGAGCAGGACGGATACGGTATTGGAGTTCCCGTTCACGGCGGCGAGATCCGGACGACCATCGCCGTTCAAATCACCGATCGCGACATCGAACGGACTCAAACCGGTCGCGTATTGGACCGGCGCCCGGAACGTGCCATCGCCGTTCCCGGCATACACCGAAACGTTGGCGGTCGTGATGTTCGCTGTGGCGAGATCCGGTTTACCGTCCCCGGTCAGATCTCCGATCGCGATCCCGTTCACGTAGGTCGCGTCGTAGTCGTTCCTTGCCTGGAACGTTCCGTCGCCATTTCCCAGCAGCACGGAGACGCTGAACGAATTGCCGGTCACGACGTCCAGCCGTCCGTCTGCGTTCACGTCACCGAGCTGGATCGCGTACGGAAAGGCGCCGACCGCGTAGTTCCCCCGAGGCTGAAACGTCCCGTCCCCGTTCCCGAACAGAACGGAGACGTCATTGCTGACGTCGTTCGAGACGACCAAGTCGACCTTGCCGTCGCCGTTGAGGTCGGCCGCGGCGACGCCGAAGGGAAAGTCTCCCACCGGAACGTCCATTCCCGCGGCGAGGATGGGAGCCGCCTCGGCACGCTCCGAGAGCAGCGTCAAGCACGATAGGACGAGGATCAGGAAACGTAAGGGCGTATCGGAGCCGGAGGGCAAGAAGCGCTTCGGGGCTGACCGCATGGAGTACCTCCGAATCGGCGCGCGTCCGAGATGTGGGCCTGGAAGCACTTCGAGAATACGCCCAACACAACGGACATGCGAGGGGCCGAAATCACCTGGGTGTCGACGGCGCCTCGCGGCCGAGCCGGTCCACGATCCAGAAGGCGGCGCTCACGCCGAGCCCCGCGTAGATGGGTTCGATCCCCAAGAGATAGCCTCCCTGGGCGCCGGGGCGAAATCTGGTGATGAGCCACGCGAGCGCGACGCCCCCGCTCACGGCGATGCACCAGGCAGCGGCCCGCGGGCGCATCCGGAATCTCGGGTGGTACGAGCTCGCGAGGACGACGAGGAGCGCGGGCACCCCCACGGACCCCACGTCGTGCCAGAGGTCCACCGCGGACCGGAAGAAGAGCGCGAGCCCGACCGCCAGCGCCGCGGTGATCAGGAACCCGACCTGCGAGTAGGAGTTCACCCGGGACTCATCCGGGTCGCGCTTCAGCCGCCAGATCAAGTCCCGCCCGAAGTTGACGCCCCCGATGAACGTGTAGCCGTCCACGGTGGACATCACCGTCGCGAGGAGCCCCAGGTAGAAAAGCCCCTGCACGACGGGCGGCAGGAACGCGATGGCGAGCGCGGGGTAGGAAGCCACCGGATCCGAGAGGTTGGGCATGAGCGCCCGCGCGTAGATACCGGTGAAGGTCGAGAGGAAGTCGAAGAGCATCCAGAAGCCGATCGCGATCACCACGCCGCGCTGCGCCGTCTTCTCGTCCTTCGCGGCGAAGCACCTCTGGTAGAAGGCGGGCTCGACCAGGGTCTGAAGCGCGATGAAGTACCAGACGAAGATGTACTGGGGCGCGTTTCCGCCGTGCCAGACGAAATGGGTCGCCGGAACGTGCGACTTCAAGAACTCCATCCCGCCGAACTTCACGGCCAGCAAGGGCAGCGCGATCAGGAACCCGAGGTACATCAGGATGAACTGGACGTTGTCCGCGTTCACCACCGAGCGCATGCCTCCGCGGAAGGAATACGCGGTCGAGAGGAACGTGCCGACGAGGATCGCGGCGACGAGCGACCATCCAAAGATCATCTGGATCAGGATGCCGAGCATGAGGACGTACGGAGCCGGAGAGGAGAGCACCTGGATGACGCCGGCGCCCATCAAGGCGGCGGGCCGGCCGTACGACCGGTCCAGCTGGTCGGGCACCGTGTAGAGCTCCGATCGCCGCGCGCGGCGCGCGAAGAAGATCGCGAAGAGCGCGGCGCCCAGGTAGTACGGCACTCCGAAGACGAGCCAGTTCGAGATGCCGTAGCGGTACGAATACTCGCCCACCCCCAGAACTCCTCCGTACCACGTCGAGACCAGCGTGGCCACGAAGGACGGAAGCGCGAGGGTGCGGCCCATCACGAGGTACTCCACGGGACCGCGGCGCGCGACCCCGAAGAGCCGGATTCCGACATAGAGCAGGAAGCACGCGTAGAGCCCGAGAAGCGCTACGTCGACCGGATGGAGCGGAGCCTTCAGAACTCCGCCTTGAGGCTCACGAAGACGCTCCGGGTCGAAGCCGGATAGAAGTACGGCACCTCGGCGAAGACGTACCCGGAGGTCTCGTAGCGCAGGCCGGTCAGGTTCATCCCTCGCACCTCGAGCAGGACGCGGCTCGCATCGAGGGGCCGAAAGCCTTGCAGCTCGTAGGAAAGAAGACCGTTCAGGGTCGCGTGCTCCTCGATCAGCTTCTTCTGGTATCCCGGCGCGGAGCGCAGTCCTGGATTCTTCCGGTTGTCCTGGGAGTTGTCCAGGTATTGCCTGCCCACCTCGTTCACGGTCAGGGCCGCGCGCGCTCCGTGTCTCCGGAATCCCACCGTCAGGTTCGCGATCCGGTCCGGGAATCCCGCGATGGCGTTCCCGCCGAAGTCGTTCACGGTCGTGGAATCCACGAACTCGTGATACTCGGAGAACCGGTTCCGGCTCAGGGAGGCGTTTCCGCTGAGCTCGAGCCCGCTCCGGTGCGTCCAACCTCCCTCGACCTCGATCCCCTTGTGCGAGGAGCGGGCCGCGTTTCCGGTGATCGGGATCCCGAACGCCGTGATCTGTCCGTTCGGCACGATCTCATCGCGGAAGTCGAGCCAGAAACCGGTCAGCTTGAGGTAGGACGTGTCGTCGCGGTATCCGACACCCGTCTCGTAGTCGTCGAGCCGCTCCGGGCGCACGAGCGGATCCTCGTAGACGTGATTCGCCACGTCCACGACACGAAACGCGGGCACCGCGGTGGGATCGTCGGCGCGGTAGAGCTCGCTCAGGATCGGCTCGGTCCGGGCATGGGCATAGCTCCCGAACACGTTCCATCGCTCGGTGGCGTTCCAGTTCAGGCCCGCCCGTGGGTTCAGGAACGAATAGGTCTGGTGGAAGTCGTACCCGGTGTAGCGCGCGCGCCCGATCGCGTAGCGCGTCTGGCGCCATTGGAGACTTCCCGTGAGCTTGAGATCGGGATGGAGCGAATACGCCTCCTGGGCGAAGCCCGAGAGGGCGCGGACCCGCCCCGTGTAGTCGTAGAAGACGTGATTCGGGTCCGTGTTCAGAGGCAGGACCTGCGACCAGGTCAGCTCGCCCCAGTGCCGGCCCACGTGCTCACGCCACTCGGCCCCGGCGGTCAGCTCGCCCTTGCCGTGCGCGAATCGCGCGCGCGGGATCCAGCCGTAGTGCCGGTTCCTCACCCAGAGGCGCTGGGTCATGTCCGACGCGATCACGCGGAAGCGCCCATCCGGCTGGACGGCCGGCGCTCCCGTCGAGTCGGTCGCGTAGTACGCCGCCGGGTAGAGCGAGTCCGAGTCGACCTCGAAGTCAGGAAGCTGCCGTGAAGCGAACGTCTGTGGACCGTAGGGGAGGTCGTCGTAGTATCCCTTGCCCGGGAAATAGAACGCCGAGGAGGTGAGCGCCGCGCGCGCTCCCAGCTTCACGTTCTGGATCAGCTCGTAGTGCGGCTCGTAGAAGTTGTCCGTCTCGTGGACCCAGTTGAGGGGATTGAGCCTCCGGTCCTTCTCGGGATCGCCCGTGATGAGGCCGTCGAGGTAGGACCGGTCGACCGCGTAGTACGCGAGATGGAGCCGCTCCGGGCCTCCATAGAAGTTGAGCCGGGTCGTGACGGAGGGGTCGATTCGCGCGGCCGTGAAGTAGTACGACCAGAGGCGCGACCAGGAGAGCTCGCGATAGCCCTGCGACTCGATCCTCGAGTACCGGCCTGCCAGCGTGTACCGGTTGTCGAGAAGTCCCGACTCGTACTGCAACGCGAGCCGCTTCGTGTCGTAGCTCCCGCCGCCCGCCTCGAGCGAGATCCGGCGCTCCTCCGGGATCGTCAGGGTTTCCAGATTCACCGACCCGCCCACCGCGCTCGCTCCATAGAGCGCGCTCCCGACGCCGCGCTGGACTTGCAGGTCCTGCGCGCTGGAGACGAGGTCCGGGTGATCGACCCAGTAGACCTCGTGCGTCTCGGGATCGTTGAGCGGGATGCCGTTGATGGTCACCGCGACGCGGCGCTGCGGGAATCCACGAATCTTGATGTAGGAATACCCGATGCCGTTTCCGGCGTCCGAGTAGGAGTAGACGCCCGGCGTCTCGTTGAGGAGCATCGGCACGTCCTGCGCCCAGTAGCGCTCCTGGATCGCCTTGCGGTCGAGATCGGTGAACGCGACGGCGGACCCGCGCTCCGCGGCGCGGGTGGTGGAGACGTCGACCGTGGCGACGGGAATGGGGCGGGGAGTGAGGAGGAACAACGCAGTCGAGTCTGTAACCTCCACGGTGATCCGCTTTGGGTCGTAACCCTGCCGGGTTGCCTCGAGCTCGACCCTCATCATGCCGAGGGCGAGCCGGAACCCACCAAGACGATCAGTAAGTGCCTCGATCGTCGAGGGTGGCAGTGTCCGTACTCGGGCCTCTGGAATGGGTTCACCCGTCTGTGCGTCTTGGACATGCCCCTCCACCCAGCGGATGCTGACCGGAGTAGAGCCTCTTGCGACGCCTGTTGTGGAAAGGGCGCAGATTACGAGGAGGAGAGAAACGCATGCCTTCATCGACAGCACCATCCTTCCCGAAACGATAAGGGCCGCGCTCCGAGGAGAACGCGGCACAGTCAGGAGGATTCGGCTGTCCCCGTTTCCCTACGCTGGCATGACCCAGATCAGGTTCTTAGGGTTTGCTCTCAGGTCGGTTTTCTTCCGACCACCCCTAACGGTTGCATCGATCATTGTGCCGGCCGGGAAGGCTGTCAAGCGGACAGTTTCACTGCATCGCGAAGGAGGCGGGATCCGAAGTCTGCGTGCTTTCGGGCAGCACGGCTGTCACTTTCCAGTGGTAGGTCGTCAGCGGCTGGAGCGGATACGCCTCGTCGTCGTGCGGGATGACCCAGGAATTCCGCGGAAGGAGCGGGCTCACGAACAGGGATTCGTCTTCGGTGGTCATGACGGTGACGCGATACCCGGTCGCGCCCGGCACGTCGCGCCAATCCAGCCGGATGCGATTCGGAGGCGAATAGATGGAGTGCATGTCGTAGAGGATGGCACCCTGGTCGGGCACGCGGGGAGCCGGCTTGCCATGGGAGGTCGACCGCGGCGCCACGAAGCCTAGATACAGTCCGCTGACCGCCGTGAGCAGCGTGAATCCGAAGATCGCGATGATCGAGCCCACGTCCCTGCGATTTGCCATCACTTCCCTCCGATGCTACGCTCGCTGCGCGGCTCCGTTTCCGGCGACGCAGCATACCATTGGATTCCGATCCCAGCGCGATGCGACACGCGGTCATCCTCGCGAACGGCTCGCCCCCCGCCTCCGACACTCTGAATCGAGCGCTCGCCGGGGCGCAACTCTTCCTCTGCGCGGACGGCGGCGCCGACGCCGCGCGGCGCCTCGGCGTGCGACCCGCCGCCATCGTGGGAGACTTCGACTCCGTCTCCCGCGAGACCCTCGCCGACTTCGCGGACGTGACCCAGATCCGGGACGAGGACACCGAGCGCACCGATACCGAGAAGGCCATCGACATAGCGCTCGCGCGCGGACCGCTCGACGAGATCATCCTCCTCGGAGCCACCTCGGGACGTCTGGATCACGTGCTGGGCCATGTCGGCCTCCTCCGGAAGTACCTCGGCCGCGTGAATCTGGTGCTGGAGGACTCGCACGGTCGCGCCTGGCTCGCCGACAAGGACGTGAAGCTCACGAGTCCGCCGGGCACCGTCCTCTCCTTCTTCGCCGCCGGGGCGCCGGTCGAGCACCTGAGCACCGAGAACCTCCGCTATCCTCTTCACGACCGCACCCTGGAGCTGGGGGTGCTCGATTCCATCTCCAACGTGGTCGACCGGACTCCGGCCTGGATCCGGTTCCGCGGGGGCCACGTGCTCGTCATGGAGATCCGGAGCCCGTAGCGCGCCCGCGCACGACCGAGAGGACCACCGTCGTTCCCAGCCCTTCGCCGGGGCTTTCCACCGACACCGCGCCGCCCATCTTCTCGAGCAGCTCCTTGACGATCACCAGTCCCAGGCCGCTGCCCCCGAACTTGCGCGTCGTCGAGGCGTCGGCCTGCGAGAACTTCTGGAAGAGGAACTCGCGCCGGTGGAGCGGAATCCCGATTCCGGTGTCGCGCACCTCGATGTCGACATAGGGCGAGCCCGCGGGCGCCTCCACCGAGATCGACACGGAGCCCCGCTCGGTGAACTTGATGGCGTTGCCGACCACGTTCATGAGGATCTGCTTCAGGCGGGCCTCGTCCACCTGGATCGTGAGGTCCTGGCTCACCGAACCCTGGAGCAGCTCCAACCCTTTCTCCCGCGTCTGAACCTCGAGCGTCTCGAGCACCTCGGAGAGGATGGTGGCGACCTTCGCCTCGCTCAGCTCCAGCTCCAGCCGCCCCGCCTCGATCTTCGACAGATCCAGGACGTCGTTGATGAGATTGAGGAGATGGCGGCTGCTTCCCAGGGCATGGCGGAGCAGCTCGTTCTGCTCCGCTTCGTCCACGCAGAGCCCGTCGATGATGAGGTTGAGGAACCCGATGATCGAGTTGAGCGGCGTCCGCAGCTCATGGGACATGTTCGCGAGGAACTCGCTCTTCATGAGGTCCGCCGCTTTCAGCCGCTCCACGACCTGCTGCAGCTCGTCGTGCTTCCGCTGGAGCTCCGTCTCGTGCTGCCGGACGGACTCCACCAGGCGCGCGTTCTGGACCGCCGTTCCGATCTGGTAGCTGACGGCGCGGAGGAGATCCGACTCGCGCGCGGAGAGCTTCTCTCCCGCGATGCTCAGGATCGAGATCACTCCCACCACCTCGTCGCGGGCGAGGAGCGGGACGTGCACCACCGTGGCGATGCTGCGATCCAGGAGCTCCGACTCCGCCACCAGCTCCCGCGTCTGCAAGGCCTGGAGCACGGCCGGGTTGATGGCGTCCGGAACCATGCGCGGGGAGAGCTTGATGGAAGGATTGAGGTAGCTCGCTTCGCCGATGAGGCGGAGCGCGGATTCCTGGGAGTCGTAGCGCTGGATCCAGCACGCGTCCATGCCCAGGCCTTCCACGACCTGGCGACTGACCGCGCCGAGCATGACTTGCGGGTCATGGCTGCTCCCGGTCGCGACGGCGATCGCCGCGAACGCGGCCAGCTCCTGCGCGCGGCGGAAAGCTTCCGCCTCGATCCAGCGCTGCTGCCCCATCTCCACGACGGTCGCGATGTATCGGACCGGCGTCTCGGGCGAGCCTTCCAGGGACGCGATGGCGACCGTCATCGGACACGAGTCGCCCAAGGAAGAGCGGAAGTCCACTTCCCCGATCCAGCGCCCTTCGCGATCGATCTCGAGGAAGATCCGCTCCTCGAGATCCCCCGCCTCCTCGCTCCAGAGAAAGCGCCGGAGGAAGGATCCCGGCAGGATGGACGCGCTGATGCCCGCGAGCTTCGAGAGGGCATCGTTCACCGCGATGATCCTCCGGTCGATCCCCAGGAGGAGCATTCCAACCGGAGATCGATCGAAATGCTCGCGCAGAGCTTCGCCGAGACCCTGGATCTGGGCGGACGCGGACGGCATGGTCTGTCGCAACGGATTCATCGAGGAAAGACCCCCGGGAGACGCGTGAGCCTAATCGGCTCCACGACTTATCGTCGTTTCGGGGCCGCATCTACAGCCGTTTCGGTGTATCCTGCCGCGCGGCGCCGGCTCAGTCGGCGGAAGCCCAGAGGAGACACGGATGACCAAGGTTTCGGCCGGGGTTCTGACGGGGATTCTGCTGGGGATTCTGTACGGCCTGTACAACGCGCGCGGCGACATGTCCGCCACCGCGCTCTCGGCCAGTCTCCTGGGCCGCTCGGCTCAGGGGATCATCAACGGGGTCCTGGCCGCCTACGCCAACAAGGGCGGTCCGCCCCTCTGGCGCGGAGCGCTCTGGGGCGTTCTCATCGGGCTGGCCCTGGGCGTGCTCGCGGGGGTCTCGACGCACACGTTCCCCGTCGCGCTCATCCCATCGGCCGTCCTGGGGCTGGGGTGCGGGCTGGCAACCGCCAAAGCGAGGCGCTGAGGCGAAGACGGTGAGCACGGTTCGATACGGTGACGTATCTCCCGGGACACACCCGCATCGCCGCTCGATCCGGAGCCTCCGCCGGTCGAGCCTCTTGTTCCCACGACTCAAGCCTCTGTGCCTTCTCACGCTGCAGCGTGATCGCTCGATGCGGCCGCGCCGGCATGCCCGGGGCACGGGGAATGCTCCCCCTCCTTGCGGTTCGTCCACGCTCTTTCGCTGAATCAGGGTCTGCAGTAGATCGAAAGGAAGCCGCAGCGATGAAGATTCTCGTCACGGGGGCGACGGGATTCGTCGGAGGACACGTCGCCGGTGAGTTAGCGCGGGCCGGTCACGAGGTGATCGGTCTCTCCCGCCGTCCTCCCCGCAGGGATGGCGCCATCCCCCACGTTCCGATCGATCTTCGCCGTCCGCCCGAGGCCCTGCCCGCGATCGATGAGCTGGATGCCGTCGTCCACTGCGCGGGACGCTTGCCCGGCGTCGACGGCCTTTCGGGGTCCGGCGCGCGCGACGCGCGCGAGACGATCGGAGCGTTGACGCTCGCGATCCGGGCAGGGGCCTCGCGCTTCGTCCATCTCTCGACGCTCGCGGTCTCCGATCCGCCATCAGCCGGCGAGGTCCTCGACGACCGCTCCACATGGTCCCGGCGGCCGGCCGCGTGGAATCACTACGCCATCGCGAAGATCGCGGAAGAGCGGGCCGTCCGGGAGGCCGGGGATCGGGGCAGGATCGGAGTCGTCATCCTGCGCCCCGGTATCGTCTTCGGACCGGGAGATCGGCACGCCACGCCGAGCTTCCTTCGGGCCCTCCGGTTCCCGATCCCCTTCTACGTCGGCCGTGGCGACAATCCGGTGGCCAGTCTCGTGGTGGAGGAACTTGCCCAAGCCGTGGCCCGCGCCGCGACCCGGTCCGGAATCGAGGGACGCTGCTACCCGCTCGCGGGCCGGGAGCCGATCACGCAGCGGGATCTGTTCCGTTTTCATGCGCGGGTAGGAAGTCGCCGCGCCCCGCGGCGTGGCCTTCCTCGCCCCATCGCCCTTCGGATCGCGGGCATCACGGAGGCCGCGTGCCGCGCCTCCGCCCGGCCCGCGGCCCTGACACGCGTCGGAGCCTGGATCGTGGGTGTTCCCAGTCCGGTGGATTCCCGCGCCGCGGCTGTCGACCTCGATTGGACCGGCGGGTCGTCGGTGCCCGACGCCATCGCCCGTTCGATCACGGCCATCCGGAGATTCGAAGGAGGTCAGCCATGAGGATCGCAAGCATCGCGCGCGCCGTTCCGCGCCGTATCGTCGGGAACGACGAGCTCATCGAGCGGGTGATGGGCCATGAGGAAAACAGGACCCCGAAGGCCCAGCGGCCGCTTCTCCGGCGGGCGCTTCGCGAGATGTTCCGGCACAACGGGGCCGAGTCCCGGCATCACCGGGATCGGGATGAGTCGGCCATCGATCTGGGTCTCCAGGCCGGCCGGGCGGCGCTGGAGCGCGCGGGGCTCGCTCCCACGGACATCGACCTCCTGATCTATGTCGGAGTCGGCCGAGGGTTCCTCGAGCCTGCCACGGCGTGCCTGTTCCATTCCGCCCTGCGGCTGACGAACGCGACCTGCTTCGATCTTCTCGACGCGTGCGCGAGCTGGCTCCGGGCGCTCGACGTGGCCAGGCGCTTCCTCGACGCCGGGGTCTACCGCCGGATCATGCTCCTGAACTGTGAATGCAACTTCGAGGAATACATCCGCTGGGATTTCCGGTCGCTCGGAGACCTGGACCATCTGGGGGCGGGGTTCACGGTCGGCGAGGCGGCCACGGCCACGATTCTGGAAGCCTCGTACGGAGGCGAATTCTACTCGACCTTCCGGACGAACGGAGCGGGACACACCCTCTGCCAGATCCCGCTGCCCAACATCCCGCAGTTCGTGCCGGACGCCGACATGTCCCGGCATCGTCCTCTCCATTTCTTCTCGTACGGCCGGAAGCTCATCGAATGCGCGGTCGATCAGCTGGACCGGCAATTCCACGCCGATTTTTTTCTGCGAGGCTACGCACCCGACGTCATCGTGGGTCACACCGTGGGCGTCCCGACTTCGCGAACGGTGGTTCGCCGGCTCGAGCTCGACGCCACGCGCTACGTGGAGACGTTTCCCGAATACGGCAACACCGTGTCCGCCTCGCTTCCCATGGGCCTCTCGGTCGCGCAGGACCAGGGCCGTCTCCAGCGCGGGGACCGCGTTCTCCTCATGATGGGAAGCGCGGGGGTGACGACCGGGTTCGCCGCGTTCCGGTTCTGACGGGGAGCCGGACGCCATGCACGGAATCCAGGAGTGGATCGGGTGGGGACTCGTCGGTCTCCCTCTCGCCCTGATCGCGTCCTACCCGCTCCACGCCTGGATCGCCTTTCGCTCGGCGCGGACGACGGCGCCTTCGATGCCCGGGGGCCGGGTGTCGGTGATCGTGCCGCTGCGAGGCGAGGATGCCGGGCTCCAGGCCAACCTGAGCTCGTTGCTCGATCAGGAATCGCTGGGGGACTACGAAGTCCTCCTGTGCGTGGAGGGATTGTCGGACGGGGCCGTGCCCGTCCTGGAGGAGCTGCTGGCAAGAGACGCGCGCCGGCGGGCGAGGCTGGTCCTCTCGGGCCCCTCGGGCCGAGAGCTGGGAAAGCTCCACAACCTCATGGCCGGGGTGACGGAAGCCACCGGCTCGATCCTCGTCTTCGTGGACAGCGACGCCCGGCTTCCCTCCCGGACCTACCTCGCGGGCTTCATCGCGCCGCTTTCACGGCCGGGCGTCGGCGGGGTCACCTGTTATCCGATCTATCGAGGCGGAAGGAACGCGGGAGCTCTGCTCCTCGCGGGATGGATCAACGTCGACCTGTGGGGGACGTTCGCCGTTCGCGCCGCCTGGACCCGGGGGGGATTCGCGAATGGCGCCTGCATGGCGCTCCGGCGGGACACCCTCGCGCGCTGCGGCGGGCTGGAGTCCCTCCGCCGTCGGCTCCTCATGGATTCACGGCTCGCGGAGCGCATCGGGCGCCTCGGGCTTCGGGTCGTCGTGCACCCGACCCCGGTCCCGATCGAGCGCGACCGCGCGAGCTTGCGCGAAGCCTGGGAGCAGTCCACGCGCTGGCACGTCGCCCTCTACCGCGGCCTCCACCCGGTCGCGTGGGCCGTGTTCGCCTGGCTCCGCTCCACGCTCACGCTCGCGGCCGGCTACGCCCCCCTCGCTCCGGGTTCCCCCGCCGCGCGCGGAATCCTGGCTGCGGCTCTCGGGATCCGGGTCGCGCTGGCCGTCGGGGCGCCGGGCGCGAGCCGCCGCTTCACGGACATGGCGCGGCGCGCCCTCGCCCAGCCTTTCGCCGACCTGCTCGGGACGGTCGCCTGGATCGAGGCCATGGCGCGGCCGAGCGTGCGCTGGCGCGGCCGCCGGTATCGCGTGGGCCGGGACGGAACGCTCGGTCGCGTCCAGGACGGGTTCGATCCGCCACCCGCGAAACTGGAGCAACGCGCATCGGGCGCGAGCCGCCTCGCTCGGGAATCGGACGAGAATGCGGCTCGGACGATCCACGATCGGGTCGGGTCTCACGGTCAAGACGCCGCTTCGCGCGTGCCGTAGCGTGTCGGCGGCGGAGCCGCCGAAGAGAAGGAACTCCTCGAATGGGGAGTCGAAGAAGCGGCCGCGATACGGACGGGCCTCGAGGGTCAGGGGCTCCTTCCAGGAGAGCCGGGAGGGTCGGCCCGGCCGCACATACGGAGAGAAATTCACGAACCAGGTTTCCAGATGCTCCGGACCATGGCGCAGCCGGATGGCGGCGGGAAGACCGTAGGCCCAGACCGGCGTGTCGAAGAGGACGAGATGGGATGCTCCCGTGCCGCGGCAGATCCGCCCGGCGTCGAGCGCCGCGCGCTCGAGCGATCGGGCCGCGGTCCCGGTGAAGACGCCGATGACCAGCTGGGCCGACGCGCCGGCCAGGATCCAACCCAGAAGCCACCGTCTCGGCCAGCGGCGTTCGGGCAGCGCGTCCCGCGCCACGCCGAGCAGGAGGGCGAGTCCGGCCAGCGGAAGATAGAGGTAAAGGCTCGTAGGAAGGATTGGCAGGTAGGGGAGGAGTCCGACGACGAACCACGCCAGGAGGAGCGCCGTGACCCGGAGGCCGGCGGCGCGGATCAGCGGACGGAGGAGAACCACGGCCGCGGCCACGACGAGCGCGAGCCAGCAAGGCGATTGACGGATCGCGGAGAGCGGCGAGACGTGGGACAGCGGGAGCGAGAGGAGCCCGGTGACGAGATAGAGCCCGGGCTTCGCCGCGAGCCAGACGACGTCCCAGGGCGAGGCGAGAGGATCCAGGTACGGAGGGGGTGGCGGCGGGACCTGGAGAACCGAGAATCGAAACCAGAGATAGACAAGGGCGGGGGTGAAGAGCACCGTCGCGGCCCAGGGTGACATGCGTCGCTTCACCGTACCCGGCGAAAGGCGCGCGCGAAGGCCGGGGAGGATCGAGAGGAGAACCGGCGCCACGACCCCGCTCTCCTTGGCCCACGGCGCGAGCGCGGCCAGGAGAGCCGCCAGGGCGAACCAGACCGGCCGCCCTCCCGCGATCCACGAGTCGAAGGCGTTCGCCGAGGAGAGGACGAAGAAGGTGTACAGAAGCTCGGTGCGTCCCGAGATCCAGCCCACGGCCGGCGCGGCCGGGAGACTCACACCCCAGGCGACTCCGAGCCAGAGGGAAGCGGCGCGCGATACGCCGAGACGCCGCGCGAGCCGAAGCAGGAGCAGCACGTTCCCGAGATGGAGCAGAAGATTGTCCGCGTGGTAGCCCCAGGCGCGCAGGGCCCACAGACGGAATTCCAGCCAGAAGCTCAGCGAGGAGACGGGGCGCAGGAATTCGAGATGGACCGGCGCGGCGCGAGGCCAGAGGACGATCCCGTGGTCCTCGGTGTGGATCGCGAACCGAAAGACCTCGGGACCGAAGGGCCGGCTCGCCCTCTCGAGATGGAAGTAGTCGTCGAGGATGAATCCACCGGCGAGATAGACGAGGAGAACCGTGAAGACCAGAGGGAGTAACGAGGGCACGCGCCCGTCCCGGGGCTGCCTCGATGACGCGACAACGCCGACCGACTCCGCTGCGGCCACGCCGCGACTCTAGCATGGATTCCCGAGACCCACTCCGGCCCTGGATCTATCTCACGCGGCGTCCGGGGAGCGCCCTTCCGACCGCCCTCGTGATCGCGTCGGTGACGCTGCTCCTCGTGGTCGTCATCACGCCGGGCAATACGTTCCGCTCGACGCTCGACGCGAATCTGGCCGCGCTCGAGGTGTTCACCGTGGTGGGACCCGCGCGGCGCCCCACGGTGGACGCGACACTGAAGGGAATCCTGGATCGAAACCCCTTCGGCACCCATTGGGCCCTCGCTCGGGCGCTCTGGGTCCGCTATCCGATGATGATCGGGGAGGGTTCCTGTCCTCTCATCCTCGCCAGCCCCGAGGAAGCGCGCGCGGTGCTGGAACGCCTGGGTCTGAGGCTCGTCGCGGGGCGGTACCCCTCCGGCCCGGAGCCCGCTCTGGTGCTCCACGAGGACGTGGCGAGGGCTCGCGGAATCACCGTCCGGGGCCGGATGGGAACTCTGGTCGATCCCGACGACATCATTCCAGGCTCCTTCGAGGTCGTCGGGCTGGTGCGCGGTCCAGCCAGGATCGCCGTCGGCGTCACCGGAAACGGAATGCTGGAATCCATGCTCCTCGGCCGGCTGCCGGCATACGCCCTGGTCGATGCGCGCCCGGGGCACAAGGCGGACTCGGACCGCTACCTCCACGCGGCGAGGGACGGCTCGGGTCCGGCGTTTCAGGTCATCGATGCCGCCTACGCCCGTGGGCGCGCCGAGCGCGCGCTCAAGAATCTCCCGCTGCTCGTCCGGTTCATCTCGATCTCCTCGGCCTCCATCGTGTCGATGGTCGTCATGCTTCTGACGCTCCTCGCGTTTCAGTCGCGGCTGCCGCATTTCGCCATCCTGCTCGCCCTCGGGCAGAGTCGCGGCCGCCTGCTCCGGTCCCTGGCGCTCGAGCTCTCCATGCTGGCCGTGGGCGCCTGGCTCGTCGGCGCATCCCTGGGACTCCTGGCCTTGCGGATCTACGACGTCGTCGCGCTGCGCCCGCGGGGCCTCCTCGTCCAGGTGTGGGACCCCGTCGTCGTCCTTTCGAGCGCGGTCATTCCCTTTCTCGTCATTGCCGCCGGAGTCGTGGTCCTCGGGCGGGCCCTGGACCGGATCGATCCGGTCGCGGTCCTCCGGCAGAGGAGCCTATGAGCGAGCCCATCCTCCAGGCGCGCGACATATGGCTGGAATACGACGGCGGGAGGACGGTGCTCGCCCTCCGCGGAATCGACATGGCCGTCGAGGCGGGAGCCTTCCTTGGAATCATGGGCCCGTCCGGCTCGGGCAAATCCTCGCTCTTCCACGTGCTCGCCGGACTGCGCCGCCCCACGCGTGGATCGGTCACGTTCCTGAGCGCGCCGTGGCCGTTTCCGATCGGGCGCGGCGCCTTACGGCGGCGCGCATCCTTGGGATTCGTATTCCAGGAGCCCTTCCTGATCCCCCACTGGACGGTCGCGGAGAACATCCGGGTGCAGGCGTGCACCTCGAATCCCGGGCGCATCGACAGGCTCGGGGCGGATCTGGGGATCGCGCATCTCCTGGACGAATTCCCGGACCGGCTCTCGGCGGGAGAGCGCCAGCGCGTCAGCGTGGCGCGCGCTCTGGTGAACGATCCCGTTCTCGTCCTCGCGGACGAGCCCACCGCGTGCCTGGACACCGAGAATGGCCGCAACGTCATGAAGATCCTGACCGAGTCGATTGGCCGCGCGGCGCTGGTCGTGTGCTCTCACGATTCTCGAATGCTCGCGGGCGCGACCCGCGTGTACCGGATGGAAGATGGCGCATTCCTGTCCCCCACGTGAGTCCCGGCTCGGATCCGCGATCACGTACGTCCTGCTCTCGGCGACCGCGTCCGTCCTGTGGGTGTACTTCTTCCTGCTCAACCGGACCACGGTCGTGAAGCCTCGCGGGCTCGAGATCCGCCCCAACACGCTCTTCGTTTCCAACCATCAATCGTCGCTGGATAGCTACCTCATCGCGATCACGGCGCTCTATCCCCGGTGCCTCCTCCGTCCGTGGATGATGCCCTGGAATCTGGCCGCCCTCGAGCACTTCTACCGAACGCCCCTCCGGGCGTGGCTCTCGAATCACTTGAGATGCATCCCCGCCCGAACGGGCGCGGAGAGGGGATGGGCTCTCCGGCGGCTGATCGCCTCGCTCGAGGGCGGCGTGGCCATCTTCTACCCCGAAGGCAAGCGGTCCCAGGACGGCGCGGTCCAGGCCGCGCGCCCGGGTATCGGCTTCGTCATCGTCACGGCGCGGCCTCGCGTCATCCCGGTGGCCATCGAAGGAATGCGGGAGGCGGTGCGCTTCGACCGATTCGGTCTCCGGTTCTTCCGGCGCATCGGGATCTCGTTCGGGGAGCCGTTCCAGCTCGGGGGGATACCGCGGGGAGAGGCGGGCCGCGCGACGGACGAGACGATGAGGCGGATCCGAGGCCTGCACGCGGAGCTCAAGGCCTCCGTCCATCAGGCGTAGGGTGGTCCCGCTCCTTCTCCTTGCGGCCCTTGCCGCCGTCCTGCGCTTGCTCGGCTCCAAGGGCAAAGGGCCCGGCACGTCGTGGAGGATTGCCTTTCTCTACGCCCTGAGCGCGACGTCGGTCATCACGGGGGCCGCGGTCTTCACGCGCGCGCGCCAAGACATGGCGCGGATGGTGCCGGCATCCGTGCCCCACCCCGAGGCATGGGTCACGGCCGTGGGGGTCACGCAAATCGTGGCGGGCGCCGGTCTCGCGGTGCCGGCGACGCGCCCCGTGGCGGTCGCGGCTCTCGCGGCGGTCGTCTGCATCAAGCTCCCGGCGAATTGGAAGGCGGCGCGGGAGGGGCTCACGATTCGTGGCCGCCTTCCCACGCCGCCCTGGATGCGAATCCCGAATTCGATTCTCTGGCTGGGCTTGATTCTCTGGGTCGCGGGGGCGCGGACGCCCCGTCCCGTCTGAATCCCGCGACTCAGCGAGACGGGGCCGCCTGCTTCGCCTTTCCTCCCGGCGCGGCTTCCTCCTTGCCGACCGCGACACGCGTGTATCGATTGGAGGCCAGGTACTTCCGCGCCGCCGCGGTGACCTCGGAGGCAGTAGCCTTCCGGAGCATCTCCGGATAGCGATCCGCGAATTCGTATCCCAGGCCCGATAGCTCATAGAACGCGAGGCGCCCAGCCTGCTCCGCGTCCACCTGGGCGCCCAGGTAGTATCGCGAGAGCGTCTTCGAGACGATGCCGTCGAGGTCCGCCTTCGTCACGCCCTCCCGAGTCACCCGCGCGACATCGTCGAGCACCCCGGCCGAGGCCATGGGGAAATTGGAGGGAGTCACGCCCATCTCGTTCATGGCGGACATCTGCCCGAACCGGTCCGACATGTAGAACCAGGAACGGTAGGCGACGCCCTTCTCGTAGACGTACTTGAAGAAGAGCCGGTCCCCGATCAGGTTCACGGCCAGCTTCAGGGGCACGTAGTCGGCGTCGTGCATCGTGCAGGTGGGCCATCCGGTGTTGTAGGTGACCTGCTCCTGGTCCTTGTTCACGAAGACGATCCGGCCTTCCTTCGGGGCTTCGTCGCGCTGGGCTTCGGTGATCACGGGCTTCCCGGGACGAAGCCTCGAGAAGGAGCGGCGCGCGTTCTCCAGCGTCGTCGTCGCGTCGAAATCCCCCACGATCGCGATGACCAGATTCTTCCCCGAGAACGCGGTCTCGTACGCGCGGCGCAGGTCCGCAAGCTGGATCTTTGCGAGCGAGGCGGTGTCTCCCTCGACCGGGTTGCGATAGGGCGAATGGGCGTAGAGCGCCCGGTAGTAGGCAACGTTCGTGTAGTCGAAGGGGCGGTCGCCCAGGCTTCGCGCCTGCTGGATCAGGTCCTGTCTCACCTTCGCGACCTCGCTCGAAGGGAACGCCGGTCGCGTGACCACGTCGCGGAAGATGTCCCAGGCCTTCGTGAAATTTTTCGCTGGGACCTGCCATTCCACCTCGGCGTAGTCCGCCGTTCCGTCAGAGCTGAGCGTCATGCCCAGGGCATCGGCTCGCTCCGAGATCTCGCGCGCGCTCATCGAGCCGGCGCCGCGGCGGAGCAGGATGGCGGCCATGTTGGAGACGCCGGCCAGTCCCTCGGGCTCGATCCACTGCCCGCCGCGGGCGAGCGCGGAAACGGCGACGACCGGCGTGGAATGGTCCTCCTTGAGGAGGAGCGTCACGCCGTTCGGCAACGTTTCCTTCTTGAGGCTCGAGGCCGCCGCCAGCGCGCCCTGCGCCGGCCAGCCCTCACGCCACGCGGGGAGCATCGCGCGGATCTCGCTCTCGGTCGGGCCGGTCGTCCCCTCGGGACGGATCACGGAGTAGGACGCGAGGTCCGCGGCGAGGTAGCGCCTCGCGACGCGCTGGAGATCCTCCGCCGTCACACTCCCGATCAGGGAAGGCCAGAGCGGCTCGAGGGAGACGTCGGACATGATGGCGAAGCGGCAGAGTCGCTCCGCCCGCGAGAGGAAACGCTCCGAAGCGAATGTGTACGTGTTCTCGAGACTCGATTTCACGCGCCCCAGCTCCGCCGCGGCGATCGGGCCGGTCGCGAGACGCTTCAGCTCGTCCCGGATGATCCCGAACACCTTCGCCTCGTTCTGCGGCGGAAGCTCGGCCGAGACGAGGAACATCCCCGGATCCTTCCGCGGCTGGAACCCGGCGTCCACGGAGGTAACCAGATTCTCGCGCTCCTTGAGCGCCTTGTAGAGGCGGGAGGAGCTGCCGTCTCCGAGGAGCGTCGCGAGCACCGTGAGGGCGGGAGCGTCCGGATCGGAATAAGGGGGCACGTGGAATCCAAGATAGGTCCACGCGCTCTGGGTCTTCATGGACTCGAGGCCCATCCGGAACTCGGCTTGGGGCTTCTCGAACACCCCCTGCTCGAAGTCGTCCCGCCCGCGCTGGTAGGTCCCGAAGGCCTTCTCGAGCTTCGGGCGCATCGCGGCGGCGTCGAAATCCCCCACGACCGCGAGGATCATCTGGTTGGGAACGTAGCGGTCCTCGTAGAACGTCTGGAAGGTGGCGAGGCTGGCGTGCTCGATGACGTCCCGGAGCCCGATCGTGTCCCGCTTGTAGGGATGGTCGCGGAACATGAGGCGCTCGATCTGGTAGTAGACCTTGTAGTCGGGCCGGTCCTCACCCTGCTTGAACTCCGACATCACGACTTCCCGCTCCTTGTTCACCTTCGCCTGGGTCGGCTTGAGGTTCATCCATGCATCCACGGAGCGTTCCAGCGCCTCGTCGAAGTCCCCCTTGGGCGCGATGAACTTGTAGCAGGTGTAGTCGTTCGTGGTGTATCCGGTCTCCTCTCCGATCCGCTCCATCTGCTTCCGGTACTCCAGCTCCCCCTGCTTCAGCGAGCCGCCGCGGAAGATCAGGTGCTCGTAATAGTGGCTCAGGCCCGAGAGCGTGGGCGTCTCCGTGCGGCTCCCGCCGTTCACGAAGACGCACGCGGCCACGAGGGGCTTGGAGTGATTCTCGACGAGGATCACCCGAAGCCCGTTCGAAAGCGTCTGGCGGAGGATGGTTTCGGAAGCGGCGGCGCACGGCGGAGCCGCGAGAGCGCTCACCAGGGTGAAACACGCGATCGCGCCGATCAAGGAACGGGAACGCATCAGCCCTCTCGAAAACGGCACGGCCCCGCGTCGCGGGGCCGGCAATCCTGGGACGTGCGGGCCTCTTTGGCCCCGATTATTCAGTTTTCTGCAGCGCTCCGACGATCTCCTCGGGATTGGGGAACCGTCCTTCCGACTTCTTGGAGAAGATCATCTTGCCGTTCGTGGAGACCTCGAAGACGCCGCCCCCACCCGCGATTAGATTGGACTCGAGGCCCAAACGTTTCTTCAGCTCAGCCGCCAAACTGGCGGCTCGGTCTTTGTACCCTCATTCCGTGCAGTACTTGATGTCGACCTTCATGGCGAGATCTCCGGTTGTGGATGTCGCGCGGCGGTACGGGCCGATTCTCCGCCCGGCCCCGGGGGAAGTCAAGCCGCCGTCAGGAGGTAGATCTCACAGGCCCATACGGCCAGGAACGTCCCGATCGTGGCGGTCGCCAGAACGAGCTTCCGTTTCGTGAAGGCCACCGCTCCGGCCCGCCACGCACACGAGAATTCCGCCGCGAAACCCACGAGCGGCGCCATGAGGGGAAAGCGGAACCGGCTCCCGCCGAAGAAGATGATCGTGGAGAGCACCGTCCCCACGAGGAGCGCGTAGAACAGACGGCTCGTCCGGTCCGGGGCGCGGGTGAGGAGCCCCAGGACGCCCAGAACGAGCACCAGGGCCGACGGCACGCTGACGAGAAGATGGATCCACGCGGGGACGGATCGGAATCGCTCGCGGTACCGGCCGTCGTCCTTCGCGAAATGCCCCACGACCAGTTCCCCTTCGGAAGTGGCCAGGAGGAGCACCTTCCGGACGGCGCGCGCCGCGGTCCCGAACGGGTCACGGGCCATGTCGTCGAGCGCCGCCCGTCCGGCGAAGGCGTCGTTCTGGATCTCCGTGCGCCCCTCCGGAGGAGCCGTCGCCGCGTCCACGGGGGCATAGCTCCCGGTGGCTCCCCGATGGTTTCCGATGAAGAGATTCACGCCGGCGCTGGTCGTGAGGACCGGGGCGCCCATCACGAGCGCGTTCCGGGCGATCCAGAGCGCGACGGGGAGGAAGGCGAAGGCCAGCATCGCCACGCGGCGCCGTGGACGCTTGGGATCGAGCGCGTACGGCGCCGCCACGGCGAAGAGGGACATCACGAGCGGCTTGATCAGAATCAAGCCGCCGAGGAGCAGGCCGCCCGCCCGGGCGAGCCACGGCTTTGCGTCATCCCGACTCGCGACGTAGAAGAAGCCCACGAGGAAGAAGACGAGAAGGCTCTCGGAGAAGAGCTGGTCCGTGAACAGGATCGCGGCGGGGAACCAGGCCCACGCCACGCCCGCGATGAAGCCGGCGGCCCGATGGCGTCGCGAGAACAGCGCGAAGAGAAGAACGGCCGTTCCCGAATCGAGGATGGCTTGCGCCCACTTCACGGCGAGCGGATTCCTCCCCGCGATCGCGTAGACGGCCGCGATCGATGCCGGATAGCCGATGGGACGATACGCGGTGGGGTGGCCCTGGGACGAGTACGCTCCGGTTGTCGCGAGCGTCCACCCCAGCTCGTCGTAGTCGATTTCGTCGGACTGGAGGGGGCGGGAATGGGCCGTGAAGAAGGCGGCGCGGAGGAGGAGGGCGGACACGAAGATGGCCGCCGGGATCCATCGCGAGACCTTGGCGGAAGCCGTGAGACGGCCGAGCCTCTGCTCCCGCTCCCCGCTCAGAAGGAGATCTGGAGCGACTCCAGGGAGATGAGCCACCGTGCGTGCCATGGACCCTCGTCCGCCTGCGGGCGCCCCACCCAGAGGGGCGCCGTGATTCGCACCGGACCCAAAGAGTAGCCCAAACCCGCGTCGCCGAGGGTATGCCTGATCGATTCCACGCGACCCACGTCGCCAAAGAGGGAGACGGGAAGCATGGGAAGGTCCAGATCCAGATTCAGGCCGCAGACCCGCTTCCCCAGCGCGGCGCGGCCCCGGTAGCCCCGAAGCCCGCCCCCGCCCGCGATCCAGTAGTGCCCGGAGCGGAGGAGCGGGCCGCGGTCGTTGAGGTAGAACCGACCGACCGAGTCGACACGGCTCCCCTCGGCGACGTCGAAGAGAAGCTCCCGCGGCGGACGATCGAACGCCGATCCCGCGAAGATCCTCCACCTCAGATGGGCGTTGGCGCGCTCGAGGAAATCCACGCGCTGCCGCGCCTCGACGGAGAGGCGCTCGGTATGGCCGCCTCCACGCAGATCCAGCTCGAGGTGCTCCGCGCGCCGCGGGCCCTGCGTGTCGAGCGCGACTCGCGCCTTTCCCTGGAGCGTCCGACCGGGCGACCAGTAGCGCGGATCCACCGGAGCGAGATCGTAGCGGTCACGGTAATCGAGGGAGAGACTCCACGCGCGCCACGGACGGCGCCGGCCGGGCTCGGTCACCAGATTTCCCGCGCTCAGGCCCGCGCGAAACAGTCCCGCGTCCCGCCACGCCTCGAGGCCGACCCGGCTCCGCGCGCCGAGCGCCCCCACGCGCCTCGAGGTCCAGCCTCCGACCGAGAAGTCGCCGCGCCTCGTGCCCACGATCGCGCTCCCGCCCGCGCCGACGACGCCGTCCGGAAAGTCGGACGAGGCCAGGTATCGACCCGAGGTCCACGCGCCCAGGCGCACTCCCTCGGCTCGACCGTGCCAGATCATCGGACCGTAGACGAACGTCATGGCTTCCGAGCTCGGGAAGTCGAGGAGCGGCTTGAAGCGCAGAGGCGGGAATCCGTTCTGATTGTCGAGCCGGCTCCACTCCACGATGTCGTGATCCGGATCCAGCACCGCCTTCGCGAGACGCGACTGGCCCCCGAACGTGGGCTGGGCCCCGCCCGACTTCACGTCGAGGGTTCGTGTCTCGCGGGCTCCGTCCGCGAACGTGGCCTGGAGCTTCACCGGCTCGATGCAGTCCCCTTTGCATCGCACCCGCACCGTCGCGACACGCTCCCCTTCGATCCGGTCGCGCTCCACGTCCCGGATCGAGTAGCTCGGAAGTCCAGTGCGGTCGAGCCATGTGGCGAACCAGCTGGAGAGATCCAGCCCCGTGGAGCGATTCGCGGCGGCCACCACGTCTTCCGGCCGCGGGTGCCTCAGCAGATTGCTCCGGTAGTACTCTCCGAGGAACGCGCGGAATCGGGCCTCCCCCAGGATCCCGTGCAGCGTGCGCAGCATCATCGCAGGCTTGCTGTAGGCCCCGACCGCGTAGGGTCCCCCGCCGAGATAGCGCTCCGCGGGCGTGTCGATCGGCTGCTCGTCGCGCACGGCGACGTGGTTGAGGTAGCGGTTCTCGTCGAGGAACAAATCGCGCAACGGGCTCGTCCACGGCAGGAGCTTCCGGCGCTTGAGGAGCCCGTTCGGATACTTCCAGTCGCTGTAGCGATTCTCCATGTACTGAGTGAAGCCCTCGTCGAGCCAGGGAAAGGCGCGCTCGTCGCTCCCCAGCATCCCGTAGAACCAATTGTGGGCCAGCTCGTGCGCGATCGTGACGTCCAGCATTTCGACCCAGTCGGAGGGAAGATCGGGCTCGTTCATGATGAGCATCGGATATTCCATCGCGCCCCCGCCGAGGTAGCTCTCCGCGCTGGTGAACGAGGGCCAGACGTAGGGCCCGACTTCCCGGGTCATGAACTTCATCACCGAGACCACGGTCGCGCGCTGATCGGCCCAGAGATCCTGGTCCTCGCGGTAGGCAAGCGCGCGGATCTGGATCCGATTCCACACCGTGTCGGCGCGGACGTACTCGGGCGAGGCGACCCACGCGAAATCGTGGACGCGCTCGGCGTGGAATCGGACGGTCTTGAGTGACGGGAGAGCGCTGTCGCCGGGCGCCTGGGGTGCGGCGAGCGCCCGGATCGAATCCACGATCGAGGTGTCGCGCGACGCGAGGATGAGCCTCAGCGGTCCCGGCCGGCCCGCCGTGTCCGCCTCGCGCCGCGTCTCACGCTTGGATTCGACCCAGGAATAGCTGTAGTGGACGGGCGCGGCCCGAGGCACCCGGAGCACGAGGGGCGTCCCCTGCTTCATCTGGAGCGGCGCGGCCGACTTGTCGTCGCGCTCGGAGAGGTCGCTCTCCACGGCGAGCATCGTCCGCGGCCACCGGTTGCGGAGAGAGTCGGCGGGGACAGCCAGGAGACGCACGCTGACGCTGTCGCCCGTCTCCCCATCCGCGAGCGGGATCTCGTTGTCCCCCCCTGTCGCGCCGCGGAACACACCGGTCGCGCCGACCCAGAAGCGATCGGGGAGGGTGATCGCGACGTCGAACGTGCCGTAGTCGCCGTAGAACTCGGCGAAGTAGTGGTACGGATCGGGGTGCCATCCGCGGTCGTCGTGGACCACGACCTTGGGGTACCACTGCCCCATGGAGTAGTTGTCGCCGGCGTGGCCGAGCCGGTTGAACGGCCGCGGCACCTGAACCGCGAAACGAAGCCGTACGATGACCGAGTCGCGCGGGAGGAGCGGCCGCGGAAGATCGATCCTCGCGATGGTCTCGTCCAGCTCGATGGCCGCGGGCTTCCCCCCCACGGTCACGGAATCGATCGTCATCCAGCCACGGTCGCGGGACGCCGCGAAGCGAACCGCGTAGTCCTCACCCCAGCGTTCCCCCTCGCGCGCGTAGATCGTATGGTGGTCGCGGAAGGCGTTCGGGTAGGCGTGCAGGTAGATCGAGGGGAGCGCTGAGTCCGCGCCGCTCCGGTAGACGATCGTCTCGTGACCCGTCAGGCGATGCCGCACCGGGTCGAGCATGACCTCGATGCGGTAGCGGAGGCCCGGCGCGCGGACGGCGTGCGCCTCGGACGGAAGGACGAGGGAGAATGTGACGAGTGCCAGGACGAGGAAGCGGCGCGTCAGACCAGCGCGTCCTCCGCCGCGGCGACATTCGCTGCCCGTACGCCCTCCCCCAACAGCGCGTGCGGCGTGGCCGCAGCGACGCGGACCGGAACGAGATCTCCCACGCGCTCCCCGCCGTGCGGGAACACGGTCGTCTTGAAGTGCGCGGACTTTCCGAACCACTCGTCCGGAGCGCGCTTCGTCGGACCCTCGACCAGAACCTCGACGACGGAGTCCAGGTCAGCCTGGTTCTTGAGGAGAGACCTGGCCTTCTGTTCCTCGATCAGGAGCGTGATCCGGCGCGTCTTCTCCTCGTCGCTCACGGTCTCGGGCCATTCCGCCGAGCGCGCTCCAGGCCGCGGAGAATACTTGAAGATGAAGGCGCTCTCATACCCGATTCGATCCATGGCCGCTCGGGTCGCCTCGAAGTCCTCTTCGCTCTCTCCCGGGAATCCCACGATGATGTCCGTCGAGAGCGCGATTCCGGGAACCGCGCGGCGGATCCTCGCGACGAGGTCCTCGTACGCTCCGATCGTGTAGATCCGGCGCATGCTCGAGAGCACGGAGTCCGACCCCGACTGGAGCGGAAGGTGGAGATGGGGCGGAACCTTCTCGCACGCGGCCATCGCCTCGATCGCGCGATCGGTCATGTCGGACGGATGCGGGGACGTGAACCGGATCCGTTCGATCCCGGGAACGCGGTTCGCGCGGATGAGAAGCTCCGCGAAATCCACCCCGGCTTCCGCGTCTCGGTAGGCGTTCACGGTCTGGCCCAGGAAGACGATCTCGCGGAATCCCTCCGCCGCCGCGTGCTCGACCTGGCGCATCACCTCATCGGCGGGAAGGCTTCGCTCCCGCCCGCGCACGTAGGGGACGATGCAGAAGGCGCAGAACTTGTCGCACCCGCGCATGATGCTCACCCACGCCCGCACGCCGTCGGCCCGCGCCGGAACCAGGTCGCCGTAGGTCTCCACGCGGCTCAGGCGCACGGCCAGGGTCGGCTCCTCGCGGGCCTCCTCGATCAGCTCCGGAAGGCGGCGGTAGCCGTCGGGGCCGACCACGAGGTCGAGCTGGGGCACGCGCTCGATCAGCTTGGCGCGCAGGTGCTGTGCCATGCAGCCCGCCACGCCCAGGACCACTCGGGGGCGCCGAATCTTGTGGCGCGTCAGCTCGCCCAGCCGGCCGTAGATCCTCTGCTCGGCGTGCTCCCGGATGGCGCAGGTGTTCACGAGAATCACGTCCGCTTCCTCGGCCTTCTCCACGCGGCGGTAGCCGGCGCGGCCGAGCTGGCCCAGCATCAGCTCGGAATCAGCCACGTTCATCTGGCATCCGTAAGTCTCGATGTAGAGTCGCCGTTCCATGGGGGAGGAGATTATACGCGAGGCCATGCCGGGGCACGGTCAAGTTTCCGGGCGGTGGTGCCGATGATCCGAATGGGTGAGACTGCGCGAGTCCACCCTCGGGGGTTTTCATGGCCGACACGAAAGGCACGGTGCTCGTCATCGACGACGAAGAGCCCGTGCGTCAGGTGGCGTCGGAGATCTTGAAGTACCTCGGCTACTCCGTCCTGACCGCGCCGTCCGGGGATGCCGGGATCGAGACCGTGAAGAACGGCGCCTGCCCGGACGTGGTGATCCTCGACCTCATCATGCCGGGACTCAACGGCCCGCAAACCCTGGTCAAGCTGCGCGAGATCGAGCCTGATCTCCCGGTCCTGATCTCGACCGGATACGCGGACAACGCCTCGGCCGACAGCCTGACGCGCGAGGGCGCGAACGGGTTCGTGAACAAGCCCTACCACATCGAGACGCTCGCGAAGGAGCTCGAGAAGGCTCAGCGGGCAAGCAAGCGTCACAAGTAGCGCTCCCCCCGGAATCCCCCTCCCCTTCCTGCTTCGCTCCATGGCACAATGCGGACATGATCAAGAGCGACCAGTGGATTCGGAGAATGTGCCGGGACCACCAAATGATCGAGCCGTTCGCGGAGAAGCAGGTCCGTGAAGGGATCATCTCCTACGGGGTTTCCTCGTATGGCTACGATCTCAGGATCTCGGACGAGTTCAAGATCTTCACGAACGTCTACACCACCGTCGTCGATCCCAAGAATTTCGACCCGAGATCCTTCGTAGATTTCAGGGGGCCGGTCTGCGTCGTGCCGCCCAACTCGTTCGCGCTGGGTCGGAGCGTGGAGTATTTCCGGATCCCGCGCGACGTGATGACGATTTGCGTCGGAAAGAGCTCGTACGCGCGTTGCGGTGTCGTCACGAACGTGACGCCGCTGGAGCCGGAGTGGGAAGGCCACGTGACGCTCGAGATTTCCAACACGACTCCCCTGCCCGCGATGATCTATGCGAACGAGGGAATCGCGCAGGTGCTCTTCCTCGGCGCCGATGAGATCTGTGACACCTCGTACAAGGACAAGAAGGGGAAGTACCAGGATCAGCGCGGCGTCACGCTGCCCCGCCTCTGAGTCGCGAGGCCCGCGCGGGCTACAGCGCCGCGCGGGTCACGCCCAGGTAGAGATTGAAGTCCGAGATGAGATTGATTCCGTTCACCCGCTGGTACACGGGCAGCTGCACGATCCCGTATAGGGCCGTTTTCTGCATCACGCTCACGCGCAGCCCCGGGCTCACGAACGCCCACGTCCCCCCCGTATGTCCTGCTTCGGCATCGGTGTCGCCCGGATCGTCCTTCGCGCGAACCCGGAAATCCCCGGAGAGGAGCACTTCGACGGAGCGCGCGATCGGATAGGCCACGCCGAGGTTGGTCTGGAGCTCCGAGCCCACGCGATACCGCTCCGTCCCTCGCCCGCTCGCGCGGCCGAGGAGGTTCAACCGGATCGGCATCGTGCCGTAGAGGCCACCGAGCATCCTGGCTTGCAAGGACCATTGCGCTCCGGCCCCGGCCAGCGCGCCCCAGGCTCCGTTCCCCGGACGCGCGGGTGGCTCGGGCTCGTCCCCGTCGAATTCCTCGACGTGGCGGACTCCCGTGGGCGCCTTGAATCCGGCCGTCACGTGATACCGGGTCTTGCTTTCTCCCGCGCCGGCGAAGGTCCGGGTCGCGAGGCATTCCAGATCGCCCAGGCCTTCGTAGCTCCACCTCTGTACCTCGGGCGTGCCCGCGTTGTCGTGGATGTGCTCGTGATACCGGCTCACGTAGGGGAGCGAGGCCGCGAACATCCAGCGCTCGCCCGGGTGGACCATCGCGTGCGCCGTCGTGATCCGGCTCAGCGTGCGCACCTCGTTCTCCTCGGCGGGGATGGCTCCGACCGGCGCGTCGTGGGTCCCCACGCGCGGCTGGTCCTGATCGATGTACTGGTGGCTGAGATCGAAGGTGAGAAGCGAGTGCTCCCAGAGCAGCCCCTCGTCGATGGGGCAGTGATCCGAGCCGCAACTCGCGAGCGCGCCCGCGGGCCAGAGCCCGACGGTCGCGGCGATGAGCAGCGCGCGCAGCATGAGCTTCCTCCTGGAATAGGCGTCGAATGGAAACGCGACTTGCCCCGGGGCAAGTCCTGAGCGTGGGCTTACGCGCTAGAAGCGCGGAGGAGGATCGGCCGGTCGAGGATTACGGGGGTGAAGGTCGCAGCAGGCGACGTGGATGGGATCGGCCGCGGCGAACAACGCGGCGGGCGCTTCGGGAGGATCCAGCGTGCCGGGATCCGGCAGGCCCGGAGTCATCCGGACCCCTTCCCGGCCGCACGAGGGCGCACAGAGCTTGGGTTCGGTCGAAGCCCGGCCGCGCTCGGTGGAAGCGATGATCGGATCCGGCCCGTACGCGGCTTCCATGGCGCATGCCGCGTGCTTGCCGCAGCCCTTGGCCTTCATCGGACAAGAAGCGGTGCCGCAGCAGGATGGCGTGGCCGGCCGGCGTTTCGAACGGGCCACCGCGCTCACCCCATCGACGGCGGCGCATACCGGCGACTCGATGAAGAGTCCCGGGACCTCTGCGGCCAGGACCAGCAGAGCCAGCGCCAAAGCGAGGATGGAGCGCATGAGGCCGCCATCATATACCATGGGGCGGTGATTCCTAAGGAAGTCTCGATTCGCAGCGTGGTCGTGGCCGGCGCGGGGATCATGGGCCGCGGCATCGCGCTGGCCTCGGCGCGCGCAGGCTACAAGACCGCCGTGATCGAGCCCAACCCGTCGATCCTCCAGTCCGCGCGAACCGAGAACGAGAAGATCCTCGGCCGCGCGCGCGAGAAGGGGGAGATCGACGAGGCCGGGCAGCGCGCGGCGAGCGAGAGGCTCACGTACTCCGCGGCCTACGACGCCGCCGACGGCGCCGATCTCGCGATCGAGGCCGTGCCCGAATCGGTCGGGATCAAGGCTTCGGTGTACGAGCACCTGGCACCGCGCCTCGCCAAGGACGGCGTCATCGCCACGAACACGTCCTCGCTCAGCATCACGGAGCTGGCGGCCACCTCGGACCGCCCCTCGCGCTTCCTGGGGATGCATTTCTTCAATCCGGTCCATCGCATGAAGCTGGTCGAGCTGGTGCGCGGCCTCGAGACGACGGACGAGGCGTTGCAGATCGGCGAGAGCGCGGCCAAGGCCATGGGCAAGGAAACAGTGCTCGTTCGCGAGTCCCCCGGCTTCGTGACCAGCCGCATCAACGTCCTCATCGGGAACGAGGCCTTCATCATGCTCGAGTCCGGGGTCGCCTCCGCGCGCGACATCGACAAGGCCCTGAAACTCGGCCTCAACCACCCCATGGGACCGTTCGAGCTGGTCGACCTGGTCGGCCTGGACACGCGCCTCAGCATCCTGGAATATCTGCACCGGACCCTGGGCGACAAGTACCGGCCCTCCCCGCTTCTCATCCAGTACGTGAAAGCCGGACGTCTCGGCCGCAAGGTTGGGCGCGGCGTGTACGAATACCCGAGCTAGAAGGAACCCCCGACGATGAATCCGACCGAGACCCTGCCCAAACCCGCGCTCCATTCCGGCGGCCGCATGCTGATCGGCGGCGACTGGCGCGAAGCGCAATCGGGGAAGCGATTCCCCACGATCAATCCCGCGACCGGAGACACGCTGCTGGAGGTCGCGGAAGGCGATCTGGCCGACGTCGATCTCGCGGTCCAGGCCGCACGCCGGGCCTTCGAGGGCCCGTGGGCCAAGATGTCCGCCTCGGAGCGCGGACGGCTGCTCTGGAAGCTGGGCGATCTCATCCAGGAAAAGACGCAGGAGCTGGCGCAGCTCGAGACCCTCGACAGCGGCAAGGCGATCTGGGAATCCTCCAAGATCGACGTGCCCCTGGCCGCCGACACGTTCTATTACTACGCGGGTGCCGCGACCAAGCTCGAGGGCAGCACGATCCCGGTCAGCGGCCCGTATCTGAACTACACCCTGCGGGAGCCCCTCGGCGTGGTGGGGCTGATCGTGCCGTGGAACTTCCCGCTGCTTCTCGCCTCACGCAAGGTGGCGCCGGCACTCGCGGCCGGAAACACCGTCGTGCTGAAACCCGCCGAGGAGACGCCACTCACGGCGCTTCGCCTCGGAGAGCTGGCGCTCGAGGCGGGGCTTCCGCCGGGCGTGCTCAACGTCGTGCCGGGCTTCGGCCCCACGGCGGGCGCGGCCCTCGTGGCGCACACCGGCGTGAACGGGGTCGCGTTCACCGGCGAGACGACGACCGGGAAGCTCATCATGCAGAACGCCTCGCGCACCCTGAAGAAGGTGTCGCTGGAGCTGGGAGGGAAATCCCCCAATCTGGTCTTCGCCGACGCCGATCTGGACGCGGCCTCGCGCGGATCCATCTTCGCGATCTTCTACAACAAGGGCGAGGTCTGCACGGCGGGCTCGAGGCTCTTCGTGGAGCGGAGCGTCCACGACGCGCTGCTCGAGAAGGTGATCGACCGCGCGCGGAAATTCCCACAGGGGGACCCGCTCGATTCCAAGACCCGTCTCGGCGCGCAGACGTCGGAGGCGCAGATCGAGAAGATCGCGAAGTACGTGGAGATCGGAAAGAAGGAGGGCGCGCGTCTGGTGCTGGGAGGCGAGCCGGCGCGGGTCGGGAACGGCCGCGGCTGGTTCTGGAAGCCGACCATCTTCGACAACGTCTCGAACTCCATGACGATCGCGCGGGAGGAGATCTTCGGGCCGGTCCTCTCGGTGATCTCCTTCGACGATTTCGACAAGGCGCTGGAAGAAGCCAACGACTCCTTCTACGGCCTGAGCGCGGCGGTCTGGACGCGCGACGTGAAGAGGGCGCACCGCGCGGCACGCATGCTCCAGGCCGGAACGGTGTGGATCAACACCTACAATCTCTACGACGCCGCTTCCCCGTACGGTGGCTACAAGGGATCGGGGTTCGGCCGCGAGTCCGGAATGGCCGGGCTCGACTTCTACACCCAGACGAAGAGCGTCTGGGTCGATCTGAGCTGAGGGCACGATGGCGGAGGTGGGTACGGCTGCCGAAGTGCTGACGGAACGGCGCGGGCGGGTCGCGCTGATCACGCTGAACCGGCCGGATTCCCTGAACGCCCTCTCGGTCCCGATGCGCGATCCTCTGCTGGAAAGCTTCGGGAACGCGGCACGCGATCCCGAGGTCGGCGCGATCGTCGTGACGGGCGCGGGACGCGCGTTCTCCTCGGGTGGCGACATCACGTTCATGCAGTCGGTCATGGAGCGGGGCGGGAGGTTCGAGGACTTTCGCGCCCTCGTGGACGCCGGTCGGGACCTGGCGCTCGCGATCGCCAAGGTCGAGAAGCCGGTGGTCGCGGCGGTGAACGGGGCCGCCGCGGGGGGCGGCATGGGCCTCGCGCTCCTGTGCGACATCCGCTGGGCTTCGGAGAAGGCGAAGTTCGGCCAGAGCTTCGTGAAGATCGGGCTCCATCCCGACTGGGGATCGCTCTACGCCCTGCCGCGTCTCGTCGGAGCGGCGCGGGCGCTCGAGCTGATGTGGACGGGCGAGCTGATCGACGCGGCGGAAGCGCTTCGGCTCGGAATCGTCTCGCGCGTGCTTCCCGCGGAGCTCCTGCTGCAAGAAACGCTGGCGTTCGCGGAGCGGCTGGCGCAAGGACCGGCCGTCGCGATCGGCGAAATCAAGCGCTCGGTGCGCCGGGCGCTCGGCTATACTCTCGAGCAAGCATTGGAACGCGAGATCCAGGCCCAGGAGCGGTGCTGGAACACGAAGGACGCGCGCGAGGGTTTCACGGCGTTCCTCGCGAAGCGCGACCCCCGTTTCGAGGGCCGGTAGCGGCACGGTTCCCAAGGCGACGAGCTTGAATCCCACCCCCAAGAAGGAGGCTCCACCCGTGACACCCGAGACCATGACTGCCCCGGCCGCGGGGACGCGGGTCATCTACCGCGTCGAAGGCGGCATCGCGATCTTCGAGCTGAACGATCCGCCCGCGAACACCTACACGTACGAGATGATGCGCGACCTGGACGACGCCATTCTCAAGGCGCGCTTCGACCCGGCCGTGCACGTGATCGTCATCCGCGGCGCGGGCGACAAGTTCTTCTGCGCGGGCGCGAACATCAAGATGCTCCAGACCGCGGACCCCACGTTCAAATACTTCTTCTGCCTCCACGCCAACGAGACGCTGAACCGCCTCGAGCAGACGCCCAAGCTCGTGATCGCGGCGCTGAACGGGCACTGCGTGGGTGGCGGGCTGGAGATCGCCATGGCCGCGGACATCCGCATCGCCAAGCGGAACGCGGGCAAGGCCGGCCTCCCCGAGGTCACGCTGGGCGTGCTCCCCGGAACCGGCGGCACGCAGCGCATGGCCCGCCTCGTCGGGAAATCGCGGGCGATCGAGCTCATGGCCACGGGATCCACGTTCTCCTTCGAGGATGCCGAGAAGTACGGGCTGGTGAATCACGTCTTCGAGGCGGAGGACTTCGACGCCAAGGTCCTGGAATACGCGCGGCAGTTCGTCCCGCCCGCCAAGGCGTCGAAGGCCGTGGGGCGGATCAAGCGGTCGGTGCAGTCGGGTCTCGAGGTCGCGTTCAGCGAAGCGCTGGCGATCGAGCGGGAGCTGCAGCAGCAGCTCTTCACGAGCGAAGACGCGCGTGAGGGCCTGAACGCGTACGTGGAGAAGCGCCAGCCCAAGTTCGGCGGCAAGTAGGACGTGACCGTAGCGCCGCGCGAGCGCATGGTGCTCCGCGCCGCGCGCGAGATCCAGGAGGGGGAGACCGTGTTCGTGGGAACGCGGCTTCCCCTTCTCGCGTATCTGGTCGCCAAGGCCACGCATGCTCCGCACGCGGTCGCCCTGTACGAGAACGGCCTGATCCGCGAGGAAGCCGCGCGGGAGCTGTTGTTCACGATGGGCGATCCACCCAACATCCTGAACGCCACCTCCGCCTCGACCACCCTCGACGTGATGGGCATGATGTCCGCGGGGCGGGTGGACCTCGGGCTGCTCGGCGGCGCCGAGGTGGATCGGTTCGGCAACGTGAACTCGACCGAAGTGGCGGGGGAAGGCGGGCGGATGACGCGCCTCCCAGGGAGCGGCGGCGCCGCGGACATCGCGTCGCTGGCGCGGAGGACGGTGATCTTGCTGGCGCATGAGAAGCGCCGGCTCGTGGAGCGGGTTCGATTCCGGACCAGTCCCGGATATGGCGACGGCCCCGGCTTTCGCGAGCGCGTCGGCCTTCCGCCGGGAGGACCCACCGCGGTCGTCACGACCCACGCCGTCTTCCGCTTCGATCGCGCCCTGGCCGAAGGCTATCTCTACGAGGTCTACCCGGGAGTCACGGTGGACCACGTGCTCGTGGGCATGAGCTTCACGCCGCGCATTGCCCAGCCCCTGGGCATGACCCGGCCGTTCTCCGAGGAAGAGATCGAGGCGCTGCGAACGATCGACCCCGAGGGCTTCTGGACGGGCCAGGCCGCCTGATGCTACATTGTGCCGCCACTTCGCCCATCCTCATGCGTCAGGAGCGAGAGCGCGCCAGCGCTCGACACCCAGGGGGGATCATGAAACGACTCGCGGCTCTTGCTCTGCTCGCGTTTGCGCTGGCGAGCGGGGCGGCCCAGGCGGGACCGATCGGCGTCAGCGTCGGCGTGTTCGGCGGCCTGAGCATTCCCGTGCTTCAGGACGTCACCACCAGCTCGTTCAGCCCCGGAGACGCCTTCGGCGCGACCGGATCCCAGTTCGGGATCCGCGTCCCCGTGCACGCCATCCCGGTGGTCACGTTCGAGTCGTACTACGCGAAGTCCAAGTACAAGGACACGGACGAGACGATCGGCGGGATCCAGTACACGCGGGAAGGCTTCGACGGAAAGACGTTCGGCCTGAACGCGATCCTCGGCAATCCGGAGAAGGGCGGCTTCAGGTTCTTCCCCTTCGTTGGAATCGGCAAGACCAAGCTCGAGCGCACGGGCCAGGAGATCAACAAGGTCGGCTACAACTTCGGTCTCGGATTCGGAATCTCGCCCGCGCAGAAGATCTCGGTCCAGGCGCGCGGTGAGTTCAACATGGTCGTCACCGGCGACACCTCGCGGAAATTCACCGGCGCGAACCTGGGCGTCACGTACCGGGTCATGCCATGAAGGGGCTACCCATGAAGCGACACGCATGGATGATCGTGGCCCTCGCCTTGGGCCTGATGACCCCGGGGTGCATCCTCACCTCGGGCCAGATCCTGATCGATTTCGATCTTCCCAGCTTCCAGGCCAACAGCGCGACCGGGATCGACGGCACGACCATCGACCTCAACACCGAGAAGGAGTACCAGGACAACAAGGACAAACTCAAAGATCTCTCCGATCTCGCGGTTCTCGGCAAGTTCACCAACAATTCCTCGACCGCGGTGAACGTGACCGTCTGGATGACCACGACGCCCTCGAGCCACACGACGGAGTCGGCGCTCATGAGCGATCCAACTCGCGTCCAGCTCTGGGGTCCGTTCTCGGTGGCGGGAAACGCGACGACGACCATCGATTGGAACCGGTCGGCGAGTCTCTTCTCGACGCTGGGCAAGGCAGCGCTCTTGCAGCAGGCCAAGACGGACGGCAACTTCTCGCTCTATGTCGTCGGTCCTGCCGCGACGAGCTATGACTTCAGCGTCGCGAACGGATCTCTGGTCCTTGTCATCGACGTGGGGATCTGACCCTCACATCTGGCGGTCTGAAATGAGCCAGGAGCTGGTCCGGTACGAGTTCAAGGACCGCGTCGCGCGCGTCACACTCGACCATCCGCCCCTCAACGTTCTCGATCCTCAGGCCATCCACGACTATTCCGCGGCCCTGGGACGCGTGGAGCGCGACGCCGCGGCCGTCTGCGTCCTGACCTCGGCGGGCGAGCGAGCGTTCTCCGCCGGTGTGGACGTCGCCGAGCACACGAAGGATCGCGTGGGCGCGATGCTCGAGCATTTCCACGGCCTCGTCCGCAAGGTGCGCCGTATCGAGTGCGTCACGATCGCGGCCGTGCGCGGCATCGCTCTGGGCGGCGGGTTCGAGCTCATGCTCGCGTGCGACATGGTCGTGGCCGAGGAAGGATCCACGTTCGGGGTGCCGGAGATCTGGCTGGGTTGTTTCCCGCCGGTCGCCGCCGCGGTGCTGCCCCGGCACATCGCGCCACAGAAGGCCTACGAGCTGGTCCTGAGCGGCGAGCCCATCACCGCGGAGGAAGCCTTGCACCTGGGCGTGGTCAACGTGGTCGCGCCGCGGGGAGGGCTGGAGGATGCGCTCGAGAAGTTCATGGCGCGGTTCACCGAAAAGAGCGCGGCCGCGCTCCGCATCGCGAAGCGGGCCCTCCGCGTCTCCGACGAACGGGCCTTCGGACCGGACCTCGATGAGACCGAGCGGATCTACCTGGATGACCTCATGAGGACGCGGGATGCGGAGGAGGGTATCCGCGCGTTTCTCGAGCGGCGTCCGCCCCAGTGGGAGGATCGGTAACCCGAAGGGCCCGCATCATCCCCTGGGCTTTGACCAGCGTCTCCTCGTATTCCCCCTCCGGGGTCGAGTCCGCGACGATGCCGCCGCCCGCGTGGAACGAAGCCGCGCCCCCTTCGACCACGATCGTGCGGATCGCGATGTTCCAGTCGCAGGCTCCGCTCATGTCCCAGTATCCGATGGCGCCGGTGTAGGCGCCGCGACGCGTGGGCTCCAGGGAATCGATGATCTGGATCGCGCGAATCTTGGGCGCGCCGGTGATCGAGCCTCCCGGAAACGTCGCGCGGATCACGTCGGCGGGTCCGACGTCTGCGCGCAAGACCCCTTCGACGCGCGACACGAGATGCTGCACGTTGGCGAATCGCTCGACGTCGCAGAGGGAAGTGACCCGCACCGAGCCAATCTCGCAGATCCGTCCGAGGTCGTTCCGCTCGAGATCCACGATCATCACGTTCTCGGCGCGATCCTTGGCGCTCGAGCGGAGCGCGGCCGCCAGCGCGTCGTCTTCCTCGGGCGTCGCCCCCCGGGGACGGGTCCCCTTGATGGGCCAGGTCTCGATCCGCTCGCCCTCGATCTTGAAGAAGCGCTCCGGGGACGAGGAGACGATCCCACCCGCCGGCGTCGTCACGAGCGACGAGAAAGGCGCGGGCGATTCCTCGCGGAGGGACCGGTAGAGCGTCGGCGCCCATGGCGCGGGCTCCACCCGGAATCGCTGCGCGAGATTCACCTGGTAGATGTCGCCCGCCGCGATGTGCTCCAGGGCGCGCTCCACGGCCCTCAGATAATCATGGCGGGTGAAGTTCGACTCGATACGCGGTGAACGAGGATGCGATTCCCTCGCCGGCGAACCGTTCCCCTTCCATCCTTCGCCCACGTGGCGCATCGCCGCCGCGAGGCGCTCCTCCGCCCGTCTCGACCGCAGACGAGGATCGGATTCGGGGAGTCCCGTCGAGGCGATCCACCCCTGGTCTCGCGCGCGATCCCACACGAACACCACGTCGTAGAACCCCAGCGAGAGATCCGGCAGCGAGGATTCTCGCCGCGCGAGGCTGGGGTAGCGCTCGAGATGATCCTTCAAGTCGTACGAAAGATACCCCGCGAGCCCGGAGAGGAACGGCAGCTCGACCGACCCCAGCTCGTACGCCACGCGCTCCGGCCACGCCTGCGCGAGCGCCTCGAGGCTGTCGCCGGGGATCCGGAGCGTCGCGCCGCCGTCTCCGGAAACCCTCCAGAGCGCGCCTCCGCGCACCTCGAGCCTCCAGAGCGGATCCGAGGCTAGGATCGTCCACCGCGAGCCGTCCCCGATCGCCCCGCCCGATTCCAGGAATACGGTGTGCGGATCCCCCTCCACCGCGGCGAGCGCGCGGAGGGGCGTCCAGTCCGAGGGAAGCTCCCTCACGATGGGCCGAACGACCGCGACGGCGCGCGCCTCCGGGCCCCCGATCCTAGTAGCCATAGTCGACCGGCTCCGGGAGGTGGTGCTCCAGAGGAATCAGCGCCGCCACGCGCTCGTTTCCAAGGCGCTTCACGTAGCCCTCCAGATCCGCCGCTCCCTCGACCCACTCCGCGCGCCAGCGCTCGTACCCGTCGCGCGTCTTCGTCAGACGATGATACTCCGCGTACGCCTCATGATCCCGGCGGTAGAAACCCTGCACCGGGGAAGGATGCGCGCCCCATCGCGCCTCGCACACGGCCGCCACCACGATTCCCGGCACCACGACCCGGTTGGGGTCGCGCCGGATCTGCTCGGGCGACACGATCTCCTCGGTGGATACGATCACGGCCCGGGCGGCCCGCACCGCGTCGAACGTGATCCCGAGGCTCCCCCACAGGATCGCGTTTCCATGAGGATCGGCGCGCTGCACGTGCACGATCGCGACGTCGGGGATGAGAGGCTTCACGGCGAGAACGGGACCACCGCCGCCGAGCGGATCCGGGATCGCCTGGAGATGGGGGTTCCGGGACACGATGTCGGAGCCCAGCGCGGATCGCGTGGGCAGAAACGGCGAGCCGATGGCGGCCGCGTGAAGGGCCAGGGCCAGCGTGAAATTCGAGAACTCCACGACCTCGAGGGCACGCGGCTCGCCTCGCTCGACGGCGCGGCGGAAGCAATACGCGGAGCCCATCATGACGTTCCCGACCCACGCGGCCATCACGCGTCGCGCGAGCCCGGCGCCGATCAGCTGATCGAAGCAGATGTCCGAGACCGGCCCGATCAGGTCCAGGTCGCCGATTCCCTGGCGGATGATCTCGCGTGTCGCGGCGAAGGGGATCATCTGCTCGAGGCAGGTCCCCAGCGCGACCGTATTCCCCGGACGGACGAACCGCGCCACGGCATCGCGGAGCGGCATGAGCTTCTCACCGTCCCCGTGATGCCCGAGGGCCTGAGGTCGCTCCGGCGCGCGCCGCGGGGCGAGATCGTCCATCCGGACTTCGACAGGCTTGGCCATGGTTACGCGGGCTTGGCCGGCTCCTCCTTCACCAGCATCTTCACGATGAGGAATACCACGAAGGCAATGATGATGAAGTCCAGGGTGGCCCCGAGAAAGTCTCCAACGCCGAATTTGGCCGCGCCGATCATGACGGTCGCGGTCCGCCAGTCCCCGGTCGGCGTGAAGGCGCCGATGATGGGCATGATGAGATCGGCCACGATGGCCGCGACGAGCTTCTGGACCGCTCCGCCGATCACGACGGCCACGGCGAGCGCGATGACGCCGTGCTTGAGCAGGAATGCCTTGAACTCACCGATCATGACTCGATCCTCCTCTTGGAAACGACCCTGTCGTCCGGGTATTCTGCCAATCTAACAGACATGCTCCCCTGGCTCGACAGTGTCTTCCCGCGCCGCGCCCTGTTCCAGAAAGACCGCCGGCTCCTGCACCTCTTCCTCGGCCGCGTCCTGGGATCGACCGGGTTCTCGATCGTCATTCCCTTTCTCGGCCTCTACCTCCACGGCGAGCGCGGCGTGGCGATGAGCATCGTGGGCGGGATCTTCTTCCTGGCCGCCCTCGCGGGCGCGGTCGGCCAGCTCGTGAGCGGCGACCTCACGGACCGGCTGGGCCGGAAGATCGTGATCGTGGGGTCGCAGATCGTGCGATCCGCCGCATTCCTGGGATTCGGCGTGGCCGTGCTGCTCCACGCCCCCATTGCCTGGTTCGTGCTGCTCACCTCACTCAGCGCCTTCGCGGGTCGCGCCTTCGAGCCTCCTTCCGGCGCCATGGTCGCCGACATCGCCGTGGGGCAGGCCCGCGCCGAGTACTTCGCGGTGCTCCGGATCGGCGGGAACCTGGGTTGGGCGATCGGTCCGGCGATCGGCGGCTTCCTGGCCGCGCTCTCCTATCCCACGCTGTTCCTGATCGCGGCCTGCGTCCTCCTGACCGCCGGCCTG